>JABAOF010014004.1_pt2 | contig 10640 bp, 12 predicted proteins | sample 7062171 | NCBI WGS metagenome assembly JABAOF01 (sample SAMN14538628, study PRJNA623070) | marine sediment metagenome | biome: marine biome [ENVO:00000428]; feature: marine pelagic biome [ENVO:01000023]; material: deep marine sediment [ENVO:00002113] | place: India: Gulf of Khambhat ... | reverse complement strand
CGAGAACTGGAAGCAGTGTCTGCCTCTACGCCTGAACTCATGACCTATTGCCAAGCTCCTTCAGGACCCACCAAATGGATTTCACCATACAGGTGGAGAAATCTGTTCAGCCGATTCAGCCCTGCTGGTCTCGCTAGTGTTGAGGCAATTCAGCAAGAGGGGGAGAGCCTGTTAGTTTCGGGCTGGATAAGCCAGAATCGTACAGCCTCTCTTGACCCTGTATTCCGCCTTCCAGGAACTCGCGAATCTCTTTCAACACCCGGAACCTATAGCATAGTTTTGCAGGACACAGCAGGTATACCAGTCTTCACGAAGACTTTCGACCTATTATGGATAAACGAAGGTGTTGTCGAAGACCCATACTATTTCACAATGTTGCTCCCAGACTTCCCAACGGTCGCTCAAATATCGATAGTGAATGAGACTGAGATTCTGGATACAATAATCATGACTCCTTCTGCACCTAACATTCAAGTTATATCCCCAAATGGTGGAGAACTATGGGATTCAGGTATCCAGACCATTCAATGGGAAGGGCAGGATCCTGACAGCGATACACTTACTTACAGGCTCTATTACAGCGCAGACTATGGCGCAACCTGGACTCTACTGGCGACACGCATAAAAGACACGAGTTACGCTGTGGATGCCTCTGCCCTTCCAGGCGGTTCACTGTCGTTGATTCGTGTTGTGGCCTCAGACGGCTTTCACACGATTTCTGATCAGTCCGATAGTACTTTCACTGTAATGCAGAAAGCTCCTGAAGTAGCCAGCATCGGCGTCGGACCATGCATGACATACAACTACGGTGACCCTGTCATACTGAAATGCTGGGGCTTTGATCCCGAAGACGGAGAGCTTCCTGACACCTCCTTCTCATGGGACTCAGACCACAACGGTCCACTAGGCACTGGCAGAGAGCTTACTATAACCCACCTAAACCCAGGCGTACATAACATCACTGTCACCGTAACAGACAGCCATGGCAATAATGCCACCGACTCTTTCGCAGTTACTGTAGAGTTACATAACATTGCTGTGACTAATGTTGCCTTAACAAAAACAGTAGTAGGCCAAGGACATTCAATTAACCTCACCATAACAGTTCAGAATAAAGGTAACACCTTGGAAACTTTTAACGTCACCTTCTACAGCACCGACACATGTGGTAGCACTGAACCTGCCACCCATGGTGAGGCAGTTACCGATGTGATGGGAGGCTCCTCAACCACTATTACAATGATGTGGAACACTTCGCTGTATGAGAAGGGCAATTACACAGTGAGCGCTCAGACTATTCCAGTCCAAGGCGAAACATACACAGCGGATAACGTTCTGACAGATGGCTGGGCTATCATCGCAATGGTTGGAGACATAACTGGTCCTGATGGCTGGCCGGACGGGAAGTGTGACATGAGAGACGTTGGTTTGGTTGCTCGATACTTTGGCGAGACTGTGCCTCCTGCACAGGCGAACTGTGATCTGACAGGGCCAACAACAGGGGTGCCAGATGGTAAGATTGATATGAGAGACATCGGCCTAGTGGCCAGACACTTCGGCGAAATTGACCCGTAACCGCCCCATTAGTGATTCACAGAAGATTGTATTATTTTTTTGTGGAGTAAGCATGGGCTCACGCTCTTAACCGATATGTTTAAAAGGACATGTCGCCGATTGGCATAGCAGAACATAACCAGGTTGAAAAACGCGCAAGGGTATTAGGGGCGACATGCCATGAAAAGTGGCTTTGGCATTATACTTGTTGCAGTCATTGTTGTTGCAATTGTCATAGGTGCATGGGCACTCATCGCGATCCAAGGAAAGGAGAGGCTTGTAATTTCTACTACGACTAGCCTCTATGAGACAGGACTGCTGAAGATACTTGGCAGTAAATTCGAAAAAAAACACTCTAATGTCAATGTTGCTTTCATCTCTCAGGGGACAGGCTTGGCAATACAGACGGCAATGCGAGGAAACGCAGACATGATCCTTGTTCACGACCGTGCTAGAGAAGAGACTTTTCTTGATGATGGTTACGGCGTCAACAGAAAAATTATTGCCTACAACTACTTTGCTGTTGTTGGTCCTGAAGAAGACCCTGCTGGAGTTGAGGGCCTTGATCCTGTGAACGCTCTGCTTCAGATAAAATCATCTGGAGAAGAAGGCGATGCCTTATGGGTATCCAGAGGCGATGATTCGGGCACGCATGCCAGAGAGAAAAAGCTATGGATTATCGGAGGAGAAAACGCAACAGAACTGAGGGATCTACCGTGGTACTTTGAGGCAGGATCTAGCATGACAGCAACATTGAATCTGGCAGACGAGAAGAGAGCGTATACATTGTGCGACATGGGAAGTTACCTAAACAATTACGTCTTGGGCAATATTGACTTGAAGATCGTGGTTGAAGCTGGAAAGGACACGTTAAACGTCTACAGTGCAATAGCTTGTGATCCCCGAAAAGACGGCCTTTCGCATGTCAGATTCAGCTACGCCATGAATTTCATTGAATTTCTTGTTTCGGACGAGATTCAAGAGATACTTAACGAATTTGGTGTTGACAAATTCGGTCAACCCCTATTTTATCCAGCGGTTGAGATTCTCGAGACAGGGACTGATCCTAAGACAGCTAGTTGGATTAGAGAACTGGCTTTCATAGAAGGAGCCGAATGTCCCCCTGAGAAACGCTACGAAGCTGGCAATCTGACTTTCCTTGACATTGTGCTCACATTATTGCCGGTCAAGCGAGAGAATCTCCCTTGATGAACGAAATAGTTGATGGAATAATCAAAGCCTTCGAACTAGTTTTTTCTCTAGATCCTACCCTTTACAATATAGTTTTCCGAAGTTTGTACGTATCTGGAATAGCGACAGCTATGGCGACCCTATGGAGTCTACCCATCGCCATCGTCTTAGGTCTAAAGAATGTCCCCGGTAAGCGCCTTATACGTGCGTCCTTCAACGCTTTTCTTGGAATCCCCACAGTCGTACTTGGCCTCATACTCTTTCTGCTCCTTTCAAGATCAGGACCCCTGGGAATGTTCGGGCTTCTCTTTACTCCTCTAGCCATCTCGATCGGACAAGCCATTCTTATAACCCCGATAATCGTCAGCTTCATAACAAGCGCTATTGAATCCATTGATTTAGAGCTTAGAGACCTAGCTAGGACGCTAGGATCTACAGAAATTCAAGCATCAACAGCTATTCTGCAGGAGGCCTCCGGAGGTGTGACACTCGCGCTTATAGCTGCTTTTAATAGGGCCTTTTCCGAGCTTGGTGTGGCAATGATACTCGGCGGTAACATTCATGGCCTAACCCGAATCTTAACCACAGCCATCTCTTTGGAGACTGCCAGAGGAGAAATAGCATTTAGCATCGCTCTGGGCGTTATACTTGTGAGCATAGTCTACACATTGAGTATCATTCTTAATTACTTGAGGAGAAGCTGAGCTGTGTCTATTCTTCTAGAAGTTCGGGACATCGAGAAAAGTTTTGGACCGATAAAAGCGCTTCGAGATACTAATCTAAAGATCATGCGTGGAAAGATAACCGCACTACTAGGTCCAAGCGGATCAGGAAAAACAACCCTTCTGAGAATACTTGCAGGTCTAGAAAGCCCGACGAAAGGAACAGTCCTTTACGAGAACAGCCTGATTACTGATAGTAATCGTCATCTCCTTCGGCGAAAAGCTACGATGGTTTTTCAAAGGTCTGTGTTCTTCGACACAACTGTCTTCAAAAACGTAGCCTATGGGTTAAAACTGAGAGGTTACTCAAAAACAGAGATCAAGGACAAAGTTGAAGGAGTTCTTGAGCTATTGAGACTGGACGATTGTGAAAAGCGACGGGCAAAAAAGTTATCTGGTGGTGAACAACAGCGAGTCTCCCTCGCCAGAGCCTTGGTCTTGAACAGGGAGATTCTTCTCCTAGACGAGCCAACGGTCAATATTGACCCTAAGAACGTTTCAATAATCGAAGAAACAATCTTAAGGGTAAACCGAGAATATAGAACAACTATTGCGCTAGCAACCCACAATATGTTTCAAGCAGAAGCCATTAGCGAAAGAGTGGCTTTGCTTCTCGAAGGAACGATAAGGAAGGTTGGTACAAAACGGGAAATGTTATGGGCTTCAAATAGGCATTTGGCAAGTTTCGCACGTCTTGAGAATATTTTTTCAGGAATTTCTAAGATCGGCAAAGCTGACACATCAATTATAGATGTTGGTCAGAATCTGCAAATCGAAGCCTCCTTCAGCAAATCTGGAGAGACCACGATATACGTTAGACCCGAAGACATAATTGTGTCAGCTAATCCACTGATTTCAAGTGCAAGAAACGTATTCCAAGGAAAAGTGGTGCGCGTCTCAGATTTCGGATCGGTTGTAAAGCTAAGAGTCGATGCAGGAAAAGAGTTTATAGTTCAAATCACAAAGAGATCCTTCACTGAAATGCAGCTAAACGTCGGTTCCACAGTCTTCCTCACTTTCAAAGCTTCATCAGTTCACCTAGTCTAAGATTCATCTTCACGCACGAGCAATTCTCCAATGACACATGCACTTTGTTGTTCATCAGTTTGTTTTAGTAGTCAAGGGAATGCTGTTGTTATTCAGAACACAAAACCAAAAGTTTCCAGAACCATCAGATGGATCAATGGATATTCTAGTTTCCTTTTTCGATTTCATGGCTTGTGGGAAAGTTTTTATGGTCTTGCTTGTTCTAAAGTGTCGGAGGCAAAAGAATGAAAGCAAGATATAGAATTCATAGATTTGATATTAAAATGGCATCAGATCAGAGCAAGTTAGAGCAATTCCTTAATAGCTTGAAGGGCGAAGTCGCAGCAATTATCCCAAACATCACTCCTAAGTTTACACCCGGGGGGATGGGCGCCAGCGTAGACTTTATTTTCATCGTGGAAAAGGCAACCTAAGTTGAAAGAATGCCGATAACACTCTCAAATTTCCTTTTTTTGGGCAGAAGACGGCTAATCCAATTATTTGATTGCGCCGGTTTGAACCAGACCCAACTTTTTCTATGCCTGAAGAAACGTTGTGCGCATGACGGCAATCTATTCAGTTAGTACGAACTGGACAGCTCTTTCCAAGATTAGGCTGAAATTGTCTGGGATGGAGTGTCCCAACTTGGGAACGGAATAGAGCTGGCAGTCTACTCCTTGTTTAGTCAAGAACTCGTAGACAATTTCAGTATTGTGATGACGAGGATCTTCTTCTCCCACAACAATGAAACCTCTCATATTTCCTTTCCACTTTGGTGGATGATTCTTCTCTAAAAACCGCTTTGTGAACGAACCTACTGATGGAATCACAGAGATGAAACCATTTGCCGGTGCGGTACCCAAGAACAACGCCATGAGTGCTATCTCGGCCCCCCTTGAAACTCCTCCCAGAACCACTTTGGAGTGGTCTATTCGATAGTTCCCTGCTAGAGTTGAAAGAGCGTTCTTTACATCTCTAAGGGCAGTATCTTCATCGTCCCACACAGAATGATCGCTGCTCATGATTTGAGAAGACTGTAGAAATCCAAGTAACATTGTCTTCCTTTCAAGACTCATCCAAGTGTATTGGGAATTGTCATTGTTGCTGTATGCCCCATGGAGCACAAGCAGAAGAGGATAATCCTTCTTACCTGAGTACTCCTTTGGAGTTCTCACAATCAGCTCGGCCCTGCCGATAGTATTTTCTTCATTGAACCTCTTTCGTGCTAGTTCTATGATTCTTGGCAATTCTGGGCGGTCTTTCAGCTCTTCTAAGCCTGTGATTAAAAGCTTCGGAGACCACTTGGCTCCTTGTCGAAGCCCGTCCTCCAGAATCTTAATCGCTTCTTTCTTCTTACCTAAAGAAAGCAAAGATTCAAGAGCCCACAAATGAGTCAAAGTCGGCTTTTCGGGAAATCGTTCGATCGCGTTTAAGGAAATCTGTAGACCTCTCTCATAATCGCCGCCTTGTAAGCATCTTTCTATCTCTATCCTCAGATTCTGAAAGTCAGCACTAGGTCTGTACTTAGGATTATGAAGAGTTTTTACTTTGTTGCTAGAGCACATTGACAAACTCCGATCGTAGTTCGCCTAATAGCGGCTAGTGTTCCTTGTTAGTATGACTTGTTCAGTTATTTCGTATTTGGACATCATACCAAGTGGAGATATCACCCGCAACTTCCCCTCTTTTTCAAGTTCTTCTTTCAGACGACAGAGCTTTCCTGCTTTTGCACTCATTTAAGCCTTCTGCCACTAACTCGATTAGATAATCTAATCATGTTTCCGCTTTATTTCAAATCTGTATTTTGGGTTCATAAATCAGTTAAGCAGTTGGCATCCACTTGTTGGCGCGGAAGGCGGAATCTCTTGGAAAAACTCTCCTTAGAAAGAATTGCAAAGAGGCATGCTAATGTTTCTCGAGTGATTGAAAAAGCTAAGAAACTCTGGCTGAAATACAATATTGGATATTCAGATCCGCAGAAATATTGGGATACAAGATGGGAAGCCAATCTATCTGCCGAAAAGGCTACCGGCAAAAGTGCATTGAATGAATTCTGGCTAATCAAGAGCTTAATGGAGAAACACTCCTGCGAAAACATACTAGAAATCGGTTGTGGAGGAGCCACGCTCAGAAATCTGCCAAACTATCTTGGTCTCGATTTTTCCTTAGAGGCGCTGAAAAGAAGCGGTCTTGACAAATTCATATACGCGGATGTCACGAAAGGAATACCTCTTCCAGACAAAAGTCAAGACGCCATACTGAGTAGATATGTCCTGCTTCATGTCCCCTTTACACAAATAGAGAAGACTATTATGGAGATGGGTAGAGTCGCAAAGAAAGCAATCATACTCAAGGAACCTTATGGCGACAATTCGAAGCATTGCCAAGCTCACTGCTTTCTCCACAACTTGCCAGAACTCTTCCAGAAATATTTTCAAGGTGACTTGGAATTCTTGGATTCTATCCCAGTGGAATTGCAAAACAGGCATTCACAAATACATTGATCTTCTATGTTGTGTGGGGTGGGATTCGAACCAAACCAACCAACACCACCCGCACTCTGCAATGTACCCCATCCACCACACGTATGCTTGCATGCATAACCTCATCTTTTGTTGATTACTCTTTCAGGAAGATGTATAGCAAAAGTACATATTTCATCTCCCTTTAGAACAGATTTGACAACGTCAACTTCTAAGGATTGCTCAAAAATTCCTTCAAAAGGAACTCTATGCCATCCCCCAGAACAATAACAAAAAGTAGGTGATACTTGTTCCTTTTCTGATTTCTTTAAAGAATCCCTAACCCATCCGCAATGGCAATAATGATATCGCTTAGCCTTGCCATCCTCAGCTTCCAGGAATTCCTTTATTTGATACGGGATTTTTGAAACATAGACAATGTTTCCTTCTCTTTTTCCAGCTTCTATTGTTGGATCAGCTTCCACATACTTGTACTCGGGCGAATCGTATCCATATCTGTCTCCAATTCTTTTCTTCCATTTGTCATGCAGGTGGTTCAGGACGTCATCAATATTCCCTGTTCTTTCATACATCCGCTTTAATTTCTTGAAAGAAGGAGATTTCGGACTCTTAAAGTGTAAATTGCTGGTTAGAATTTCCTTGCAGGTTTTTTCATCAACATTAGCTTCCAGGCAATCCATCATGCACTTAGTCCAGACAGCTTTCTTGGAAGTTGATGCAGACTGCTTAATTGGTCCACCTGCTTCGATGATTTTTCTGCGGAGTTTTTCTCCTACGAATTCATCAAGAGTTTCTTCAAATCTATCTAACCATGGACCTTTGCCAAGAAGTCGATTAACATTGGCAATCATGTTTCGGTTGCCAGTAGCTAGACCATAGCTTTTCAGAGCATAAAGAAAAACTTGCTTCTCCTTCCTATCTGTCTTCCGTTGTTTGAGAAATGCTTGAATATCCTTCAAAAAAGACCTATCAATTCCCAAAGAACTCTTTTCATTAAGTAGAAAACCATCTATTTCTCTCACATAAGTAACATATTCATCTATTGTACTTTCTTTTGTCTTCCTTAACTTCAGGTATTTCCTTAGTATTTCCTCTTGCATTAACCTCACCTCATTCTATCGGAATATGATAATGCGAATATCTAATTAAGCAGTAGCTTTCATTCTTCTCAATTGCGTCAATGCATCCATTTGCGTGGGGGGATTTGAACCCTCCTCCCACAGAAGGAAAGCATACGGTCTCCCGAACTCTTCCCTTATAGTTCGAACACTCTCGCAGGCGGTAATCATCTATAAATTTCAAATTGTGGTTGGGATAACTTCAGATGCATCCTGATAGCATGTACGGCATAATCATATATTGTCTTGATAAAACCACCATATTGGAATCTCCTTATTGAAAAGTGGGCCATTATTCTATAGTCATTCAACACATTTCCAACTTTTCTCAACCTGTATGAAATTTCAACGTCTTCACAACACTTCACCCTTGGATTAAACCCGCCTATTTTTCTGAATGTGAAAGAATCGACTGGTAAGAGCATTCCACAACCGTATTTATCAACGTGGTTTCGCCAGAAATTCTGGATTCCCACGAAGAATCTCATCGCTTGTTTTTTTGTTTTCGATACATTCACATCACCTGTTCTGATTCCATATTTCGTTATCAGTAACACGATGTCATATCTGACGAAATCTTCGGCTATCAACTCGAGCGCATGCTTTTCCAAAGAGGTATCAGCATCCAAGAAGATTAACACGTCACCCTTTGCTCTTCCTGCACCCTGGTTTCTAGCATCTCCGATAGAGATATCCTTACTGGAAATAACTAGATCCGCATACTCCTTTGCGATTTCTGCGGTACGATCAGTGCTCAAGCCATCCTTTACTATCAATTCGAAATTTTGATAGGTCTGCTCAGCTAGTCTCTTGAGAGTAGGAAGTATGTAATCTTCTTCATCCTTAGTAGGGATTATAACAGATAGGAGTAGTTCCTTCATTCTATCAGGAAACAGTATTTTTCGTAAATTTTTTAAGATTTATCTTTTATCTGATTCGCCGCATTTCAGAGCCCGCGCTAAACATTTGACTGTTAGAAGTCTGACAAGGCGACCGGCTCGAAGATGCTTAAGTAGGTGAGGCATTTTCAAAAGATATTCTCTCATCTGCTTAAGAGGAGAGAATATGAAAGGAAAAAAAGATCTGCTTGCCTATTGCGGATTCTATTGCGGCGATTGTCTAGGTTATAAAGGTGTGATTGCCGACTCAGCAAGAGAATTCATGACGGTGCTAGAGAATCACAAGTTTGATCGGACCGCAGAAAGTGTGTTCCCAAAGGAACTCAAAGACTATGACAGATTTCGTGAAATGCTTCAGTTTATGATTGGACTCGAATGCCCTAAGATCTGCAGAGATGGAGAAGATAATGAGACATCCTGCGAAGTTAGGAGATGCTGCAGAGATAGAGGCTTTTATGCTTGTTATGAATGTGACAATTTCAAGATCTGTGAGAAGCTCAAATCACTTCACAAAGGACTTCACTATGATTCTTGCGTCAAGAATCTCAAAGCCATCAAAGAAGAGGGGCTTGAAGTTTGGATAGTCAGGGGCAAACGCTACTGTTACTGGAATGAAGCAGATGATCTCCTCTAATTCGATCAGAACTCAAGACTCTTGAAACTGCAATAGCTGTGTACTGGATTCCTGTCTTCTTTCGAATATTGGGCCTTCATTTCAACTATTCGATTCTGCTAAGTCTCCATTTTCCAAGATAGAGAAAAACAATTCCTACAAGCCAGATCAAGACTGTCTGAAATAAGTAAACGTATAACATGCCTTCAATCGTTTCCGACCAGATGCCTACTCTCATCAGAGAGATCAGAGAAACTGCATATAGGCCTATTGACACAAGAATGGAAATTATTACGTTTAGCCCTAGCTTCCCTGATTTTGGCGAGAATGCTGGATTCAAAAGAAAAAGGCCGAGAACAAAGGCCGTATATGCTGCAACAAACAACATCATGAATCCAGCGTTTGTCAATAAGATAACTGCAGTAGACTGTGGACTCATAACTGTCAAAGCCACAATCATCACTACAGCTATCGGGACAGCTATTAGCCAACCTTTCAGCAAGAGAGCCTTGATGAACTTTCCTTCGCCAGAAGGTGTCTTTCGGAGCATGAAGAGGGTTCCCTTCCCCCTAATAGTGATCTCACCGTTTATCATAACCACAAGGACTGGAAACAGAAACTGGACCATCATAAATATGTACATAGGTCCCATAAGTTCAGATTTCGGCACAGCGAATATAGCCAGCAGAGAGAGCAGGCCCGTTATGTAGATAATGTTTGAAAGGTTTTCAAGTCTTCGACTGTAATCCTTTAAAACGGACACTAACAGAGTGCCGAATGACTTGCCTCCCCCAATAGATCTGACAGTCTTATAGAAAGCACCGTCTGGCTTGACCCTTGAAGCTATAAACGTAGTAGGTTCGAGGCTATAGGCTCGACCAGCAGCTTTTGCGCCAAGCCAGAGAATCACCAAAAAGAAGACTATGAGGCCGCCGAATCGAGTTATCGTCTCGAAGCCAATAGCTCCAATATTCCCAGGGTTGGCTGCGAAGCCAACTACGACTTCCCCACCCCAAGAGCTTGGCAAAAGACTG
>JABAOF010005116.1_pt5 | contig 10641 bp, 14 predicted proteins | sample 7062171 | NCBI WGS metagenome assembly JABAOF01 (sample SAMN14538628, study PRJNA623070) | marine sediment metagenome | biome: marine biome [ENVO:00000428]; feature: marine pelagic biome [ENVO:01000023]; material: deep marine sediment [ENVO:00002113] | place: India: Gulf of Khambhat ... | reverse complement strand
CAGGTGTGTGTATCACCCTTATTTCTTCATCGATATTTTGATCTTTCTCTACCCATATAAAGTCTATATCCATAACTTCTGGAATTATCTCCTCGTATTTATGTGCAATGAATGTCGATTCTTTGAATAAGAAACTATTCGCTGTGTGATCATCATGGAGGTGGGTGTATATCACGGTTTCAATGTCTTTCGGGAGTATTCCTCTTTCTCTGAGTCTCATCAACAGTACTTCATGATCGCCCCAGAAACCGCAATCTACAAGTACATCATCTCTAATTAAGGTTACAGTAGATCTTGCCTCGAGTATGTTGCCTAGGGAATCTCTTACCAACATCCCTTGCTTAACTACATCTATCATAAAGATCCTCGCGGTGATTATATGAAAGTTGTAATTTCATATGGCGGATCCGTTTTGGTGCCTGATCGTCCTAACTTGGAATTGATCAGGGAGTTTTGCAACATGATCATTAAGCTAGAGCACCAATTTTGGATTGTGGTTGGTGGAGGAAAAATAGCAAGAGATTATATAAATGCTGCTCGCCAGTTTAATGCCTCAGATACCTACTGCGATGAGATAGGTATAGAGGTATCTAGGATTAATGCAAGACTCCTTATATCTTCACTCGGAGATCGTACATATCCAGAGCCTGCTTTAAACTTTAAAGAGGCCTATTTATACTCTCTTGAAAAAAATATCGTGGTTATGGGCGGTACACATCCTGGTCATACTACCGATGCTGTAGCCGCTATGCTCGGAGAATATGTAAAGGCTGATCTTATCGTAATCGCTACTTCTGTAGACGGTGTCTACTCCAAAGATCCAAAAAAATATCCAAATGCAGAGAGATATGAAACTTTAAAGGCATCTGAGTTGGTTGAAATTTCCATGAAGTCTGAAATCAGAGCAGGCTACATCGGAGTCGTTGATCCTCTCGCCGCAAAGATTATCGAAAGATCCAATATAAAGACGGTCATATTAGACGGTAGAGACATGGGTAACTTTTTTAAGTGCCTCTCAAAAAAAGGGTTCACAGGAACGATTATATCATCAACTAACCGGGAAGATTAGAAATGGAACGATTGCACAAACACTGCTACGTATGTGCAAAGCCGATACCCATGGAGGAAACTCTTTGTTCCCCTCAATGTAAGGAAGTTTATGAAAAACATAGAAGGAGAAGTAGATTGATTTCAACCATTTTATGGGCTTTTCTCTTCTTTATTGTTTTCTTTTTTATTCTTCAAATCATTCGCTAGACAAAATCTTTTAGACTTGATTGCATCGCTTTTTCATTAATGAACAAAGAGTTTATCGTATCTTCTATTAGACTTAGCCTCTGATTTAGATAGCTGCCCAAATCATAGTCTTCTACCAATTTTCTTGTTATCTTTAGATATTTTTCTACAGAACCATGGGAAACTGTTAAAATAATTTTTCCTTTGCACTTTGTGCATTTACCAGATAGAGGAGTTCTCCTATACTTAGTGTTACAACTGACACATCTAAACTTTTGTCTTGAAAATGCACGAAGATTTCCATACAGATCGGGTAAAAAGTGCGTATTCACAACCCTTTCCGCAACGTCTCTCGCATCTACTGCGTTCACTTTTTTTGCTATGGAGAGTTGCGCGTCCACTTTTTCAATCATTGTTCCAAGAGTTTTATACGCGCTCTTTTTTGGACCTAGATTTATATCTGTGTGATGCGTAAATCCAATACCTGTGTACTCCTCTCCATCATTTATCCTCTTCTTAACATTAATTACGAGGGGGTCTACCTTAGAGGGATGCTCATTTTTAAGGGAATATTCATACATTTCAATGGGATAAGAACTCATACAGTCCAAATTATGGACCTCATCGTCTATCTCCCTAGGATCTATACGAGTGGTAAGCACCAGAGGGGCATCCATTTTTCCTCCTCTTTTTTCTGGAAGATAACTACAGGAGAAGTTTATTAAAGCGTCTAATAATAAAATTACAGCGTCTTCATCCCCATCACAGTTCCTTCTTTTTGCAGAATGGAAATAGGGATGTGCAAGGCATGCACTAGCATCTGTGTACCCGATTACTCTGCCGACAACTCCACAAGAAGTATGAGGGGCTATACCAACTANNTCCAAAAGGTCATCAATATATTTAGCAGTCCTAACAAGGTAGTCAGCACAACTTTTGGAGATTATAACATCCTGAATCTTCAGCTCAACTATTTGTTCTTCGTTCTCTAATGGATTTCCCTGATAATCTCTCTCATATCCTAATTTTTTTAAAGTTTCTACGGAGGTACCTATCTCATGTGGTTTGAAATGCGTTAGTGGTAAGTCTGTCATGTCTACTCTTATGGTTCCGTCTTTAAAAACTGGTAAATCATACAAAGCACGTATAATGCCTTTTTCTAGCGGTTCAGGAGCCTTATTTTTCGATGTGAGTCCTATAACTCCTTTAATGTTTTCGGGCAACTTTATAGAAATATTGTTAGATGCATCTTCAAGCAATTTCCTAATAGGGATCGTTTGCTTTCCAAATCCTCTGGTAGGGAGGTTGCAAGATGTACAGTAATTCGGATCTTTTCTCCCGCACTTAGGACAAGTCATACTTATGTGAGTCTTCCCTCCACACTTGCATTTATTTAAAAAGGTCACTCTTCCACAATTTTCGCAGATTCTATTTATGATCTCTACCTGTATTCTTTCTTCTTTCATGGCGTTGTTCAGAGATCTTATTCTACCCCCTGCTTGGCTTACAGGAAATAAAATGTGAGGAGCAGGTTTCATCTTTCGAACATAAGCCTTTTCTGGTCTTCCCATTCTACATCCAATCCTAGTAGGGGCTTTTTTTCTTATTAAAAAACCAGAAGTCTTTATTGCCAACTCTAATGAGTCTGATTCCCCCGTGGAAACAATGCTCTCGTAACTTTTTTTTATCTCTCCATCATAGTAAAGACCTAACGACTTCAACAATGCAAAAGAGCCTTCTCTAACACTTATTCCATTTTCTACGTGGTGTTCTACACCTAAATCTTCTAATATTTTCTTAACAAGGTTATTCATGGGGAAGATTAATTCGCCATCTTTAAACGAGGCATTGGAGTAAATATATTCCGATAGAAAAATGTAATCAGATTCTTTAATCTCGTGCCAGAAGTACGTGTATCGAGGATGTAAAGGTAATCCATATTTTTCTGAGAGTTCTATTAAATCTCTCTCGCTTAATTCTTCTAAATTAATATTATTTGGATCTAAAACTCTTTCCAAGTCCTTTATCCACCATTCATTACAGTATGCTCCCGGTGATAACTTGTGATTGTTTCTCAGGAATTCTCCAAAAGCTATCAGTATCTCTCCAAGGTCCAAGATCGAATCTACATCTTCTTTTATGTTTTCCGCGGTTTCGAAATCGTTTACCTTGACCACGCTACCGTTCTTTAATCTAACTAAAGGACCTTCGATCGAGGAGCAAGGTATTATTGAGCCGGCTTTTCCAGGTTTTTCAATCTTAATTTGAGTTCCCGTAACTAGAAAACTATCCAACAATACCATGCAGGCAGGATGTATTCCTATGGCGGCTAATCCGCTATTTCTTGCCCTTCCGTATCTAAGTCTGAATCCTCCTTTCGTAGTCGGGTGTGCGATAACTGGTCTACCACCGATAATATCATCCATATAAACTAATGTTTTATTTTTATCCTCCTTTTCCCTTGAATCTTTTTTTATTTTTACTATCCATTCCCAGCCGCCTATATTTAATCTTTCTACATGCATGAGAAGCTTGTTTGCCTTTTGTAGTACTCCTTCTGTCAAGGCTAATATCGCTCCGCCTCTAATCTGGTTCGTTTCTATTCTTCTAAGGTTTCTGTATCCTGATACTTCGTATCTATCAGTAGGCTCTCCTGTTATTTCTATAGGTATACTTCTCAGGGAAAAGCGAACTTCATCTTGGCTTGGAGAATACTGTAAGTTCGTAACCTCGCTTTGATATAACTCGATCTCCTCTACAAATCTTTCAATTTCTGGTTCTGATGGTTTATATCTATCCAAACCAACTTCTCTTCTGATAAAATCACCTATCAACACTGCTAATGCCTGGGCAGTACCTCCAGCAGATCTTATAGGTCCGGCAAAATAAATCGCGAGGTATTTTGTCCCGTCTGGGTTCTCCTTTACCTTTACCTTTGCGATGCCTTCTAGGGGAGCTGCCACAACTCCTTCAGTTAGAATAGCAAGGGAGACTCTCAAGGCACTTTCACAAGATTCTTCTATGGTCGAATACCTCACTACCTTATTCTCTACAATTTCCTTCGCCAACATAAAGGCGAGTTCTTCTCTTGTCTCCACCTTCTCCTTCAGTTCTCTAAGTCTTTTAGAAACGGGTATCTTTGTCAAACCTTCTACCCTTTCGGCAAGATCTCCTGCAAGATGTATCTCTGGCTCTGGTTCTGGATCTTCTCCCCTTAATCTTGATACTTTAGCGATTTCATAGAGAATACTGACTTCTTGGTTAAGTAAGTCAAAGTATTCACCGATATCCATGCCATTAGGTGTTACTCGCATTCTTTATGATCCTTTCCATTAAATTTCTAAACGCGAGAATTCGAAAATCTAACCTACCAAANNGATATATGCGATAAGTTTTAAGAAATGAGAAAAGTTACTATAAACGAATATAAGGGCGAGGGTAACTCTTTATGCCAATGGTACAGAATAAGAAATCCTTTGCGCGTTATATTCAACTTTTTGGTTATATACTTTTGTAAATATCTACCCTCCCTGAAGGTTAAAAATTTTTTATATGGTATAATCGGAACAAAGTTGGGTAAGAACGTTTCTGTAGGATTAGGTGTAGTATTCGACATATTTTTCCCAGAACTTATAGAAATAGGTGATGATTCGCTAATAGGCTATAACACAACGATATTGACTCACGAATTTCTGATAAATGAGTGGAGAAAAGGTCCCGTAAAGATAGGAAAGTCTGTTATGATAGGTGCTAATTGTTTAATACTTCCAGGAGTGGAAGTGGGGGATAATGCAACTGTATCAGCCTTTTCGTTGGTAAACAAAGACGTAGAGAAAGAATCATTCGTCGGCGGGGTTCCGATAAGGGTAATAGAATAAAGGTGATAGAATAATGAATTTTATCGATTGGTTATCAAAAAGAATTTTTGATAAAAAGATTTTATTGATTATAATCTTGATAACAAACCTCGTAGGTACTGCATTTGGATTTTATTATTACGAATACCAGTTTAGAACAAGTCCGATTTATTCTTGGATCTTTATACCTGATTGTCCACTTTACACCCTTCTATTTTCAATTCTCCTGCTTATATTCTTAATTAAAAATAGATTGCCCGCGTACTTGAGTGTGATAACCTTTGTTGGTCTTATAAAATACGGATCATGGACTGTTTCAACCATTGCATTATATTCAGACTATTTTTTATCCCCGACAAACTTTAATTTGTATTCAATATTGTTTTTTGCTCACATAGGCATGTCGTTGGAATCTTTAATTTTATTTCCAATATTAAATCCTTCTAAGAAAGGTATTGCTTTAATATTTTCATGGTTCTTGGTCAATGATGCCTCGGATTATGCATTTGGGACTTTACCCTATTTACCATCCAATGAGCATTTTAATTTTTTGTTGATTCAGAGTCTATTTTTCACGATTTTTCTTTCTCTACTCTTGTTCTGGATTTGTTCTCATAGGAGTAGATACTCAACAAAGACCAAAAAACTTAAATCATAGTGATAGAAACTTTCCCCAAATGGTAAAAATTAGATTTCTCGGCGGTACTAGAGAAGTTGGAAGGTCTGCAATAAAGATAGAGGGTGAAAAAACTAGTATATTGCTAGATTATGGTTTAATGTTGAATCCGCCCCAACTCCCCATTCAGGAAAATAATGTGGATGCAGTACTTTTGTCTCATGCCCATCTCGATCATTCCGGATCTATACCTCTCCTGTATAAAAATGGATTTAGAAAAAATGTATTCATGACTCCTCCTACCAGAGAACTTATTGAATTGCTTTACTTGGATTCATTGAAGATCAAAAAATTTCACTTTTTCCATGAACAAAATGTTATGGGATGTTTGGCTCTAGCTAAACAAGTTGAATATGGAAAGCCTTTTTTCTTCCATGAATTTGACGTAGAATACAATGATGCTGGTCATATTCCTGGGAGTTCCACAATATCTTTGAGTTACGATGGCAAGAAGATACTTTATACCGGAGACATCAACACCATAGAGACCAGACTCCAGTATGGAGCAGAAGTTCCCATAGACGCTAACATATTGATCATAGAGAGTACCTACGCAAACATAGATCATCCCCCGAGAGACGAAGTAGAAAAGAGATTCGTTGAGGTAGTCGAAGAAACGTTAAACAAAGCGGGGATAGCGCTCATTCCTACATTCGCCATCGGAAGATCCCAAGAAATTATGCAGGTATTGGAGAGATACGACATAGTTCCTTCTTATTTAGACGGAATGTCTCAAGAAGTGACTAAGATCTTAAACAATCATCTAGAATACATAAAAAGTCCAAAATATTTAAAAAAGGCTATGAGACACGTCGCCTGGATATTAAACAGAAGTGGTAGAAAAAATATTGTAGAAGAGCCGTGTGCAATTTTATCTACTGCTGGGATGCTTCAAGGAGGTCCAGCCGTCTTTTATCTTAGAAAAATATACAAAGACAGCAAAAATTCCTTGATATTTACAGGATATCAAATAGAAGGTACTCCTGGAAGAAGAATCTTAGATACAAGAACTGTTAACTTGAATGGGTCCGATGTAAAAGTCAACTGTAACGTTCATTATCTAGACTTTTCAGCCCACGTAGGTAAAAAAGAACTGATAGACATAATAAACAAACAAAATAATTTGGAAAGAATATTTATTGTTCATGGGGAGAAAGACGTAACATCAGAATTTGCAGAAGTAGTATACAGAGAGACAGGTATACCCACCACCGCTCCAGAACTAGGAGACGAATTTGAGGTGAAATAAATGGAAAGACCCATTACTTTTGGTGTATTTTTTACTGAGGCTTATGTAAAGAGAGAATGGGATTACGAAGAGTCAAAAGGTAAAGGAGGGACAAGATTAACATTCGAAGGCTATGATGAAGAGGAGCAAGTCGTAAGATTTTTCTTCGTATTAGAATACGCACATCCGCCTGAGGCATTAGACGAAAAAGAGATTTCATACTTCTTCAGGGCAAAACTTAACGGTATTGCAACTATTTCTACCAAAGATAAGGAAGTATTAGATTCAATAAAAACCTTTTACGATTTAAACAAAAGATTGCAACCAGAACTGGTAAGAGAATTATTGAACAGAAGTTTTGAACGTGTTCAATCCTTATTGGGTTGTGTAGACGTAAGTGTATCGAAAGAGGTAATTTGATTTATATTAACCAACGCTATATTGTACGGTAAATCTTTTTGTTTCTCCAGGTTTTATTGCATTATTTCCCTGTAGGTAAATGTTTATTATGTAGTAGTTACCTGTAGGTAAAAGTTCAAAGTAAGGTATCTCCAATCCGCCATAAAGGGTCTTAGGTTCCCAAGATAATAAACCTATTAAAATCCAATACCTAGGTGCCTCTACACTTATTACTGCGCTTATTGGATAATCCATCGGATTTTGTATTATTATATCTTGGTCGATGAATGTTGACCTTGCCCTTACCTTCAGAAGGTTAGGCGGTTGTACGTCTACTACTTCGGAGTGGGTAAATGCCAGAACATCAAAAATAAAAGTGACGAGTATCAATAGAACAAATATCCATTCTAGTACCTTTTTAATGCTTGACCACATAATTAAGAGTATATTGTGTTACATACAAATAATTTTTCTCCTAACCGCGAGATTTCTTGCATATAAGTATAAAAGTGTTATAATTAGAAAGTTTAAGGAATTTAAATAGAAAAAAGCCTTAGTAAATATGGTTTTATACTAGACTTAAACTTAAATAGTTTTATGGTCTAAGGGGTTAATATGCGCGCTGTTCATCTTTCCCCTGAATACGGGTTGATTATAACTGAGGATGGCTTGATAACAACTTTGGAAGAGAGAGAAGTAGAGATTGAATTCGAGATAGGGGATGAATTCTCAATTGTCGATGGTTTTTTACTCAACTCTGAAGATTGGTTCTGGGGCAAGAAAGCGATAATTACAGGTTTTATCTTAGGTTTCTTGATAGTCAGATTCTTGAGGTGAGAGGATGGAGTGGCCCGTTGTGTCAGGAGACTACAAGGTCAAAAATTCTGAGAATCCTATAGCCGTTGTAACCCTTTCATCAGAGATCGATTTAGATGACGTAGCGATAATAGGACCCTTGAAAACCGAGAATATAGGTATAGAGAAGGTAATAGCAAACGTGATTTCGAATCCAAACATTAGATACTTAATCGTGTGCGGACAGGAAGTTCAAGGTCATAAGCCAGGAATCACCTTTAAGGCTTTATACGAAAACGGAATCGATGCAAAGGGAAAAATAATTGATGCTGAAGGTGCAATACCTTACATAGAGAATATACCAAGAGAGGCAGTAGAAAGATTTTGCAGACAGATAGAATTCTTGGACATGGTAAACGTTATCGATGAAGATAAGATAAATGAGTCGGTAAAAAAATGTACCGAAAAAAATCCAGGTCCTTTTGATGAACCTCCTTACTTAATTGAGGAGAAGAAAGAAATTCTTAAAGTAGAGAGAAAAATTCCAAAAAGGGTCGAAGAAGAATTATCCATTGAAGGGGTCTATGAAAGAGTTATGCTTTACGCATTCCTAAAGAATTACGAACACGAATGGTTCAAGGGCTTTTTTCAAGGCATGGTTTTGTCTTTGATCTTACTATCAGCCCTCTACGGATGGTTGTTATGAAAGAAATAGATTACTGGTTAAAAATAAGCAGGAAAAAGGAATTGGATTGGAGATTCTTTTTCTTAGGACTGGTACTCGGAATAATATTGGGAGTAATACTATGAAGAATCCAGAGGCATATATTTCGGATAGGATTGAGTTGTATCTCACGATGAGGGGTAGGAGACACGGTTTTCTACTTGGAATTATTACAGGGACGGTATTATTTTTCCTCTTGATTGTTATAAAAGGTGCTTAAATTGTTTAAGATTGATAAAGATCAAGAAATAGTAAATATAGGAGGTACAAAGATAGGCGGGCAGATTGGAGAGAATCCCACTGTGCTAACAGGAACGATATTTTATGAAAAGCATAAAATCGTAGAAAACCAAGATAAGGGCATATTCAATGAGAGCAAGGCAGAAGAACTGATCAATGAGATGTTAGAATTATCTGATACCACAGGAAATCCGTGTATGATACATGTATTCGCCTTAAATAATATTGCCATAGAAAAGTACCTTGATTTTGTATCTAGATATGATAGACCTATTTTGGTAGATTCAACAGAATACAAAGTAAGATTACACGGTATAAAATATTCTGAGGAGATTGGTATCATAGACAAGGTAGTATATAATTCTTTATCAGTAAGTATGAATGAAGAAGAGATTAATACATTAAAAGATTCAGAAATAGACTCTTCTATTCTATTAGCCTTTAATCCCATGGATTCTTCTGTTAGCGGAAGAATCGATTTATTAGAAAACGGCGGGAGGGTCTTAGAGGAGGGGCTCTTAAACACGGGTAAGAAATGCTTCTCCAAAATATTAATTGATACGGCAGTTACTCCTTTCGGGGAAGGAGCCAGTCATGCTATGAGGTGCGTTCTCGTATCAAAATCAAGATTCGGCCTGCCAACAGGGAATGGTATTCATAATGCAGTATCAGCATGGAAATGGATAAGAGAAAGGAGAAAAAAGGATATAATGGAATACAGAGCATGCAGTATCGCCTCCAACGCTATGCAAGCCATTATGGGTGCTGATTTTTTATTGTTCGGACCCATAGAGTATGCAAATCTAGTATTTCCAGCCGTAGCCATGGTAGATCTATTAAAGGGGGAATCTGCCAAAGGCTTTGACATCGATCTAAGCGAGGGGCATCCGTTTAATAAGTTGCTCTAAGAAAGTCCATATCAACAAAAAAAGAGAAATAATCCTTGTAATGTCTTTGTGATGATTTTTTCGACGTTGATCCTTTTCGTTATTATTGGAAAAACAAAAGGAAGCTTCATTTTCCTTGATTATAGATATTAAGAATAAAGATACCAAAAATTCGAAATAACCCACTTTATTATAATGCCAATAATGATTGCGAATAATAAACTAGACAAAGTTCCTATCAAGTAATATTCTCCAAATTTCCTATCTTGTAATTCGCTGAATCTCGCTATTGATTTTACTCCAAAAATGAGTACTATTGCATTGAATTCTCCAGAATATATGAATATTGTGACCATTGCCCTCTCTATCATGCCTATTGTCTTTCCAGCCCCTTTAAATCCTTTTTCCTCCTCTTCTATTTCAAATTTTTTGAGAATTTCTTTAACAACAAAACAACCTCCAAAAACTGCGATTGTGAAACCCAAGATATATAGTACTGATTCTATAAAATTCATCTTATCACCGTCAAGCCAGAAAGCTTGCTTCTCCTTTGTCAAGCAAATTTACTTTACTATTTTTTGTCAAGCAAATTTACTTTA
>JABAOF010013923.1_pt7 | contig 10645 bp, 13 predicted proteins | sample 7062171 | NCBI WGS metagenome assembly JABAOF01 (sample SAMN14538628, study PRJNA623070) | marine sediment metagenome | biome: marine biome [ENVO:00000428]; feature: marine pelagic biome [ENVO:01000023]; material: deep marine sediment [ENVO:00002113] | place: India: Gulf of Khambhat ... | reverse complement strand
ACCAAAGACCGACACGGAACGGTGCTAGACGTAGACGGATGGGATTTATCTAACTACCAAAGAAACGGGATTGTAGGCTACCAGCATGACGTTTACGGAGGCGACAACACCAACCCGGATTCTGTAATAGGAATCGGTACGGCAGAGGTAAGAGGAGATAAACTGATAGGAAAGGTAACCTTTGAGCCAGAGGACATTAACCCACTAGCAGAGAAGATTTTTAGGAAAGTTCAATTTGGAACCCTTAAAGCTACCTCTGTTGGGTTTAACCCACTAGAGGAAGGCGAATGGAGAGAGGTAAGAGAAGGAGAGGGCGAGGTTTATCACTATGGTAAACGTGATCTTTTGGAGTGGAGTATCGTTAATATCCCTTCTAATCCTAGTGCTACCCGCTCTATTGAGGAGAAGGAAAAAGAAAACCTGACATTTGAGAAAAAACCAGCCTTTGAGTTAGAAGGCGAGGTTAAAGAAATTGACAGCGAAAATGACGAGAATAGCGAAAATACGCTAGACAAATTATCTTTGATGTCTAAACGACTTGATCTCTTAGAACGAGAGAGCCAAGAGTAACAATTATCCCGCTATAATTTTATACTAAACAAAAATGGATTTAGAAACTAAACAACTGCGGGAAGATAGGGCAAAGGCTCTCACGGCTGCTCGTTCTATCGTAGAACTCGCTGAAAAAGAGGGCAAAGCCCTGACTCCAGAACAAGAAACGGAGTTTGAAAAACACATGGACGATCACCTAGACCTCGACAAGCAAATTAAGCGAATCGAGAAGCTTAACGAATTGTCTAAGGAACAAACAGAGAAGATCGAGGCAAAAGCTGCCGACGAAGGTACTACTGTTACGGAAGAGGAGAACAAAGAAGAGGCATACTCTAAGGCGTTCGCTTCTTATATTAAGAAAGGTGCTAACAGACTAACCTCTGAGGAGCGTGAAATTCTTTTCGAGAAGAGAGCGCAGTCAGCAGGTACGGATTCTGAGGGTGGATTTATGGTTCCTCAGGGATTCTCTAACGAGATCGAGAAGGCTATGAAAGCTTTTGGAGGTATCCGTTCTATTGCTAGGGTAATTAGAACAGAATCAGGTAATACTCTTGACTGGCCTACTATTGACTCTACCTCGCTTACTGGTGAGTGGTTGGCTGAGAATACTACAGCAGCAGAGCAAGATGAGACCTTTACTAATGAGACTCTAAGTGCTTATACTGCTTCTAGTAAGTTTGTGAAGATTTCACGTCAGCTGATGCAAGATTCAGCGTTTGACGTAGAGCAGCACGTAGCACAGGCTCTTGGAGAGCGTATCGGACGATTGACAGCTACGGCTTATATCGCTGGTACTGGTTCGGGACAGCCTACAGGCGTTAAAGACTCGGCTACTCCATTCTCGGCAGCGGACGATGTTACTATCGCTTTCGACGACTTGATTGGACTAAAGCACGATTTAGACCCAGCATATAGAGCTAACGCTACTTGGGTACTAAACGACTCTACTTTGAAGTCTATCGCTCAGTTGAAAGATCAGGACAACCAGTATCTATGGAGACCTGCTTTAACTCAGGGAGAGCCTGATATGATTCTTGGACACCGTTACGTGATTGACCAGGATATGCAAAGCATCGCTGCTGGCAACCGATCTGTACTCTTCGGTGATTTCTCTAAATACATCATTCGTGATGTTCTAGGGTTTGACCTAGTGAGACTAGATGAGCGTTATGCAGATACTTTCCAGGTTGCTTTCGTAGCATTTATGCGAACAGATGGAAAGCTAATTGATGCCGGAGCTGGCGCAGTTAGAGCATTAAGACACTTGAACACTTAATAAGTGATTTAAGAAATAGGAATTAGGAGGGGGATTCTCAAGGCGGTTTCAAGCGGGATACCGTCAAGAGAGGCTCCCCCTCCGAACCCTTAAAAAACAAGATATGAAAGTTAGATATTTAGTACACAGGTCAGGAGCTAAATTGATTTACCCCGGACTAGAGGAGGAAGTATCAAAGGAAAAGGCCGAAAGACTTATTAAAGGTGGTATTGCCGAGGAGTCTAAGAAGAAAAAGCGCAAGGAGCCTGAGGTTGTAACAACCGAGGTTAAAAAGCCAAAGCGCAGAAAGAAAAAGAAGTAAAATAGATGAGCCATATTAAAAAGGGTTTAGTTTTAACTACTGCGCCTACTATCAGGCCAGTAACCAGGGAGGAGGTCAAGGCTCATCTACGGCTCGACCAGACCGATACCTCCGAAGATGCCTTTATAGAAACCCTTATAAAAGCGGCTACCGAGTACTACCAGACTAGAAGTAGACTCCAATTAATTACAGCCACTTACATACAATATTTAGACGAATTTCCCACAGACCAACTAGAGCTAGACCGTCCGCCTTTACAGTCCGTTACTTCTATTAAGTACGATGACTTAAACGATGCGGAGCAGACACTAGCCACCTCGGTCTACGAGGTAGACACCTTTTCTAGTGTAGGGAGATTCCAACTACAGGAGGGAGAAAGTTACCCTTCGACATTCGACAAGGCAAACGCCGTAAGAATAGAATACAAAGCGGGATATGGAGACACTAGAGACACCGTCCCTGATCTTATTAAGAGTACCATAAAACTAATCGTAGCCCATCTATTTGAAAATAGAGACTTCGTACACCGAATGGGCAACGTAGCGGAGATTCCTATGCCTCAGGCTATAGAAATGTTAATAAATCAAAATGCTCTTAAAAGCTTTGTATAATGAAAATCCTTGCTTTCGTAGCGGTTTGGAAGCGTCCAGAGATTACTCGTAGATGCTTCGAGGGTATTAAACGCCTTAATATTCCTTTGTTCGCTGTAGTCTCAGAGGACTGGGCAGAGGACTTATGCAAGGAGTTTAAAGCTAAGTACATACGAACTCCCAATAAACCACTAGGCAGAAAGCTTAACAAGGGACTAGAGAAGGCTTTAGAGCAAGATTTCGACTACTTATTAACGATTGGAAGCGATAATCTTATCAATCCTGAGTTGCTAAAGGTCTACGATTACTACATGAAGAAAGGAACTGGCTTAATCGGGGTTGATAAGTTATATTTCCACAAGGAAGGAGAGGTAAAGCACGTAGACTATCAGTTGCAGATCATAGGAGCAGCTAGAATGATCTCTAGAAAAGCTCTAGCAACTGCACACCAGGTTAAGGTACGGTTTTTAAAGAGCGTAGGGGGAGTGATAGATGGTCGTCCTATGGAAGAGAAGTTTATCCCTGTTCACCGGGCAATCAATGGAGATAGAAGTGGTATTTTAGAGATTATCGGAGAGCCTGAGATACGTCTCTGGGATGAAGATAGAGAGCGTGGTTTTGATGGAAACTCTAATATGAAGCTTATCCACGATCAGGTATGTAACAAGTGCATAGACACAGGGAAATATCCTTATGTTCTTGATATGAAGAGCGAGGACAATATCTGGGGCTATGACGAAGTACCGGGCGAGGTAGCGGAATATGAATACGTAATGCGATGTTTTCAGGAAAACTAGATAGGAGGGTTACTTTTCAGGTACGCACAGTAGTATCTGATGACTACGGGAGCGATACTAACGAGACGTGGGCAGATTCGTTTACTACGTTCGCACAGGTGATGGAGAACAAAGGCCGGGAGAGTTACGAGAGCAACCAAAAGCAGACTAACGCAGACGTACAGTTGAGAATCCGTTATAGGACAGATATTAATACATCAGAGTATCGGTTTGTATGGAACTCTAATACCTATGATATTTTCTCGATTCAGGAATTGGGGAGAAAAGACGGTTTAATGGTATTTGGCAACAGGGAGAATCAGTTGTAATGGCAGACGTTCAATTTAAAATGGAGGGTATAGATGACGTTTTTACGGTTCTAAAGGAATTGCCTAAAAGAACTCAGAATAAGGTTATCCCTCAGGCACTAAGAAAGGCCGCTAAGCCTATAGCAAAAGCAGCTAATACCAACGTACCTAAAGATATTAGTATACGATTTGCACCGGATAAACAAGGGGGGCAGAAGTTCAAATCTTCGGACATCAAGGTAAAGACATTTATAAGGGGAAAAGCTGGCAACAAATACGCTCTAATAGGGGCAGAGGTCAACAATGATATGTTCTTTAACTTCCCTACGTTCATAGAGTTTGGAACGCTTGCACACCGTACCACCCCTCTGAAAAAGGGTAGAAGTGATGCAGCACAACGAGCAGCAGACGCCGGATTGGGACTTATTAAGCAACCGTTTATGCGTCCTGCACTATCTCAACAAGGGGGTAATGCACTTAAAATCCTACGTGTAGAGATATTATCAGGAATTACAAAGCAAACGGAGAACATCTTTAAAAGAGGGAAAGTCTAATGGAGAAAGCTTTGTATAACATATTGTCTAACGATGCTCCTGTAACGGCAATCACAACCAATATAAACCCTCATAGGACTTTACAGGGTGATTCCTTCCCGGCTATTACTTTCTCTAGGATAAGTAACGAGCCAGACGATACTAAGGACGGGGTAAGTACTTTAGATACTATCCGTATGGATGTAGACATCTGGAGCAAAGATTTCACTACAGGAAGGGATTTAGCCGACAAAGTTAGAACAGCACTCGATAGAACATCAGGAACATTTAACACAAGGGTAATCCAGTCTATAAGGTTTGAAACCGACAGGGATTTCTTTGATAACAATTTAGAGATATATCATTTTAACCAAGAATATTCAATTAGATACGACAGACCATGAAAGTAAAATTTTTAAAATCACACGAATTAGGGAGCAACCAATTCGAGGTAGGAGAAAGCTACGAAGTTATCAACTCACTTGCTGAAAGTTGGATAAATGATGGCATTTGTGAGCAAGATAATTCTGTACCTTTACCAAAGGAAACCGAAGAGATAGACGAAGAGGGCGAGAGAGTCCTAAATGAATTACCGGACAACGCCGCCGATTTAGTTAAGGCAATCCCAGAGGTTTCTAACATATACGCTCTAGAAGAGTTGGCAGAGGATGATCGTAAGACGGTCAGAGAGGCTGCCGAGGCTCGACTAGAAGAGTTATAAATCCCGCTACGAGTTTTAATAATCCCGCTATAATGTCAAAAAATATATATTATGGCAGCAATAGAAAACGGTACTTCGATGCTCGTTTACGTAGACGGGACGGCAATAGCAAGTACTACATCACATTCACTTAGTTTAGAATTAGCAACTAGAGACGCAACCACGAAAAGCTCAGCAGGATGGGAAGAGGTTTGTCCTGGGATGCGTTCTTGGAGCATTGATTTTGATGCGCTAGTGAACTTAGACGATGCGTACACTTACGACAATGTAAGAGCGTTAATCGCAAACAGGACAGAGGTAACTTTGTTATTCTCTAATCTTACCTCAGGCGACCCACAATGGTCAGGCAAGGCTATCTTAACATCTGTTTCTTTGGAAGCACCACTAGAGGACAGCGTTACTATGTCTGGTTCTTTTAAAGGTACTGGCGAGCTAACAGAAACAACTATAACTTAATTTATATATGAAACCCGCAATAATTAAGTTAGACCGCAAGAGGTCATTTATTTACGATTTAAAAGCCCTCCGAGAGTTAGAAATAGCTCTTGGAGAGCCTTTATTTAGTGTATTCTCAGATAAAGACAAAATGTCTAGTATAGATGTGATGTGTAAATTTATCTGGGCTGGTATGCTCCGAGACGAAGAGTTAACCCTAGATCAAGCTATTGACATTATCCCACTTGGCAGAATTGCCGAGATTATGGAACAATGTGGAGAGCTTCTAGGAACTTCTATGGAAGGGGAGCAGAAGGAAGAAAAAAAAACGGTGGTGAGCAAAGTTTCATAAAGTGGCTGGACGGCATCGAGCCGTACATATACGCTTATTTGAACTACACCCCCGAGCAGTTTCTATCGTTTACCTTACCTGAGGCCTCTAAGGTTTTAAAGGGTGTAGAGTTACGAATAGAGGCAGAGGATTACAGGTGGAACGGACAGATGCAAATTCTTAGATGGATAGGCTCTATAATCTGGAACAAACCTGTATATGGCTATAAGAGTAAAAGAAAAGCCGTTGAGCCAGAGAAGTTATTTAGGCTTCCAGGTGATAGAGAGGTAAAACAAATCCCGCAAGCTACAAAAGAGCAGCTAGAACTAGCCCAGAAAAAGGCTAAACTACTGCAAGGAGTTATATAATGGCAGGGAAAAGAGCCGGAAATGTAAACGCAACGGTAACGGCTAACGCCAATCAGTTTAAAACTGAAATGGCGAGTGCCAAAGCCTCCGTAGCTAAGTTTCAAAAGTCTACTATAGCACTTCAGCGAAAGCTCAAGAGATTAGGCAAAAGTATGTCTAAGCTCGGCAAAAATATGTCTGTTAGCCTCACCGCCCCGATTGCTGCCCTGGGTGCTGTAGCCGTTAAATCATTTGAAGATCAGATAGCTGCTGAAAAGCGACTGGAGGACGCCGTAGGGGGTGCAGCAACGGCCTTAAAGAAACAAGCAGCAGAACTCCAAAAGGTAACTAGATTCGGTGATGAGGCTACGATGGCTGTACAATCCCAATTAGCTACGCTAGGGCTTACAGAGAAACAGATACTCGATCTTACTCCTTTAATTCAAGACCTGTCCGCACGTACCGGAAAAGATTTACAAAAGAGTGCGAAAGAGGTTACCTCGGCACTATCTACAGGAGCCACTACTTTAGAGAAGTACGGGGTAGAGTTAAGCACTACCAATACGTTAGCGGAAAACGCAGAGATAGCGATTGATGGACTTACACAATCTGTAAAAGGTCAAGCGCAAGTAATGGCAGGCGAAGGTGTAGGCCCGTTAATACAGATGCAAAATGCTATAGGCGACTTAGCGGAGCAATTCGGCGAGATCATAGCCGAGGCTATTAAACCCTTTGCCCTAAAGATTAAAGAACTAGCCGAGAGATTTCAAAAGCTAACACCGGAAACGAAAAAGACTATAGCAGTAATAGCGGGATTGGCTGCCGCTCTGGGGCCATTATTCGTTTCTCTTAGGGTTTATCACTAGTACTATTATCCCTAAGTTAATAACGGGCTTTGCAGCACTTACCGGGCCTGTTGGATTAATTACCGCAGGGATTGTTGCTCTAGGGGCTGCTGCTCTCATGGCTCATAATCATATTAACAGAATCCAGACCGCACAAGAGGTTCTAAATGATACTTTAAATGATGCCCAGCAATCAATCTCCGGTGAGGTATCGGAGATCAATAAGCTAGTAACTATCGCTAAATCGGATGTAATATCTAGGGAAAAACGAAATGCAGCGGTAGAGGAATTACAGAAGAAATACCCGGACTATCTGGGTAATCTTGATAAAGAGGCTATCAAGACGGGAAAAGCGGATGTAGCTATTAAGAACCTAAAGACCTCTATTTTAAAAATGGCTCAGGCTCGTGCTATTGAAAACAAGATACAGGAACTACAGGCAAAGAAATTAGAGGCGGTAACAAGTGCCGGGGAGAGTGAGCTTACTATGTGGGATAACCTCCTGATAGCTGTTCGTAAGTTTGGCCCCGGAGGTAGTTCGGCACTAGCAACGGCAGAGCAAGTTACCAGAGGACTAGAGAGAGGTGCAGAGGCTACGGAGGCTTACGATGATCAGATAAACGAATTGATAAGCTCTTTGGCAGACCTAGAGCAGCAAGGATTCTCTGTTACCGGAGAAGAAGACGGAGACGGTGGAGGTGGAGATAGTCCAGAGAAGCAGCTAGACAAGCAAAGAATAGCTTTTAACAAGTTCGCACAAGATGCTTTAAAAGGTGTAGAGGCAGTAAAAGAGGAAGGAGTTAAACCACTAGGCGACGATCTGGAAATGGCTCGCCAACGAGCAAGGGAATTGAGTTTTGCTTTTGACGAAACCCCAGCACAGATACTAGAACGCCAAAGGGCGGTATTAAAATCGTTTATAGACGATGCAACGTCGGGAGATAAGCCTATTACGGAGTTTGTCCAATCGCAGATAGACGAATACAACAGGCTAGGGATAGCGATAGACGGAATAAATAAAAAGCAAGAGGAGCTAATACAGAAACAAGAAAGAATAAAGGAGGTAGGAAATATTGTAGCTAGTGAGGTTGGTGGTGCTTTTATGCAGATGTCCGAGCAGTTTATAGCAGGGCAGCAGTTAGCCGAGACAGGCTTTGAGGGCTTTGTTAAGAAAATGCTACAGTTAGGGGCGCAGCTTATCTCTATGTTAATCCAACAGGCGATTAAAAACATCGCTATCAGACAGGCCGAGGCGGTAGCTAATAGTATTGCAGGTGCTACGGCATCGGGAGCAGCTACAGGCCCAGCAGCGGTGTTTACTACTCCGGCCTTTATCGGTGCAGCGGTTGCTGGGGTATTGGGAGCGTTTGCAGCTATCCCTGGATTTGCTAAAGGTGGTCTGGTAACAGGAGAGACGCTAGGGCTTATCGGTGAGGGTAGAGGAACGTCTAGGAGCAATCCCGAGGTAGTAGCTCCGCTAGATAAATTACAGAGTATGCTACAGCCCGCAGGAGGTATGGAGTCTTTAGAATTTGTACTACGTGGAGAAACCTTGCGAGCGGTAACGAATAAGACCAACGAGAACCGCTCATTTACCACACGACAATAAATGGCTTTAGGTGTTAAATATCGCCTAGACTACGACGACGAAGCCGAAAATACCGCTTGGCGTGCTGATATATCGCTAGAGGGATACGTAGGAGGGGTTAATACGATGAAGATGGGCGGTAAGCCCGTTACTATCGAAATGCGGGACATAGACGACCCTTTTACGCCTATATGCCACACCGAGGCAACGGTAACAATTATAAGTGAGAGTTCAGGCCAGTACGATGAGTTTAAAACAGCTAACGTCTATGATTATGTTTTAGAGATTTACCGGGGAGGAACTATCTTCTGGCAAGGTACTCTGATTACAGAACCATTCACAGAGGAGTTTATCTCTACCCCTTACGAAGTTGAGCTAAAATTCACCGACGGAATCTCGGAACTGAAATTTGAGCGGTACGATGTAGCCGGGGTACTTCAGGATGACTTCCAGACCGTAATGGAGGTAATGGTAAAATGCTTTAACAAGCTACCTATTGCTAGGAACTTTCGAGAGATAGTAAACCTGTTTGAAGATGGGTTAAATAGTGCAGACACGGAAGGGTTATTCGAGCAACTTAGTCTATACGAGGGGGCTTATTGGGAAACAGACTCTAGTGATGATCTGGTAAAAGGCGTAGATTGTCTTAAGGTTTTAGAGTGTATAATGTACTCTTTAAAATCTCGCTTGATAGTATCGGATAACAAATACTATATTATAAGGATAGACGAATCTAAAACCTCAGGAGTAGTTAAGTATGTAGACTACAACTCGGCGGGGGCTAAGACGGGCAACGGTACGATTGATCTAAGGAAGTCTATTAGCAGTAGCCCTCTACCTGATTTGCTTAAACACTTATCCGGGGCTAGTATTGACATTTCCCCTCAGTATCAGGAGGTAGAATACAGATACTCTTCTAAGAATATTACCACTTTAGAGAATAACATCTTAATAAACGGTGATTTCTCTAACGGTTACGAGCTAGAAAACGGCTCTCCTGTTCCCCTTTATTGGGGTAGATCGGCAGCGGTCAATACTCAATTAGGCGTAGACAACGCAGGGATGCACGTAAACCAAGTAAGCCCTGATTTATACTGGTTTACCATCGAAGAGAGTATGTTGGCTAAAGCTCGCTCTGGAACTGCATGGGTAAAGGATTCTAATGACCAACTAGACAACGTAGTAAAAGGAGCGGTAACAACCGAAGAGACTTATAATCTATTCGCAGAGAGCCCATCGAGTACTACGGTTACCTATAAGAACTTACTACACGATACCGCCGACCATTTAGAGTTAAGGATAAAAGGATTCTTTGACTATACGTATAACGACAATGTGCCTACGAGCTATAACGCTGACTACTTTTTTAAGTGGACAATCCAATTAGGCACGAAATATTACAATACAGGAAACCAGACTTGGGATACAAGTATAAATAACAGGGTATGGCACAGAGAGTACGGGGATATATGGATAGACCCTCTGGCTAATTCTAACTCCGTTAACCCTGTACGTAGGCACTTCTTTGATTTTAAGATCACTTTAGCGAACTTTGCCGACACCGGAACTAGTGATTTAAAGCTCACCTGGTTCGTGCCTGATACCAATTTAGACGCGCCTGTACCGGGTTTCTCTACGGCTATAAAGGAGACAAGCATAGTATTTGAGAAAATGGAGTTGGGTTATGTATCGGCAGACTCTACGGAGTTTGAGATTCAGAAGGTACTAGGGGAGACAGGCTCGGCAGATTTAAGGACTAACAGGTACGTATCGGAGGTATGCCACGGAGACGGGCCTAGCAACTTCTCTATAATGAGTTTCCGCCTACCTACTACCAACCTAAAAACTAGTGTTTGGTCGAGTAGGGGAGGTAGTGAATCTCTACCCCTTTACGAGTGGGATATACAAGACGTATTCACTAATTTGGGAACGTATAGATTGATTTTTAACGGTGATCTATACGGCCTTTTAGAACTCCATAACGTAATTATAGGCATAGAGTCTAAGACCTTCCTTATAAAAGGGATGCGATTCTCTACAAA
>JABAOF010000889.1_pt3 | contig 10659 bp, 11 predicted proteins | sample 7062171 | NCBI WGS metagenome assembly JABAOF01 (sample SAMN14538628, study PRJNA623070) | marine sediment metagenome | biome: marine biome [ENVO:00000428]; feature: marine pelagic biome [ENVO:01000023]; material: deep marine sediment [ENVO:00002113] | place: India: Gulf of Khambhat ... | reverse complement strand
AATGTCTTTGTGTCCCTTCCAGGCGGCAAAATGCAGGGGAGTGAATTTCAGATATTCGTATTGACCTGTCGCTCTTGCATTCACCAGTTCCGGATTATTTTCCACTAATTCCTTCACTCGGGCTAAGTCACCCTTTTCTACAGCTTCATGAATATTCTGGGCGTTCAAATTTGTGATACAAAAAAGTATCGTCAAGAAGTGAATGAACAGGATTTTTCCTTTTACCATTTATAGCCCTCCTTTTTTTGTTGGGGTCGCGTCTCAACATTCGACATTTTAAAAATTGGGGACAGTCCCCAATTTCCTGGGATCGCCATATCGCTGCGTTTCTCGCAATGGCAACGAGAGATGGATAGTCCCCAATTCCTTTGTTATTACGAACAAGGCGTGACCATTTCTTACAAAAAAAACTTCATCCTTTCGAGTAATGAGTTCCTTTTATTTTTTCTTCTTGATCCTTTCTAGCATGTTGACCGCATTGGTGTTCTGAGGATTGAGTTTCAGTGATTTCTGATAATATTCTACGGCTAGATCATTCTGCCCATTCTCCATGTAGGCTTCTCCCAGGCTGTCATAGACATTCCAGGAATCCGGATACATTTCGATATTCATCTTGAACACCTCAATGGCCTCTGAGATTCTTTTTCCTCCTAGCAATCTGTAGCCCAGTTGATTGAATTCTGCTTCGTCAAAGTAGTATTTTTGTTCTTTTTTAGAGCGAATTTGCTTGTACTTGTCGAGAGCTGTCTTGATTCCCGATTCGGCTATTATCCGCTCAAGGAATGTGGCTGCTGACTGCAGTTCCAGGACACGCATCCAGGTGAAACGCAGGCTTTGTTGATGATCGCGGCGGAGCTGCTCTTTGTCCAATCCTGACTGTTCCAAATAGGTGAATCTTTTTTCATAAGAAAAACGGTCTTGAATGTCCTCAGTGCTGAGTCCTTCTTTTTTTGCTTCATTCAGCCCTTCCCACACGTCAACCAGATAATCCCGCCAGAGGGAAATGAACTTGACAGGCATTCTTCCGTTATGGGTGTCGTATACCCATTCGATCTCTTTCTCGTCCTGCAGGATATCATTCATAACCTCGATCCATCGGGGCGCATCGAATTCTGGGGAGAAGGAGATAAACATAGAGCCGCGAAAAAAGAGGTCTCCTGTGAAGAGAAGCTTTTCTTCCGGGCAGTGAATGATGATGTCGTCTCCGGTATGGCGACCCTGGCCAAAATAGATTAGCTTCAAAGTTATATCGCCCAAGTCGAGTGTCATGCGGTCACTGAAGGTGATTGTGGGCAGAGTGAGGATATAGTTGTTTGCCAGATCGTCAAGCATGATTGGTTGGGTGCTGATGACCTCACGCAGCCGCTGATCTTCTTCCGAGTTTGGATCGAGTGTCTTCAACTGGTTCTCCCATTGTTCCATCCGAGTCCTCCGGTCAGCAACAAAATTCTGTCTTCCTCTGTCGAATTGACGCATTCTCTCAGGGCTGCTTTCGTGGGCGATAATCTCCGCCTCAGCGAAGACCTGGTTGCCATCTGTGTGATCCCAGTGCCAATGGGTGTTGATCACGTAGGAGAAATCATTGCGACCAAATTCCCGCTCGATGATCTTCCTGTATTCGGCAGTCAGGGTCGGGGCTTTTCCCGTGTCGATCATTACAATGCCTTTTTGAGTGGCGATGGCAATGACCTGGTCTGTGTACAATTTGCCGCATTTGACGATAAGGACTCGCTCGCTGTAGCGCTCAAAATCAATGGCGAGCTCTTCTTCTGCCCATAGAACGACATGCGAGGATAATAATGTCAGGAAAAAGAAGATAAAAATAATTCTGCGGAATTTCATTGAACCCTCCTTAATGAAATCGAATTCTCCTTATTAAAATGATTGGTACAGTCATCCTTATTATTATAAACATTATCTAAGAATTTTTGGAAATGCAGAAGCACATCCATTTATACGTAGATTCCCTCAGAGAGTTCTCGACTGAATGTCCTGAGGGGTCGCGTCTCAACATTCAACATTTTAAAATTGGGGACAGTCCCCAATTTTCCCAATTTCCTTTTCACTGCGAGCAAAGCGTGGCAATCTTCTATAATGATGCGATGCAAGAACTTTTTTCTTTTCCATTCTTATTTCATTCTTTTCTATGGGATTGACACCTCTCTTCACTCCTCGCAGTGACACAAAAAAAAGAATTTAAAAAAGGGGCCTGGCCCCTTTTTGCTGTCTCCTCTTTGACTTTTTTGACGTTTTTTCACATCAATGGATCAATGCATAATTCCCAACAGAATTCTTATGGCTGATGGAGAGTCAGTCAAAAAATGACAAATAGCAGGGCTCAGGCTGTTCTTCGTCTTCATGTAGTTAAGAGAATGAATAGTTCCAGAAATAAAAGTCAGAATGATCATCAGACTTCCTTCCAGCAAGCCTTTACTCCAGTAGTTGAAGTGCCAAAGGGCAAATCCAAGATTGGCCACAATGAGGGCTAAAGGCCAGTTCCATCTTCTCAACAACCTGTCGAAGAGAAAACCGATGAAAATGAAAACCTCGATGATCCCTTCATAGACGATATAAAAATATTCGAGCAAACGGCTCCAAAAAGGAGGAGGAACCGGCTGGGAAACGGCACCAGAAGCTGTGATGACTTCTTGAGTCAGGGGCTTAACGATTAAAAATAGATATCCCATGACTGCTGCCGAGTCTATGAGGGCAAAGACGAATGCCCAGAGCAGATTTCTCGCAACTCTCTGGAAGCTGAAGTGGAAGCCTTCGGAGAAGGATTTTTTTTCGTAAAATTTGACATAGAAATAAGTGACTAGAAACATAAGGGTCATTCGGATGGCCGGGAGGATCCAGAGGTGAATTTTACGAAAATCGAAAATACGATTCAGGAAAGGGGTAAACCTGGAAATGAGAATCCAGCTTAAAAAGATGAAAAAAATAAATAACAGGTCTGATGGTTTCTTGTCATTGTCCATGGTTTTTAATTTTTGCCTCCAACTCCTTTTTCTATAGTACGGATAAAAAATGAATAAAGTTGCAATTCAGTTAAAGGACTGGCGCCTTCATATTTGATATTTTTGTAGGGGGGACATGTTACCATTTTCTCGGTTTTAATCGGTATGAAGTCGATATACAGAAGGAATATCTCATTTTAGCTTTCTGCGAAGAGAGTGACTGGCTATTTTCTTTTCGTATCCTCTGAAGGTCGCCTAGATAAGGGAGTGGCGACCTTGTGAGGTGTAACTATAGGCTATGAAATTCGTAAATAAATATGAGGCGCAAAATGGGAAAAATAAGCAAAATTCTTGTGCTCGTCGTCGTTATAATTGTTGCAGCCGGACAGAAATTTTCTTCGGAAGAGGGAAAGCAGCCCACGGATGTATTTCTCAAAGAGCGCAATCCTTTAATGAATTGTAAGATTCGCCTCAAAGGGAGTGTCAGATGAGAAATAAGCTTCTTCGAATATGTGCAATTATTATATTTTCCGGCGCGGTATCTTACCCTTGTTTATCGATTGTGTATGAGCAAGTCCCAGGATTGGGATCTCCGGAAATCACAGAGATAGCCAAAAATGTCCTTGCGGTCACGGGATTGTATCATAGTGCGGAAAGCGGATTCACTGTCAATGCAGGAATCATTTTCACTGATCAGAGTGTTGTCTTTATTGACTCTGGGATGAGCATTGCCTCTGGTGAATTTCTCTGGCAAGTCGCTGAAAAAAGATTGAAAGGAGATGAAGACATCTATTTGATTTTGACACATAATCACTCAGATCATGTGTTCGGAATGCAGGCCATAAAAAAAAGGGGAGCCAAAGTCATCGCCCATAAAATTACAGGAATGTGGTTCAGGCGTATGCCTGGAGAGCAGTATAAGAAATTTTTAGCCGATAGGGATGGATGGCCTCCCGAAAAAGCGGATAGTGTATACGGGAATGTAGTTCTTACAGAACCAGATGAGATGATCGATCAGGATACTGTATTGACTATCGAAGGAGAGGAGATCCATGTGCTGGTAACTCCTGGGCATGTCCCGAGCGAGCTTTCTGTCTATTATCCCAGGTCGAAAACTCTTTTCGCAGGGGATACGATATATGAGGGCTCAGAGTTGACGACCAGATTCGGCGGCCTAGTTGAGTGGAAGCTTTGGATCACTCAACTCGAGCGCTTGAACAAACTTGAAATATCGACCATCGTTCCGGGACATGGGAAATTGTGTGCAAAAGAAGAGATAGATAGAAATATTAATTACCTCAGAAAAAGAATTGAGAAGAGGGATAAAAGCAACGAGTGATAAAAGGATCACTTCATAACACTAAACATCTTGGAACAAAACAGTTAAGAAATTGCTAAAAAAGAGGACAGGCCCCTTTTTCCTATAAACATTATAAATAGAATTGCATCTCAACATTTGATATTTCAAAAATTGGGGACTGTCCCCAATTTCTGTTCCCGATTTCTTCATAAAAAAGACGATTTCAAAGACAACATTTTCTTGGTGATTTTCGTATAACAGAGAAAGGCCCATATGCAGAGAATCGGAATTTTTAAAAACAAGTTTATAAAGGGACTAAAAACTCTATTTGTTTTAATGGTTCGTAAAAAGGAGATGAGCTGTGCTTAAAAACTATATTAAGATCGCTTTACGAAATATCAGGAAACACCCCGGCTATTCCATCATCAACATTGCCGGTCTGGCTATAGGGCTAGCCTGTTGCCTATTCATATTGATTTGGGTTCTGGATGAGCTGAGTTACGATAAATTCCATGAGAATGCCCCTTACCTCTACAGGGTTGAAGAGAACCAGTACTATTCGGGGCGGGTGTATCATGTCACAGTCACCCCCTACCCACTGGCGCCTGCGCTCAAAGCGGATTTTCCTGAAATCATAGAAGCCACTCAGTATGTGGGAGTCGGGGGGCAGTTGATCCGGTATGGAGAAAAAGCTTTTTTCGAAAACGGCATGACGGCAGTTGCGCCAGCCTTCTTTCGTATGTTTACCTTTCCTTTTGTTAAAGGAGACAGTCGTACAGCGCTGGATGATCCCTTTTCCATGGTTATCTCAGAAGAGATAGCGGAAAAGTATTTTGGAGATGAAGATCCTATCGGTAAGGCATTTTCAGTCAATAACAAGTATGACATGAAGGTTACGGGAGTTATGAAAAATGTCCCCAATAATTCTTACCTCCAGTTCGATATAGTGCTCCCTTATTCCTTGTTGGAGAAAGTGGGAGCGGTCAGTGACAACATGGGTTCGAATTCTATCGCAACCTTTGTCCAGCTCCAGAAAGGCGCCTCTCTCCAGCAGGTCAATGAGAAGATACGCGGCTTCATCAAGAAGCACGTCCCGGATTCTGTCACAGAGCTTGAGCTGGCTCTGTATTCGCGGATCCATCTGCACCAATATTTTGGCTACGGAAGAGATATGGGACAGATTAAATATGTGTATGTTTTCTCTTTAATTGCGTTTTTTGTCCTGATGATTGCCTGTATCAATTTCATGAATCTATCAACTGCCCGGTCAGCCAAACGGGCTAAAGAGGTCGGCCTGAGAAAAGTGATCGGAGCGCTTAAAAACCATATCATCCGCCAGTTCTATGGCGAGTCAGTCATCTATGCGTTTATTGCTCTGGCTTTTGCGGTCGTGCTCGTTGCGCTTCTCATGTCTCCTTTTAATAATCTGTCAGGAAAAGAGTTATCATTAGATATCCTTGGAAACTGGCAGATAATCCTCGGATTCATCGGAGTGACACTGTTTACAGGGATTGTGGCAGGCAGCTACCCAGCGCTTTTTCTCTCTTCTTTTCAACCGGTCAGCGTGATCAAGGGAAGCCTGAAATCAGGGCGTGGGAGCTCTCTCTTCAGAAGAATACTTGTTGTTGTTCAGTTCGCGCTTTCTATCTTTTTAATCATCGGGACTGTGATTGTTTATAACCAGCTTCATTACATGAAAAATAGAGATGTTGGGTATGACAAGGAACACCTGGTATATGTTCCCATGAGAGGACAGACAGGAAGATTTTACACAGCACTTAAGGATGCGTTAGTCAGGGATCCTCGAATCCTGAACGTGTCTGGATCGATTCACAGGCCTTCGCGTATTGGGAGTAATTCCGGCGGAGCGGAATGGGAGGGTAAAGACCCGGACCAGGTTGTGTTGATCGGTATGAGCGGTGTGGATTATGACTACATAGAAACCGTGGGGATTGAGCTGACAGAAGGGAGAAGTTTTTCCAAAGAATACGGCACAGATCAAACTGAAGCTTTTATTGTCAATGAAGAGGTGGCAAAACTCATGGAAAAAGAGTCTGTGGTGGGAGAAAGATTTTCATTTGTTGGCAGAGAGGGAAAGATTATCGGTGTGATGAAGAATTTTCATTTCGAATCTTTTCGAAATAAGATAGAACCGCTAGCCATATACATGCAGCCACCTGAGCAGGGCTTTAGTTATACCCTGATCAGAATCCCGTCTAAGAACATATCAGCCTCGTTGGATTTTGTGAGAGAGACCTGGCAGAAGGTTGTCCCGAACTTTCCATTCGAATACAGATTCCTGGTTGATGATTTTGAGTATTACTACAGGTCCGAGGAAAGAATGGGAGATCTCCTCAAGTATTTTTCAGTCCTCGCAGTGTTTATTGCCTGTCTCGGGCTTTTTGGATTGGCCTCATTTACCGCAGAACAGAGGACCAAGGAGATCGGAATCCGTAAAGTGCTCGGCGCCTCCGCCCCGCAAATCACGTTGCTGCTGTGCAGAGAATTTTTTGTTCTGGTCTTGCTGGCGAATATCATATCCTGGCCTACTGCCTATTTTGTCATGAAAAACTGGCTCCAGGATTTCGCTTACCGGACAAGTTTGGGAGTGTTCACGTTTGTGTTGACTATGGTGCTGGCATTGGTCATCGCGCTGCTGACAGTCAGCTTTCAGGCTGTCAAGGCAGCAATCGCCAATCCAGTAGACGCCCTCAAATACGAATAAAGAAAAAGGGGACAGGCCCTTTTTCCCTCCGTTTTCCCTGGAAGTGGAGCATGAGGCGCTTGACATTTTCGCAAGCAGTCCCTATATTTTGAGCACCTAATGCGTGAGGTTTTTTTCGATGGAAAAAATTGAGGCTTTAAAAGACGGAACAAAGGTTATGATCAGGGAGCTTCAAGTCAAGGATCTGGACAAATTGATGAAATTCTACTCTGCCCTTCCACATGAAGACCGAAAATATCTAAGGATTGACGTCACTAACAGAGAGGTTGTCCAACAGAGGATTGAGCTGACAAAGGAGGGCAATGTCTTTCGTCTGATTGCACTGTGTGATGAGGAGATCATCGCGGATGGAGCTCTTGAGCTTTCTGGCGAAGAATGGCGCAAACACCAGGGAGAACTTCGTGTTATAGTGGCCAGGCCATTTCAGCATAAGGGATTAGGCATGATTATGGTGAGAGAGCTCTATTTCCTTGCAGTTGAGAAAAATGTGGGGCAGGTCATAGTCAAGATGATGAGACCTCAGATTGCGGCGCAGCGGATTTTCCGCAAACTCGGATTTCGGGAGGAACTCCTTATCCCTGACTATGTGCGGGATATGGCCGGAGAAAAGCAAGATTTGGTGATCATGGTATGTGATATTAAAGAGTTATGGAAAGAACTTGAACACTTCTACACCGACTCTGACTGGCAGCGGTGCCGGTGAAGTCGTTGCATCTCCATATTTGACATATCAGAATAGGGGATTATTTTCATTTTACTGTACGGGATTTACATGTCTGTTCCGGGCAGAGCTGAGGAATTCCGGAAACTTTGCAATATGATTTTTTTTGTCCCGCCTTAGGCTTCGTCCGCATCCGAAGAAAGTAGAGATGCTTTTTTTATCTTGCTCGGTTTAATACTTGAACTTTTTTAATTTTTTTAATAGGATAAGTAAAATTTTTTATTAAGGAGAGGATTATCATGAAATTATGTTTCTGTCGTTTTCTCCTTGCTTTGGGCATTGTGGTATTGGCTGTTTTCTTTTTTGGTGAACCCTGGGCAAAATGGATTATTGTCATTGCTGGGGCTCTCCTGGCCATCATGAGCCTTTTTTATAATGTCTGTTGCTGTAGAATGAAAAAAGAAGTAGCGGCGAAATAAACCTTTCAATTTCCAACCGAACTGCACGAATTAGCGGAACGCGTCTTAAAATTTAAAATTTCCGAAATGGGGGATAATCCCTGTTGAAAGGGGGGATGCCGCCAATTTTTCTCTCTGTCTGTTTGCCATCAAGTGAGTGCTGTGTTTTGTTCGTAATGACACATTGTTGAGATTGCCACTAAAGATCGCAATGAAATAAGGTTGAGATTCCCGTGTTTAAATCGTGAAAGAGGGGACAATCAATAATTTTATGAAAAAGGCGACAATCCCGAATTTTATGCGAAAAAATCCGGAGGAAAACCTCTTAACCGTATGATATCCAGGGCCCTTTCTTTGACGTCAAAGCCCATCGGACATTTCACCACACAAGAAGAACAATCAGCGCAGGCGATGGGATTATCCTTGACGGATTCAATGTTTCTTGCGGCAAGGGCAAGGTCTCGATAGCCATAGGCATACATGTAGCAGCGCATCAGTGTCGGGATATCAGGCGCTGTTGTGCATTGTGTCAAACAGGTCCCGCAACCCTGGCAGAAGAGGCTGTCTTTATGGTTGATGCGCGCTAATTCCAGATATTTTTTCTCTTCAGCTGTCAGGGTGAGGTCTTCCATGAGAGAGAGATCCGTTTCCAGCTGGTCGAATGTACTGATACCCGGGACAGAAGTGTGGATATTCTCGTTTTGCAGTACCCATTTGAGAGCTGCCCTGGGATCACTGACCGCTTCTTGTTTCCCGGTCATCCACGTCTCACCCGTAATGGTCTTCATGGCAACAATCCCCATTCCCTTATCCGCTGCATAGGCAATGGCTTTTTTTCTTTCTTCGATGTCTTTGATTTGAAAGTTGTAAGCGATTACGGCTACATCATAAAAGCCGCTGTCCGCCGCGGTTCGGACAGCTTCCGGAACGAAACTATGCGTACCTATACCTAAAAACCTGGCTTTTCCCGCCTTTTTGATCTTTTCCATCGAATTCATTACAGGTTCAAACAGGACCGATTCTTTTTTTGCGGCAAAAGGGAGGTTAAAAATATCCACATAGTCCACATCCATTCTCTTCAGGCTCCCTTCGAATTCTTTTTCAAATCTGGCGATATCAGTATCTTTCGAAAAAACACCTGATTGATAATCTATCGGCTGGGGAATGACACCAGTCGCAATAATGATATCCTCCCTTTTGTAGTGTTTAATGACTTTTCCCACGAATTCTTCCGCTCGGCCGTTCGCATAGTATTGAGCTGTTGCGATGAAGCGGATGCCCGAATCCAGGGCTGTTCTCACCAAAGCTTCTGAGATGGCATCCATAGTTCCCATGCTGACGATCGGGAGCTTAATTCCTGTTTTTCCGAGGGTGCGGTATACATGCTTATGTTTTTTCTCGTTTCCTCCTTTGTTGGAGTCATCTCTTTTGTAACTCAGATGGGGAAACGCAAGTGCACCGGTCATACACGCTAATCCTTTGGATATGAAGTTCCTTCGATTCATACAGGTGTTTCTTTTGGCCATGATTCGCTCCTTTTTTGGTTTGTGATGATTGGCATTAGATGATCGCTATTAATATTGACGCTATTGTAATAAAAAAAGTTCGAGAATTGAAATAAATCATTTGTATCGAATAGTACTTGAAGTGGTGAAAAAGATGAATGCCTTAAAAGGTGAAAATGAGAATTAAAACAATAATGATTAATACGATCAGTACTTTATTCACCTAACCTTCCTAAGGAGCGTGTGCCTTCAGTGAGTATTACTGATTTCCAATCAATAAAATTCACGGTTGTCCTTTTATTTTTCATCGTCAAAGATAAAAAGCTCGTCGATGGAGGCGTTCAAAGCTTTGGCCACATCGTGAGCCAGTTTTAGAGATGGATTGTATTTTCCCTTTTCAAGATAGATGATGGTTTCTCTCCGGATCTTGACTCGTTTCGCCAGGTCTTCTTGAGTCAGGTCGTGCTTCGCCCTGAATTCTTTGATTCGTGTCCTGAAAGACATCACTCTTCCCTTAATTCTTTTTCAAAAAACTTTAACGAAAAGGAAAACGTCAAAAGCTGCAGTATAAAAAGCACGATGAGTGCATAGCTGTAAACGGAAAGATCCTTCATGATTCCTGCGATGACTGTGGCGATGACGAAAACCGGTATGGCAACAACAAAAGCGTTTCGTGCAGCTCTGTTGATGTTGGCCTCCAGCCGTTCGTCCTTAATAATCTTGCTGTAGATGAAGAAACCGAAAAAGCCGAAGAATCCATAAAATCCGATGTTATCTGTGAATATTCCGAGAATACCTAATATTCCCAGAAATCCCAAATATTTAAGCCACGATCCCTTCATCTTGACCTCCATATGTGATAATTACCTAACATTATGTTAGAAATATATAACAATTTAAGGTGTTTGTCAAGATTTTTTTGAGGTTGCCACAGAAATTGGGGACAGTCCCCAATTTTACTCATAGGTTGTGTTTTGTCTGCATAACTTGGGAAAGTCTATCGCATGTTTAATTTTTTTAATTGAGTTGTTCAAATTTGTTGAGATTTGAAAC
>JABAOF010002664.1_pt4 | contig 10660 bp, 8 predicted proteins | sample 7062171 | NCBI WGS metagenome assembly JABAOF01 (sample SAMN14538628, study PRJNA623070) | marine sediment metagenome | biome: marine biome [ENVO:00000428]; feature: marine pelagic biome [ENVO:01000023]; material: deep marine sediment [ENVO:00002113] | place: India: Gulf of Khambhat ... | reverse complement strand
GTCACAGGCGCAAACTTTGACCCCAACTCGGGAATAACGATCGCTTGGGACGGAACTCCAATACCTACCGTACCTCAACCTTTAACCAGCGACATGTACGGCAGCTTCGCAGCAATAATCAGCGTTCCCACCCAAGACGAACCTGGAATACATAATGTGACAGCCACTGATGAAAGCGGAAACTCAATTCAAACAACATTTACAGTACTCAACATGACTGGACCGCAAGGTCCGCAAGGACCGCAGGGAGAGCAANNGACCTCAAGGCGAGCAAGGAATTCAAGGTCCGCAAGGCGAGGACGGACTAGAGGGACCGCAGGGAACTCAAGGTCCTCAGGGTGAACAAGGTCCGCAAGGAGAAGCGGGGGCTGCAGGAGCAGCAGAACTATCGTACGCAGCAATAATACTAGCGATAATCGCCATACTCATTGCATTATACATGATGCTGAAAAAACGCTAAACCAACCCTCTCTTTTTTCTGTTCAAAAGACATCATTTACCTTAGAAAGGCAAAGCCCACGCGTGGACTCTGGAAAAGGGCAGTCTGTTTCTCCGCAGCAAGAACGCAAGTATGCCTAGACTAGCCGTGGTCAATGCAATTAAAACTCCCACTAGCAGAATAGGGAAAGGCGGTTTACCTGTTTCTCCCAGCTTAATCTGCACCTCAATTGAAGCATAACCCTTGTTTCCAGCAACGTCAACCACCGTCAAAACCACAGTGTAGTTTCCCTCATCGGGATATGCGTAGTTGACAGCTACACCAGCCATGGTTGTTCCGTCTCCGAAGTCCCACTCATAGCTAGTGATAGCACGTCTGCCGACGGAATCATAACTGCCAGAAGCGTCAAAGCCTATTGTTTCGTTGACAAGAAGCTCTCCAGAAGAATGGGTAAAAGAAGCTATAGGAGGCTCAGTGTCCACGGTAAGGTAAACTTCATTGACGTACGGGCGCATCAGTGGGTAGCTATCTCGTTGCTGCGTATCAACATCCACTATGTAAGGCTCATCTCCTATCCCATCACCATTTTCATCCACACCAGCATAGTCACTCCAGTAGTTCCCCTCAACGCCATTGTCCCAAACGTTAGCCCGGCTATTACTGGATACATGCCTACTGTTGTTGAAGAAGTTGTTGAGGTAGATACTATTCTCGCTGGAATCTTCAACCCAAATGCCAATGTAACGATTGCTGCTCACAGTGTTTTCCCTCACGATAGAGTTGTTGGACTCTAAGAGTCCAATACCATCCCAGAGGTTGTCTCTGGCAACGTTCTCTTCCACCAAAACGTATTGAGACGCGTATACATTGATGCCGTATCCTCCTTGGGTTCCTATGGCATGGTTGCGTTTCACCGTGCAGTTCTGAGATTCACTGATGAGAATACCTCGAATCTTATTATCTTCAGCTATGTTACCCTCAACTGTACAGTTATAGGAATCGAAAACGACAATACCGCTTTGCCCGTTTCTCACCGTGAACCCTTTTATGCGGACATTGCTTGCGGTAACATTGATAACAGTGCCGCCTCCGCTTCCATCGATGAATGTTGTGCTCTTGTTCTCTCCGACTAGTGAGATTGATTTGTTTATAACCACTTTTTCATTGTAGAATCCGGCCAACACCCTGACTATGTCTCCTATTCCAGCTGCATCTACTTACTGCCTCCTGTATGACGGAAAAATCTCCGCCTCCATCATCATCTACCGTCCAAGTTTCCGCCTTGACTCGTGGAATCACGAAGACAGGCAGCAGCAAGCCTGTTGAGAGGAGAATGAGCGTTGTTGCTGAAACCCTTTTTTTCATGGATCGGCACGAACGATTTCTTCTTTCCACTGTCTTGAATTTCATTATAGCCTATGTTTCTCCATTTTCAGATTGCATCATGGAGACCTTTTTTCTTTTCGCCAAGATGATGAACATTATGCAAAACGCAGCCACGACTGCAATCACTAACATAATGTAAAACGTGTAGTCTGGCTCAGCCACGACAATAAAGCTATGGTCGCCGCTTGAAGCTGCGTATTCTCCGTCACCATTGAACGTTGCTCTTAGCATGAATGTCCCAGTGTATTTGGGAGTGTAATTGAACAAGGCTACACCGCTTTGGTTAGTCTTAGATGTGGCCAAAAAATCCCACGTGGTTCCATTGGATAAGTAGAATGCCACATCAGCAGCATCTATAGGGTTTTCATTCTCGTCCTTCAGAGTGGCAAACACGGTTAAGGTCTCATTTTGAGTAGCGTTATCAGGGAAGAGAATGGTTAAGCTCGTATCCATTGGATTGATGACAATGAATGTGGTTGCATTGCTTCCAGAATAGTCATCATTGCCTGCGTATTCCGCTTTTACGACGTACTCTCCAATAGTGCTTAATGAAAAAATCACCGTTGCTGCACCATCGCTATCTGTTACGCCGTTCTTACTCGAGATCGCTTCATTCTCATAGACAGAAAACTCGATTTGCTCTCCTATCAACGGTTGGCTTGCGTTATCTGTAAGTGTTGCTTTTACAGTGAAGAGGGCGTTTACCTTTGCGCTAGACGAAGCATCGACTTCCACAGCAGTTGCCCCTTTTCCAATAGGCACGTTCTGAAATGCATAGTCTTCTGCTTCGTCACTATCGACAACTGTGAGGGTTACGTTGTAAGTTTGTGCGTGTTCAAATACGTGTGTTATCGATGGGTCAGTGGTGTTCTGTTCTACACCGTCGCCGAAGTCCCAATGGTATTCTTTGATGCTTCCATCAGCATCGTTGCTCATTGAGGCGTTAAAGGTCACGCTCAGACCTACGGCGGGTTCAGTTGGCGTGAAGGTGAAGTTCGAAAACGGATCTAGATTGCGAATCCAAACAGGCTTTGTTATCGAGTCTGTTAGATTGTTCTCGTCTCTCACGGTTAAAATCACACTGAAAACTGTCTTGTTCTCGAATTTATGTGTAAGAGAGACTTTGTCAGTTTCAGTGATGTTTCCATCGCCAAAGTTCCATTGCCGCCAGACGATTGTTCCGTTTGGGCTTTCTGTAGATGTGTCCGTGAAGTTGACCTGTTCAATTATTGAAGCTGGGTCCGGAGCGAATTCAAAGTTTGCAGTTGGCGGATACAAGGCGCCAACTCTGATTCGCACTCTGTTTTCAAAAATGGATGAACCAAGTGTATACTTGAAGGATACTAAAGTGGAGTTGTTGATGAGTTCACCTGCAAAAATCAGCGAATCTTGGCCTAGCATAACTATCCATTTTTCCGAAGTGTTCTGAGGGCTCAATAGTTCCATTGGAATCGTGACATTGCAGTATCCACTCCAGCCGGATGGTCCAGTTATGTAGAAGCTGATCTGTCTTTCTAAGTCATTATGCTCAAACGAGGCTACAGTGTAATTACATTTAACGACAATTCTATGCGAATTCTCAAAGTATACTCTTGTCTCGTTCCAAGGCTCGATTAGTGGATGCCGATCCACCCCAAGGTGAGGGAGGGAGAGAGGGGGGGTGTCCCCTATACCGTCGCCATCTTGGTCTGTTCCTTCATAGTCATTCCAGTAGTTTCCTTCAGCTCCATTGTCCCAGGAGGAGTATGTGGGGGGGAAAATGTTTACTTGCCTTGTATTGTTGACGAAGTTGTTGCGATAAAAAGCATTGTTTAAGCAGTAAGCCTCGATGTATATGCCACTTGGATTGTCCATAATTGAGTTGCTGATGACGCTGTTATTGCTGCTTCCATCTTGGAGAACGATTCCAGCATTATATGTGTCGCCGATTTGGTTGCCTAAGACTTTGCAGCTGTTGGAATTTCTTAGCATAATGCCATAGTAGGTCTTCGCTACTATGAGGTTCTGGATTATGGCTTCTCTTACTTGGAACAGGGAGACACCGTATGACTCTGAGGCAGGCGTTGTGTTTTGAACAGTGAAGTTTTTGACTATGACATTCGTGGTGTTGAAAATGTGGATGAGAAAAGTTTCACTGCTGCTGCCATCGAGAATGGTGAGAACTGGATTCTGACCTATAAGCGATATTGACTTATTTACAAACAATTGCTCAGTGTACGTTCCGCTGTAGACAAAAACTGTGTCACCTGAAGCCGCTTGTCCAAGTGCACTAGTAATGTTTCGGTAAGGAAACGCTTGAGTGCCATTCCAAGGCCCCCCAACGTTGTCATCATCAACATAAACCGTGTTGGATACTGCATCAGCTTGCTGAATATTAAGATCAAATGCTAACATGCTTAGCGAGAGCATAGTAAGCAAAATCACAGAGAATTCTCTCCTTTCCAATCCAACTTCTCCTTTCCCATTCAGCACAATATATCTTTTCATATGTATCGTCTATAAAAAGAGTTTTCCGAGAGAGTAGGATCGCGGGCTCAACGTAACTGAATGAAGTCCTGTAGGCACAGGCTTTGGGTAACGTGTGTGATCCCAAAAGTTCTGAGACTCTAGCATGAGGAAAGCTCCCTGCTGAAGGACATCATGGCTCAGGAACCATTAACGATAAGCTTAAAAAGGCAAATCAATCCACATAAATGCAAGGTGGCAAAAAATCACCATGAAAAAACTCATTAAAATCCTTCTGCTCACGCTGCTCTCTCTCAACATCATCGTAAGCGGCATCATAATCTCCACAGAAAGAGTCGCGACATCACCTGTTCCAAGGGCAACTGCAAGAATCTACATGGAACCACAGAATGCCACGGCGAATGTAGGTGGCTCTTACACCATCAGCGTGAAAATTGCAGACGTCACCAACCTCTATGGCTTTACTATCCAAATGAGGTGGGGCACTGCAGTCTTGAAGTACGTAAGCCACACAGTGACTATCCCAGTAGAAACATATCCTGGAGGAGTATTACACAGCAATGTATTCCAGATAGAGGACAAAGTAGACGAGACAGCTTCCATTCCAGGAGCAGCCAATGGAACGACATACTCGATTAAGTATCTATCCCTTCCTCCAGCTCCTTCTTTCAACGGAACTGGAACAGTTTTCAACATGACCTTTCAAGTACTAAGAGATGGCGAATGCGATATATTCTTCACTTCAACATTGATGTCAACTCCGGCTCCAGCGCAGCCAATTCCTCACACAGTGGAAAACGCATTCTTCTACAGACCTGGATCGGGTAAGGTGCCAGTAGCTGACTTCACATTTTCGCCGGATCCAGCAGTTGCGAACAAAGCTACGCAGTTCGACGCTTCCGCCAGTTACGACCAAGATCCAGGTGGAGATATCGCGCGTTATATATGGAATTTCGGAGACGGAACTATAGAAAACACAACTTCACCAACGAGAACTCATACATTTACGTCACTTCCGGATGAGGGGTATTACCTTGTAGAGCTTACAGTCTTGGATGATCAAGGCGGAGGTTCGCAAAGCAAGCCCAAATATCGTCGTGTTGGCGTCGTGTCACCGAGACCAGTCGCCATTTTCACAGTCTGGCCGGAAGACCAAATAGCTGTCGTAAACAAAAATGTGAGGTTTAATGCCTCTGAGAGCTACGACCCTGACCCAGGTGGCAGCATCACAACTTACAGGTGGGTTTTCGGTGACGGAAATGAAACGGCAACAGTCAATCCGACTATAACTCACAAGTATGCGCAAGTTGGGATTTACATTGTAAATCTAACGGTCAGAGATGACAGTGACGGTCTTTGGTCTGCCTCGGCTGCTAGAGAAGTGATTGAAGTCGTGGAACGCAGAGACATCGGAGTAGTCAGCGTCACTGCAGCTCCAAGTGAAGTGAAACAAGGAGAGCAAGTGGCAATCAACGTCACTATTGCCAATAGGGGGCAAGCTGATGAAAACTTCGATCTTGTAGCTTACTACAACACTACAGCCACAGACTGGATAGAAATCGATCGGCAGTCAATATCAGGTTCCGCAAAGCAATTTGAACCGCTTTGGGAACTCACGCACCATCAAAGCGTTAACAGCACAGTTGACCGCATTTTGAAGACCTGGGTGGTAGGTGGAGCCCCAGACAACACTGAAACAACGGTAAAGGTTAGCAATCATACCGGCTTTTGGACAATAAACCCCGGTAGATTGAACGACGCTGCCAATTCCTCAGGCTTGATTGCTGGAACCCCCCTGAGCACTGGTGGTTGGATATTCGGATCTGGATCTCAGCCATATGAGCCGCTAACATTGAACGGAGAGTTTTCTCCGGGAAACTGGAGTCTCTCAGTGCGGCTAAGATCCACAGAAGCCAACGTGAATGCAACCATCTGGGTTCGTGTCATCAAGAGTGACAATCCCAACCCTCACGCAGGTGAAGCCCGCATCACAGTAGTCAAGAATTGGACTTCTCTATTCCCAGAAACGGAGCTTCCTACATCAGCCCAAACGTTGACCGGAAACATCTCTATCGCCTCAACAACACTCACAGATGAATATCTCTACTGTGAATTTCAAATTGAAGTTACAGAAAACCTCGCTGGGAACACAACTGAGGTAGTCTTTCAAACTGGCGGTCCGTTTGGAAACCAAAAGCCCCAGATCAAAGCAGCAACATTCAGTGCTCGAAACGAGTACACTCTCAACTGGGATACAGAGTTCGCATCCCCAGGTAACCACGTAGTGTTGGTCAACGCCAGCGGAGTTCCGCACGAAACCAGCCCCGGTGATAACGTCGCATACAGCAACAGCATCCTTGTTGAACCACGTCCAACAGGAATTCCACTACTGGACGTAACCGTAGATGTAGGCTCAATGCACTTTCAGGGAGAAATCTCAGATTTCTACATACTTGTGTCAAGCTCAGGTAAACGTGTTAACGCGACAATCATCGCGTCTATCATTTTCAACGGTGACACCTCAGAAATCAGCCCGACAGAGATCAAACCAGTTACCACTGGAGTCTACTTGATAAGCTATCAGATACCGATTGACGCGTCACCAGGTACATATGTCCTCGTGGCAGATGCAGAAAGACACATCCCCGAGGCAAACGTTACGCAGCAAGGAACCTCTCTTAAAGGCTTCTTGGTAAGCTCTACGTTTGCTGGCTGGGATGCGATGTTCACTGATTGGGATACGACATTTGCTGATTGGGATGCTATGCTGATCGCGATAGAGGGTGACACCGCAACCATATTGACTGGTCTCGGAGAAATCCAAGCAAATCTAACTGCCATTAACGCAACGCTCTCAGGTATAATTGCCGACAGCAATGGTGAAATTCTAGCCGAAATCGACACCGCTTTAGGAACGCTCGTAGCCAGACTTGACAATGTAAACGCCACGGTAACAAGCATCGACGGCAATACATTGACCCTCAATAGCACACTGGGAGAAGCACAAGCCTCCCTTGGAGTNNGTCCGCTATAGCCACAGTAGTAGCCATCCTAATACTGCTTCGCATAAGAAAAATCCGCAAATAACTCCAACCTTTTTTTCCACTTCCACGATTATCTCAAAAATCACACTTTCCTTAAGACTCAGAGAGTCAAGATGCGCAAGCCCTANNAAGGGGGCCCTCAATCTTCCAAATGGAAGTACTTCAACATGGTCAGCGCGCTCCTTGGGTGGCTGGGGGCAACGAATCTACTGTCAATGGCCCTTTACATACTCAGCGTCTTTCTCCCAGTCTCATCCATCCCCTCAGTAAGGAAACTAGTTCTCCAAGTGTACGTCGCAGCAATTCTTACAACAATCTCAGGGGTTCTACTGATTTACGGGAGTTACTTAATATGGAAGACAAGCAGATGGAAAGGAGGACTAATTAACATACTCGCAGGAACACTGGTGCCAGTCCCCACCTATCTTTACTTCACGTTTTTCTCTCAACCTATCCTACTAGGATGGCTTAATCCCCTGGGATGTTTCCTTCTGGCCCCTGCAATACTCAGCGGAGCAATAAGCATTTCGCTGTCAAAATATGTGAAATAACATAGTGCCCTTCAAACAGAATTTCCCAAGAAAAAATCGCTGGGAGCCTAAGGTTTTCAGCGTGAACGTCGACGGAGGTAGATGACTGCTGCAGCGATTATTACGACAAGAATCACTATGAGCGCGATGTTCTCAATGGTGAAGAACGTTGGCGGCGGTGCCTCTGATACTTGAAGCAGGAGNNTCACTTCGAGGGCAACTGTCCAGTTTCCACCTGGCCACGCACGGCCCAAGTCAAACGTCACATCCTGCCCATCTTGTGTATCTCTGGAGCCTATTTCCCCGGGCGCCGTCAAAGTCCATGTGTAATTGAGAATTTCGCCGTTAGGGTCACTGTGAGAACTCCCCGATGCACTAAAACTCACAGAATCCCCTGCAGTTGCAGAACTTGGACCTTGAACTTCAAGGACAGGAGCTCCAATCACTAGGAACACATCAGATAACTCGTCAACAAATGTGTCATTCCCATGTAGAATTGTAGCGTTCACAGTAACTGTGTGGGTGCCTATCCCGACATCCTCTAGGGTGTAGTTGAAGGCTTTGCTTTCGTCAGGTGTTAGAGTTTCGTTCTCCCAACTCCGTAGGAGACTTTCGTCGTAGATCGAGAGGTTGTAAGTGTCTATGATCTCACCATCGTTTCTCACGGCAACATCAACCATGACATCCTCGCCAGAAATCACTGGATCATACAATTCTCCGTCAACTAACGCCCCTGCCTTCACACTTTCAATGCGCGTCAGTAGTTCACCTGTTCGGAACTCCCCGCTCGTGATCCAGTGAGGAACCTCGTAGAAGAGATTAGGCATGCGACGGTCAACTGCAAGCTCAGCCTCATCAATACTTAAGGTGCATTTTCCCCGTTTCTTCACTTCAAAAGTCATGTTGAACACAGTTGCATCTGCGCCTGGAGAGTTAAATGCAGCCGCCGGCGACTGCGATGACTTCGCAATACTGTACGTTCCCGCAGCCTCGTCAACCTCATCTTGAGCATCAATTATCGGCTCATGAAGAATGCCATCCGAATAAGTTTCAACGGGAACTCTGGCATTATGGGTTACATACTCCAAGACTGTTGGATCCCAACTGAAAACTATGTAGAACCCGTAAAGGTTGCCAAGCGAATAGTTATACCTCCCACCAGCGGGCACAAGCGGCGGCAGTGGATCCCCAAGCTCCCACGCGTCATTACTCGAGTGGAAGTTGTTGGAAAGATTGAAAACGTTCACGCTGATCGTAACAGTCTCACCAACATTCGCTGTGGCGTTCTGCGGACTTACATAGACAACAGGTATGTCCGTGGCTAGACTGGCATTAGCTTCGAAACTTGTTGTGGGCAAAAGTGATATTCCTACAAGGCTTGAGTTCAGTAGAATTAGAAGCGTGATGATGATTTTCGCCGCACTTTTCAACTTAGGCATGAACCATTCCTTCCTTATGTTTCTTTGATATAGACTCTCTATAGCTATATATGTTTTTACGTTCTCGTTTTATGTCTTGAACACCTTTATCAAGTGGGCTTCAACCACACTCTAATGACGCTTCCAAGTGCGACCCCTAAGAGAGAGAAAATTATCCCAATGGGCACCATAAATCTGAAAACGTTGATAATTGCCAAGAAAACCCCTAATTCCCAACCAAAGGAAATGGGAGAAAGAAGCTCTGCGAAGCCCAACGCAAACCAGATGTAGAAGAAGAGATAGACGACAGCTATCAAAGATGAGAGAACCATTGCTGTAAAATACCCATAAATTACGCTCTTAGCTTCGGCCAAGAACAATGCCATAAGAATACTCACAGCAACCAGAAACAGACGGTCAATATCAGTGAAAGCCGGCCCCTTGTAATGAAGATAAGGTATCTGACGAATCAAAAGCTCTTCATTCTCATAATAGAAAATCTGATGCGTTTTGATAAGGATCAACGCTATCGCAACTGCCCATCCAACGACTAGCATTATGTCCTTCCTTTTTCTTCCAACACTCGTCATAAAGTTTCTTAATTTCTCCATCATCGAAAATCACTGACAAGCACCAAACATTGAACACTCGAGCTATTTAACATTTGGCAATAAAACATCAGGCGAAAAGCCCGAATTTCACGCATAATATGCAACCTCCAGTTTTCCGAGGCACGTGCCTGAAATTTCGCTCGTATATTTCTGAAGGAAGACCTCTCATAGGATGAGTCTAGATGAATCAAGACTCGAGGTCATGATCGCAAAAGATAGGCAATGCTTGCATTGTTTCTACGGCTCGAAGAAATTGGGGGGGGGGATCCATGTGTCTGTGACTTCTATTAAGTTCATGTTTTGCGGAAGCTGTGTAACATGTGCCTGCCCTAACATATATATTACTTGATCGCAGTCAAGCAGAAGTTGCTTGTATTGGCGCACTTTGTCTCATGTTTGTTTGATTTTCAGCTGCTCTTGAAACAGTGTCATGTTCATCAGCAGTTTTGACATGGGGGTCATGGAGTGTTCGGCTTTTGGAAAAAAGGATCACGAACCAGATCAGCTTCAATGTCGAGTATGATATGGATTAAGAATCCTAACTTCTGATAAAAAACATTCACAGCTGAGCCTTATAGACATCGTTCAGAGATGGGCTCATTCATAACGAAATCAGGAATCTAAAGCCTTTTCAGCCTTCTAACTTTCTGCTTGATTTTCTCCCTTTCCGAGATCTTGCTATATTCTACCGGCTTGGCGATTTCTGATTCAGGATTGAAAATATGTGTCAGAACCTTGCCATCCATATCTTCTGGAACCTTTAAGC
>JABAOF010008346.1_pt5 | contig 10661 bp, 10 predicted proteins | sample 7062171 | NCBI WGS metagenome assembly JABAOF01 (sample SAMN14538628, study PRJNA623070) | marine sediment metagenome | biome: marine biome [ENVO:00000428]; feature: marine pelagic biome [ENVO:01000023]; material: deep marine sediment [ENVO:00002113] | place: India: Gulf of Khambhat ... | reverse complement strand
AGTAGCCGCGCGGTCGGGTCCCTTTGATCGGGCGCGTCTCCACCTCGTCGCCCCTAAGGCGCAGAAACCGTTCGGGAGAAGCGCTAACGATCGTCGCCGGCCCGCACCCCAGGTACGCTGCGAAGGGCGCCGGGTTGACCTGGCGCAGCCGCCGGTAGAGCTCGAAGGGGTGCGAGCGCCACGTCGCCGCGAGTCTCTGTGAGATGTTCGCTTGAAAGATGTCGCCGGCGAGGATGTAGTCGATCGTCCGAGCGACCGCCGCCTCATACGCTGGCGGGGTGAAGGTCGAGCGCACGCCCGGCGCGACAGGCACCGCGAACTGCGGCGGTCCAGGGGGCGGGGCGGCGGCGACCGGCCCATTGGGACTCGAAAGCCGCGGCGCACCGCCCGAGAGCCGCTCCACGACGGAGCGCGCCCGCGTCGCCGCCCGCCGCTCGCAGGCCACGCCCGGCCGCTCCGGGTGGCCGGTGGAGATGAGCCAGGCGTGGTCAGCCTCATGATCCCACGCCAACACCCAGTCGTAGAAGCCGACATCGATGTCCGGCAGGGCGAGATCGTCATGGCGCGGCGCGGGCAGCCGTTCCAGGTGGTGACACAGGTCGTAAGCGAAGTAGCCCGCGGCGCCCCCCTGGAAAGGGGGAAGGCCGGCGACGGCCATGCCGGCGAACTCGGCCAGCCGCTGCCTCAGGACCTCCCACGGATCCCCCGTCGATCGAGCTACGCCGTCGGAGCCGATCTCCTCCACGGCCGTTCCCTTGCTTCGCACCACCAGGAACGGGTCGGCGGACAGAAAGGAGTGTCGACCCAGGCGCCCGAAGCCAGGCGCGCTCTCCAGAAGGATGCAGTGGGGCATGTCGGCGAATCGCGCGCAGGCTTCGAGCGGAACGGGCGCCGGCCGAATTTCCTCGACTCGGGGCTCGATCACGCGGTACCTCTCGGCTGGCCCGGCCGGCGCGATTTGCTCGAGCGTTGGGTGAGCGTTACGTGCTCGTCCGCGGGTTCCTCCGGCGGCGTCAAGTACCCCCAGTTCAGCGTCCCCTCCTGCCGATAGGTCTTGCCGAGGTCAACGGCGATCTTCGCCTTCATGAGCTCCTTACCCAGATAGAAGGCGTGAGTGGGCTCCTCCACGTCCAGCTGCCGAAAGATCTCCTGGATGTTGGTGCCGCGGACGAATCGCTCGCTGTTGAAGACGTAGATGAACTGGCGGTCGGCGAATATGCGGTAGTTGGGATCGCTGAGCTGCTGTTGAAGTGCGCGCAGCTCGTCCTCGGTGTACGCCAGCACCTCAGGGTCTCGGACCGTGAGCAGCCGGTCGTCCAGGTGCTTGGGAAGCTGGTCTTCCGTGACCGCGTAGTGCATGAGGCGGCGCGCCACGTCCACCTCGCGCACCGCGCCGTGCGCCCAGGGGATCACCTCGGTGGTGAGCACATACCGGATACCAAGCTCCTGGCAGAACCCGATCAGTGTCGCGTTCACGCCCGTCGTATCCGCGGATGTCAACTCGGTGATGTTGCCGATCCCCATCATCATTTCGGTGTTGGGGTAGCGCCGGCGCACCTCGACGTAGCGGCAGAGCGAATCGGCGAACCCGAACCCGATCGGCTCGATGACGGGATCGACGATGTACGGTGTGCCCCAGGCGTCCAGCGACTCCAGCGTCGGCTCGAGCGTCTCCAGGCCCGCATCAAAGTCGGGGATCGCTACCACCGTGGCGTCCAGGTCCCGGGCAACCTCCAGATTCGTGCTGTTGACGCTCAAGACCCACCCGGCGCCTGCGTCGACCGCCGTCTTGATCTCTTCCACATCGAAGGTGTCGATGCTGACCTCGAACCGGCTGGCCCTCAGCGAGCGCACGACCTCGGCGAGAAGCGGAAACGCCTGGCCTGGGGTGCACCCGATGTCGATGATATCCGCTCCGGCGTCGCGATACCTTGCCGCCATCTGGTAGATCTGGTCGGGCTGGAGGAGGGGCGCGTTGTTGATCTCGGCCAGGATGCGGATGTCATAGCTGCCGTAATGCGACCTGGCGGCGGCCAGACCGAAGTACTCCGGGATGTTCCGAAGGTCGTCTGGACCCTTTCCGGCCCGAACACCCGTGGCCCGTGCCAACAGCTCTGGATCCCCTTTGCATAGCCCTGGGATGAGGATGAGGTCGCAGTCCGCCGGCGGCTCGAGGAACTTCGCGATCCACTCCGGCGTCATCAGGGCAGCCACGCTGATCTTCATCACCGCGACCTCCCAGGCGAAATCGGGTGCCATCCCCTCCAGAGTCCGGCGCAGCGCTGGTTCTGCCAGCTTCCCCGTGACGAACAGGACTTTCACGGGCGCCTCCCCCACGGCGGTATCCTCAACCGCCTTGCACGAACGGCTTGGGGTTGCCCTCCAGTGGGGAGTCGTCCTTCGGCCGCCACAGCACCGCCTCCTCGATCTTCTTGGCCAAGGCGAAGTCCTTGTCCGTGATGCCTCCGGCCGCGTGGTTCTTGAGCTTGACCCAGAGCTTACCCCAGGTCACAGCCAGGTCGGGATGGTGGTACGCGGCCTCCGCCAGATAGCCGATCGCGCCCACCAGCATCGTCGTTTGAGGCCAGCCGTCGGTCTTGTACTTCCGACGGATCCAGCCGTCCTCGAGATACCAGCCGGGGAGTTCCTTCGCGAGCCGCTCCTCGACCTCCTCATCGCTGTAGACCTTGTCTTTCGCTTTCGGCATGTTCGATCCTCCCTTCACGTCGAGTCCGCGTTGACCGAGAGCTTCACATGATCACGCCGCCGCCCACCAGCAACACCTGACCAGTCTGGTAGGCCGAGTCGGGGGATGCGAGGTAGACCGCGGCCCGAGCCACGTCATCCGGTGTGCCCCAGCGTTTGAGCGGTATGGCGTCCGCGATCCGCCGGCGCGTCGCCTCGTCCAGCGACTCCGAAAACGCCGTGGCGATCCACCCCGGGGCGAGCACGTTGACACGGGTACGCGGCGCAACGCTGCGCGCCAGGCTCTTGCTGAAGCCTATGACGCCGCCCTTCACGGCGGCAAACAGTTCGGCCTCGCGCCCTGGCATGCCTGAGAGCGCCTGGTCCCACGACATGTTGATGATGACGCCCCCCTCCTGCTCACTCATCGCGTCCGCCGCAGCCCAAGAACAGAGGACCGTGCCGCGCAGATCCGCCGCAATCAGGAGATCCAGCTTATCGACGCTTGATCGCGCGGCCTCCGCACCTGTGAGGATGTCGGCCCCCGCTATGTTGGCCCAGATGTCGATCCGACCGAATCGCTCGAGGGCTGAACGGACAAGCGCCGATATGTCCGACTCTCGCGACAGGTCCGCCCGCGTCGCCAGCGCTGTGCGGCCGCGCGCCGCGATCTCCCGGACCACCTGTTCGGCTGAGTCCTCGGAGCGCCAATAGTGCGCCACCACGTCGGCCCCCTCCTCCGCGAAGGCCAGGGCGACGGCGCGGCCGATGGCGCCGCTGGCGCCGGTCACCACGGCCACGCGATTTTCCAGCTTCAGCCTGGTTGACATGGTATATCGACGGCGCGAATCTACGGGACCATGCGTCTTCTTGTCAGCGTGATGGATTCAGGCGAGGTCGGCGCGGCGCTTGCAGGCGGTGCCGACATCGTGGATGTGAAAGATCCCACTGCGGGGCCGCTCGGCGCCCCCGCCGCCCACGTCATTCGGGCCGTCCGCGCCGCCCTTCCCCCACCGCACCTGATGAGCGCCGCGTTGGGCGACGCCGTACACTTCTCCGACTCACTTGCCGCGTCCGCCCGCGAAGCCGCGACGAACGACGTCGATTTCGTCAAGGTCGGGTTGATCGGTGGCCGGCGCGATGCTGAGGAGCTACTGCGCCGCCTCGTCGACGTTACGGGCGAAGCGAACCCTGAGACTCGCGTGGTCGCGCTGGCCTACGCCGATAGCCGCCGGGATACCTCCGTATCTCCGTTCTCGCTACCGGGCCTCGCCGCCGCCGCCGGCGCTCACGCAGTGATGCTAGATACGGAGCACAAAGATGGTACATCTCTGCTGGGGCACCTGCAAGAGTCCCGGCTCGCCCAGTTCGTCGCGCTGGCGCGAGCGGCTGGCCTTTGGGTGGGACTGGCGGGGAGCCTGGGCTTGGCCGAGATCGAACGGCTACGGCAGATCGAGCCGGACGTGGTCGGCGTCCGTCGAGCCGTTTGCAGAGAGGGGCGCACCGGGACGGTGGACGCGGCGCTGGTTCGACGGCTGGCTCAGGTGACACGCTGCCACGCCGCGCTGTCTGGCGTCGGCGAGCCGCCAGTCGAGCCCGGGCAAAAGCGCTTTGGAGACGTGGGCGCGGCGTCAGCGCGCGAAGAGTAAGATCTCGCCGCGGTTGACCTCTACGGAATCACCACTCCAGCGGCGGTACATCCCCGTCACCTGACTCTCGTCGATGGGCAAGCTCAGCCCCTGCAGATGACGCAGGTACACGCGCAAGAAAACGGGCTGGTAAGTACAGGCAAAGGTGAAAGTGGGCAGAAGCTCGGCGTCGTGCATCGAGACAATCGTGCCGCGCTTCATTCCGGCGCCCGCCCGTGTCCCAAGCCTGCCCAGGACGATGATGGTGCCCGCAAGCATGCTCACACCGGCAAAATCGCCGCAGTCTCCGCCCACCACGATCAACCCACGGCGCATGCCGTTGCCGACTTCATTCCGTGCGTTCCCGTGGATGATGATCTCACCGCCACGAACCCCTACCGAGCTCCCGCGGACTGCGCTGCCAAGCATGTGACCGGCGTGTCCTTTGACGACGATCCGGCCACCGGACATCTCCCGCCCGATCCAGTCGTCGGCATCGCCTTCGACGGTTATCTCTCCCCCGGTCATCTCTGCCCCGAGGTGGGCGCCGACGTCGCCGTCGATTATCAGTTGGCCGGCGGTCATGCCGGCTCCGATGAGCTTGACCCGCTTCAGGTCTCCCTCGAGTCGTAACACCCCATCCCAGGTGCCCTCAACACTGAAGAAATCACCTATCTCGGCTTGCTGATTGCCGTGGTGCACCCGTAATCGCGCGACTTCCGTCGCCGTGAGATCAGCAACGACGGCGGGGCTGATCGTCTCGGCCTCCAGCGGTACGGCCGGAGTTGTGCGCAGCGTCAATTTCATCGCTTTTCCGCGGGCAGGGAGACTCGGTATCGGTCAATCCCAACTTGCGCAAGGCGTTCTCGTCATGCAGGGCTTCGGAATTCTCGTCTCCGCTGCGAGACCTCGCAAGCTGTGGCCACGAGCGTCATTCGTCAAAACAAATGGGGTGAGACGATCCGAGCCGCCCACACCATCGAAACCGCTGGCGAAGGTATCGACCGTATCGCTAGACCTAATGTGCACGGTGGTGTCTAGCGTGGTAACGGCGTGATGACGGGAGCTGGGGCGGAGCGCCGATCAAGGACCGTCGTGCAGAGGCACGACCTCGTGCTGGCCCAAGTACACGTCGTCGACCGCATAGTTGTCGAACATGATCGTATAGTAGTCGTCGAAGAACGGGCGTAGCAGCTCCTCAACGCCAGCGTCATACTGCGGCGAAACGTGGAGGATTCGGCCGTCGAAATCCTCGCGAAATTCGTGATCGTTGATGAAAAGCCGGCCACCTTTGATCACGTAACGCGCAAGCGAGAACATCTTCTCCTTGTCCTCGTGCTCGTCGTAGATGGTGATGTCCGCGTCCGCACCGACGCCCAGGTGCCCCTTGCTGGTCAGGCCCAATAGCCGGGCGGGGCCGGCACGTGTGATGATCGCGATCTCGTGCAGAGAGTACTCTCGATCGAGGTCGAGTAGGGATGTCTGGCCGATGGCCCGCTCGTTGGCCGATCGAGCTTGCTCCAGGCGAAACTCCCGATCCATCAGCAGCCGGATCAAGCGGGGGTAGCTCATGAACGAGCCGCCGTTGGGATGGTCGGTGGAAAGCACCATGCGCCAGGGATCTTTCGACAGCAGGAACAGCTCTAGCCCGATCGCCCACTGCAACGTGTGGACGTAGGCCCGCTGTTGGTACTCGAACGGCAGGATTCCGCACCCGGCTTCCATTTCGGTGTCGGCGTTTGCCCACTTCACCGCCTTCATCTTGCGCAGCGCCCAGGTGAGAGGCGCGTCTCCCGTCATGAGGGTCGAATTGCCGAACATGACCTGGCCGACATCGGCGCTGACGTTGGGGTGCGTGTTGATGAACTCGGTGATATCAGCTGCTTTGGAGGTGGGATTCTTACCGACCTCTCCGCCGTAGCTGTGGAACTGAATGTGCGTGATGTGAACGCGCCGCCCCTCGGCCGTCTTCATCGTCTCCAGTGTGGTCGTGAAGTTACCGCTGTGACCCAGGTTGTTGCAGTGAATGTGCGCCGGGTGGGGAAGGCCCAGGTCGTTGGCGGCGTCGATGAACGCCTTGATCACGCGGCGCGGTGTGATCCCGAACGGCTGTATCGTTTCGTCGAGGTCGGTGATGTTGGAGTTCTTACGGCCCTTCCAGGCTTCATCGCCGCCTGGGTTTACGAGCTTCGGCGTATACGCCCTGGCCGCGTTGAGCCACCAGGCGACAGCGTGGCGAAACTCCTCGTCACGGCCCTGCTCGAGGAGCCTGTGGAGGAACACGTTGTTGGCCAGGAGGACATAGAATCCCTTGTCGATGACTGGAGTATCGTGCAGCTCTTCGAGCACATGGCGGGCCATGAGCGGCGGTGCGGCGGCCTCCATGGCGGTGGTATACCCGAGGGTCGCGTAGCGATAGCCCGTGGCGAAGGTCGAGGGCACGACACCGCCGGTGCCCGAGCGCCGACCCGGCGTTCCGGGCTCGACATCGTGCCGCTTGGCTTCCGGTTGCAGCTTGCGCGCGAAATTCACCTTGGGGCCGGCGATGTGACAGTGAATGTCGACCCCGCCTGGCATGACCACCATCCCTTGGGCATCGATGCGAGTCGCTTCGGCCGAGACGCGCTCGACGATCTTGCCGTCCTCGACGCAAACGTCGCGGACTTCGCCGTCGATGCCGTTGGCGGGATCGTAGACTCGGCCGTTGACGATGCGGAGCGCGGAGGACATCAGTTTTTCTTCACCAGCTGCCGCACCTTGGCATTGATCGCAGTCAGCACTGCTTCGTCGCTGGGATGGGGTGAGGGAAACGCCGTACGCAACGTGATCGGCACATTGTCCATTCGATAGACGGTGCCGGGGGCGTTGATGCCATACGTGGCCGTGGTGAAGGCCACGCGGGCGAGCTCGCTGGTATTGGTGGGCTTGGGGTCGAGCACGATGACCGGGATCCGACGTAGGTGCTCGACGGCCTTACGCGGGAAATTCGACGCGGGGTCGCTGGCGAGGATCAGGGCGGCATCCGCTTCGCCTCGGGCCAGCAAGTCGACGGTGGTGAACTCCCCTGGATTGAACCTCGGATACCCACGACTGAAGTTGACGCCGAAAGGAAATCCCGTTTGCCAGGACACGACGTTGTCGGCCCCGGTCACGTTGCCATGGCCTCTGACCGGCAGGGTGACGAAATGCGTATGGTGGTTCAGGTCCGTAACCAGGGCCAGGACTGCGCCGGCGTTGAAGTGCCTGCCGCGGGTCATGGTGAGTCCCATGCCGAAGAAGAAGACGCCGTAGCGGCAGTTCTTCATACGCTCCACAAGGTCCGTCATCGTTGAGAGCGGGACGCCCGTGCGCCCCTCGATCGAGGGATCGACGCGGCGGCCCTTGACCAGCGCGCGCAGCGCCCACAGGACCTCGAAATCGGTGCCAGGCTTGACCTTGATGAAGATGTCGGCAACCGGAGCCGACTTTGTCGTGCGCACATCCACCAGGACGACGGTTCGGTCTTTCCGCCCTTCCGGCACAAACATGCCTTTTGGCGTAACCGAGTATCGCGTGAAGTGACGGGGGTGTGATTCGGCGGGATTGCCGCCCCAGTAGATCACCAGGTCGGCGCGATTCTTGACTTCGCCCAGCGTCGCCGTGCTTTCGCCGACGCCCTGAAAAGCTACGCCCGATGGGCCATGACACACGGACGTCGTGGTATCGACGTTGGCCTTCAGGTAGTCGGCCAGGGCCACGGCTTGCTTTTGCGCTTCGCAGGTCGTGTCGCTCAAGCCGTAAATGATCGGAAAGCGAGCGTCGACGAGAATCCGCGCCGCCTCCTCCACCGCCTGTTCGACGCTGGCTTCCACACCGTCGATCAGCGCCGCGGGCCGGTCTTCTATCGCGTGATTGGCGTACCAGGCGCGGCCCAGGATGCAGGCATTCTTGGCTTTGGTGATCCGTTTCTGCTCCAGATCGACGGTTAGATCCATATCATCACACAGACAGCCGCAGAACGTGCAGGTCGAGTTCTTGACGAGAATGGTGTTGTCGCTCATGGACCTTCCTCCACATCGGCGCCTAATGGGCCTTCTACCAGCACTTCCAGGTTCTTGGAGATGGGCATGCCGCTCGCCCCTGTATCGCCATCCATCAGCTGACTCGAGGCGGGCCCGTAGGCCAGGAACAGCAGGCCGGACGGCAAGTCTTCGGCCTTGCGTTCTTTGCAGCGCACGACCGCGCTTCCCACCTCCGTGCTCAAGCGCACTTTGTCCCCAGGCTTCAGCTGCAACCTTGCCATATCATCGGCATTTATCTCGACGGTGGACGTCACCTCGAGATATCGCGATTCCAGCTTGCCCTCATTGAGGGAAGTCCCCTGGTCACTGCTGCGGCCAGCGATCAGAAGCATCTTTTCGGCCATGGAGATCCTCTGCGAAGCTCGTGCGTGGCGGCGCTGTTGTGCTGTGCATCAAAGGCTGGAGCGCCTTCCCCGCCGGTCCGTGGGCCAAAGCCTTGCTCCCTGATACGCCGTCCGGCCCTGGGATCAAATGGTACGGTGCCCCGTCTGTCCAGCACAGCCGCCAGCCTTGAGCCTAGCCACTAATAGTAATTATCCGGATGATAATAATACTAATGCGACCGCCACGCAGCACTCTCCGGCGTCACGACCTGCCAGTCGAGCCCGGGCGGAAGCGCCTTGGTGAAGTAGGAGTCAACGCCGGCGCGGTCGGCCCGGCCCTTCAGCAGAATCAACTTCCGGGCACCGAGCTGACCGGCGACCCAGGCGGCGATGCTGTCGCCGGTCACCGACCAGTCGTGAGGGGTTGGATCCTCGCTGCGGACCCACTCGAAGGGAGCGAGGACGGGCAGGCTTCCCGCTGCCAGGGCGTCAAGGATCTCCACGGGCCGCCGCACGACAGCGCCCTTCGCCAAAAGATCCGCCAGAAGGTACGCATACTGATCCATCCCGAGAATCGCCATCCAATGAGCCGCCGACTCGCCAAACCCGTGTCGAGCGCTAGCGGCCCGTACGCTATCGGAGAACGGCCCGCCCCCGGGCACGACCAGGGTTGACGCCTGTTCGCTCAACAGCTCGATCGGGCGCAGCCGCTCGGCCAGCCCCCGCTCCCGCGCCAGGCTGCCGCCCACTTTGATCACGAGCTCAACGCTTCGTTTCATCAGCGGGCGCCCGAAAGGAGCCGGGCGACCGCGACCGCCGGCAGCGCTCGGCTCGCCGCGTCGCCGAACTGGTCGGCCAGGGGCCGGTAAACTAGGTGTGCGCGTCGCGCCGCGGCGGCGGCCAGGAACGACCCCAGGCCAGCCCCGAGGACGGTCCGGGGGGCCTTTGAACCGAGCCACGATCGGACCTGGAAGATCGCCGCCGCGATCAGCCGGGCCTGGCGCTCGGCCAGGTGCTCGGCGATCTGTGTGATCTCCTGTTCAGCCACGAGCGTTGGATCCGCACAGACCAGCCGAGCCAGACGCGCGCCCGACTCGGCGCGGCTCTTCCCCCGCCCATCCGGGGTCCGACCCGTGTAGTCGCGCTCCGCCAGCTTTCCCAGCCACAGGTGCACGTCGGCCGCCTGCGCGAAAAGCTCGGCGGCAACGCGGCAGCGGTGCCCACGGAACGGGACGGTGTGTGCGATAGCGCAAAGCGGTGTACGCACCGCACCGGTGTAGACCAGCTCGCCGCTGGTCAGCCGCTCGGGATCGGTCCTGCCCAAAGCCGCGACCTCTCCACCGGCGATCGGGATGATGTCGGTCGTCGTCGTGCCCGCATCCACAAGGAGCGCCTCGTGCCCTCCAACGGCGAGGAAACGTGCCGTAGCCGCCCAGTTGGCTGAGGCGACCGCGAGCGGCGCGCGCTGCGCCTCGGCCACCGAGCAGAAAACGCCGTCGACGGTGAAGACCTGGATTGGAGTGCGCGGAAAGGTGGCCTGGAGGGCGTCGAGTACGAAGGCTACGCCCTCCTTTTTCGTGGGGAAACAGTCTGCCAGCTCCGCGGTCATCGTGACCCCAACGGCCTCAGCCGGCCCCAGCTCGGCCGCAATCTCCGACAAGACGCCGCACAGTCCTTTCGGGTTCTCCCAGATCGAGTACGGCCGGCTCGCCACCACCAGCGATTCGCCCGCCGCGAGAGCTGCCTTCACGTTCGCGCCCCCGATATCCCACCCGAGCACTCGCCCGTTACTCATCTTCGAACGACTCCACATCACCTGAGGCGCTGAACCGGACGCTCCGCTCGATCCGCAGCTCAGTGGGCAGACGGCGCTCCTTGACCGCCGCAAGGATCGTCTCCGCCAGGTTGAGGTTGGTGGCGGCACGGAGCCCGACGTACGACGTCGTCAGCCGCGGGTTGACTTC
>JABAOF010000477.1_pt7 | contig 10662 bp, 14 predicted proteins | sample 7062171 | NCBI WGS metagenome assembly JABAOF01 (sample SAMN14538628, study PRJNA623070) | marine sediment metagenome | biome: marine biome [ENVO:00000428]; feature: marine pelagic biome [ENVO:01000023]; material: deep marine sediment [ENVO:00002113] | place: India: Gulf of Khambhat ... | reverse complement strand
CTTTTGGGGTTATTGGGGACGGTCTTTGGAATGATCAAGGCTTTTAACGTCATATCAATTCAAGGAGTTGGGAATCCCAGTAGCCTTGCAGGCGGGATTTCAGAGGCTTTGATAACGACGGCAGCGGGACTGGTGGTTGCCATTCCGACTTTTGTACTCTACCGTTATCTGGCCAATAAAGCGGATGCCTTGATCGTGGAGATGGAAGAACACTCAATACGGATGGTTGATCTGCTCAAGGGGAGGGAGCGATAGGGTCCCGCAACTGGGCTACTTGGGAAAAGGGGAGGGTTTATGCGGTTTAAACCGATGAAGAGGGAGGATTCGAGGTTTGATTTGACACCTCTGGTGGATGTCGTCTTTTTATTGCTCATCTTCTTCATGCTCTCCACCACCTTCATCGTGGCCCCGGGGATTAAGGTGAAACTTCCCAAATCTTCCTCGACGGATATCTCCAGGGAGAAGAAAGAGGTTAGGGTGGTGATGGCTAAGGACGATAAGATCTTTGTGCAACAGAAGCTCGTGAGTATCGAGGAGTTGGGAAAGTATCTCAAGAAGGCTGCTCGGGAGAGTCCAGAAGGGATGGTCATCATTCAGGCGGATGAAAGGGTACCCCACGGGAAAGTGGTGGAGGTCATGGATGTGGCAAAGACATCTGGTTTTAATAAGCTGGCCATCGCCACGCGGCCAAAGGAAAGGACGCAGTAGATCCCAGGAATTTTCTCCATGAAATTGTTTCTCTTCATAGTACTATCCATCCTCATTCACTTTAGCTTGTTGTTGTTTGTGCCCAATTATTTCGCGGTGACCAAGCTGAGGATTTTCCCCATCGAGCTGGTGGAACCGAAGCAGCTCTACTTAGAGCCCTTCCTTAGGAGGATAGAAGGAGGGGAAAGAAGAGGGAAGAAGTCCATCGAGCAATTCTTCGTTGATGATCGGAAAAGACGTGAGGATTTCCTCTTGAGCAAATTGAGAGAGCTGAGCTTGGGGGAGAGCATCGATGTTCCGAGTCCCTCTTTTATCGTTCCCCAGCGGAAGGAAAAGATCACCCTCGAGGAAAGGGTTAGAATATTGAGAAGTTCGCCCTTTTTCAAGGATTTTGTCAGATTATTCCGTGAATCCTCAATGCCTATGGGTGATCATAGGGGGAAGATGTTGTCAGTAGGTGTGGGGGAGGTTAAGGTTCCCGGAAGACAGATCCTGGAAGATAAGGGGACCGAGCATATCATTGCGCGGATAATGGTAAGAAACCGGTCCAAGAAGCCATCTGTCCAAGGTATAAAGGAAAACCCTATTGGAATCAAGGGGCCGGCCGGCAAAAGGGAAATCCTCTATAAACCGGGAATCCCCGATGTGAAGATCGACAGGGAAGGAGAGGTTGAACTGAAGTTTTGGGTGCTGCCCGATGGATCGGTGGGGAGGGTGTTTTCCCTTCTGAGGGGAGATGCGGAATTGGAGCGAATCGCCATAAACTACATCAAACAATGGCGATTCAATCCATTGGACGAAGCCGGATCAACGGTTGAGCAGTGGGGGACCATTACGGTCAAATTCCGGTTTGAATAGAGGCAAAGGGGAATGGCCCTTTTAAAAGGGTATAACAAGAGAGTCATCGTCACGATACTCTTGCTCGTATCGGTGATGATCTTCTTCACCTTTTTCGGGGATAAGGGGCTTTTGCAGGTCTACCGTCTAAGAAGGGAACTGAAGGAGATCGAAAGGGTTAATATGGAATTGCGGCAAGAGAATGATAAGTTGAGAGTCGAGATCGACAATTTGAGGACCAACAAGAAATACATCGAGGAACTGGCCCGAAGGGAACTCGGTTTGGTAAAAAAGGGTGAGATAGTCTATCAGTTCGATCAATGATGAAAAGGCTTGGGGATATCTCAGTCCCCAAGCAGCGGTCCTATGTCCATAATGATAAACGGAATTTCTCCGGGGGGTAACAGAGATAGTAGTTCATGGCGAGAGTATGGCTGTGGATCAGGAGGCCCATCATAAGGATTATGTGGATGTTGACGTCCGGGTACGCTATGCCGAAACGGATCAGATGGGAGTGGCCTATTACGGCAGTTATATTGTTTGGTTTGAAGTGGGACGGTCTGAGTACTGCCGGGCAAAGGGGTTCAGCTACAGGGAGCTTGAGGGAATGGGATACAGGCTGGTGGTGGTTGATCTTCGCTGTAGGTATAAGGGATCGGTCAAATACGATGAGGTGATCGTTGTTCGGACTCATCTGCGGGATTTGAAAACGCGGATGGTGACCTTTGGCTATAGAATTCTGAGAAAGGAGAATTTAGAGGTTGTTGTGTATGGGGAGACTCGGCACCTCTGCCTCAATAAGAGGGGAAATCCGAGTAGCATGCCTGAGAAATTCCTAAATCGGTTGAGGGGCTAGTTTTCCTGTCATAGAGGACTTTTCATTGCTCTCAGGTCTCACGGGGAGCAATGCTCCTTTCGTCAATTTCTCCCAATTCGATTCTCATATTCTTCCCCTATCCTTTTCCGTCTCTAGGCCAAAAGTTCGATTTATCCAGCCGGATCAATGGGAACTTCCCCTCTTTTCTTTCCGTTGCATTGCATCGATTGTTTTATGAACCCGGTCTTTATTGTGGCCCCATTTTTTGAGGCCGGTTTGAGTTGTTCCAAAGCTCTGTTTCCATCGATCGCACTGGGGGATCAGTTCATCAGTTACCGAGAGTGACGCGATGCTTCATCCCGAAGTATTGAGCTATTATTTCACCTAATTCATTGAAAATCATAGAAAAAATTGACATCATGTGGTAATTGTGCTCGGTAATTCGCTTAACAGTTCACCTCAGGTTATGACGTCAAAGGATTAACAGGTTATCAAAAGGAAGGTAAGGAACACGTATTTCAAGATGCGGGGTGAGAGGGGAAAGCTCTGGCAGAAGCAATTTTTCGAACACATCATCGACGATGAGGTGGACTTGAAGGGAAAAATTCGATACATTTACGAAAATCCAGTACGAAGCACCTCCTTTGATACTCAATCACGGAATTATGATACCCATGAGCGGGGTAACAATGAGGGGTCTTGAGCGGATATTGGTCATCAGGTTGAGCGCTATTGGAGATGTGGTACGAACCCTCCCAGCAGCACATACCTTGCGGGAGAGGTTTCCCACGGCCTACATCGCTTGGGTGGTGGAGGAGAGGGCCCGGGATGTCTTGGCCCATCAACCCGAGATCGACGAGATCATCGTTTTTCGGCGAAATAGATGGAAAAAGGGTATCCTTAATCCCCTGAGCTTTTTGGGGACCATCGGGGAGGTATATCGATTTGTAAGGGAGCTCAGAGACAAGCATTACGATATCGCCTTTGACTTTCACGGTATTTTGAAGAGTGGACTGATCAGCTACCTGAGCGGGACCAAAGAACGAGTAGGGTTCGATCGAGGGTATTGCAAGGAATGGAATCACCTTTTCAATAACCGAAGGGTGAGCCCTCGATCCGATCGCATAAGCCGTTTTGAGAGAAACTTCGCCCTGCTCGGCTCTTTAGGGCTGGACGGGGGAAAGAGGGACGTGTACCTCCATGTGCCCCGGGAAGATGTGGCTTATGTGGACCAATTCTTCGGAAGTCGAATCCCCGGGGAGTCAGGCCCCCTAGTTGCGATTCATCCGGGGACAAGTCCAAAAACCACCTATAAACGGTGGGCTTCTGCCAAATACAGCGAACTGGCCGATCGTCTTGTGGAGGAGCTCAATGTTTCGGTTCTCTTTACGTGGGGTCCGGGGGAGAAAGCAATGGTGGATGAGGTAAGAGCCCGGATGAGAAGGGATTCCATAGTGGCCCCTGAAACCCGCTCCCTCAAACAGTTGGCGGAAATATTCAGGAGGTGTAGGATATACATTGGAAACGATACCGGCCCCATGCACATCGCCTCCCTCGTTAAGACTCCGGTTGTGGGGATCTACGGACCGACTGACCCCATCGTGAATGCGCCATATGAGGGGACTGCCCATATCATAGTCCGAAAAGATCTGCCCTGCAGCCCTTGCCGCAACAGGGGATGTAAGGATGTGGAGTGCATGGAGGCCATCAACACTCAAGATGTCTTTGACGCTGCAAAGATGCTTCTGGAATTAAGGCAGGATTTGGGTGGATAGGGAGAGATTCATAGATACCCCAAAGATTCCGGTAAGACGTACCTGTTCAAAATCATTTTTTCCGAAAAGGTCCCAAGCGCGAACATTCAGGAAATTCCCGTCTATAATCCTCCAGAAATATTGTCCCGGAGTTCCCTAAAATTTATAAGGTAGGTTGTCAATCACCCAAAACTCCGGCATGGCGCAAAGGTTTCCTACGCTTTGTCTCCGTTGGGGTTTCTGAGGGAGAGTCTGCTCATCCTCTGGAGGATGAAGACCGCAAGATCATGCCAGTGAACGTGAAAGGTTCATGAGGAGGTGGTTGACAAATGGCGCTTAGAAATGTACTTTCTTTCCAAGAAATAGAGAATGCTCGTAAAACCAAGCCTTACCATTTTGATATTATGCATGGGGTGAGACGGGGCCTGACAATGAATGTCTTTAATCCCCATGGCGGTTTAAGAAACCTATCTTAGGTAGGATTTTTCATCCATCACCAAACGATTTTGTTACGCGTACACATTTATGATGTAGTTTTTCTCTCCTTAACACCATCTGGTGGTCTGGATACAGAAGAAACAGTTCCTGATGAGCGGGTAAAAGACATCATCGCCATAGAGCGAATGATCAAGGATGACGCCATTCGATGCTATGGGGTTCCCGGGGAGAAAATAATGGCCCTTGCTCTCTGACCGGTTTTGAAGTTCTAGCAAGGGGGCTCTCGGTTATTCCGTCACGATTCAATGGGGCCGCCGGCGCATCATCTCAAACAGAGGGGGAAAGATTCTTGAGGACCCCGACTATGGTGAAGAAATCTATGAAGATTCTCCATCTGTTTAGCGACTGGAAGTGGACGGGTCCTGCGGAACCGACAGTCATCCTGTGCGAAACCCTGCAGAAAAGAGGGCACCAAGTGACCCTCGCATATCGATCACCTCCTTTCGAGGTTGAGGACAGTATAGCCCACCGTGTTGCGGATAAAGATTTTCAGCGTACTGACCGATTCCGGCTTCGCCCTCTGGGAAAGGGTTTCTGGAATTTGGGTTTGACTGATATCTTGAAGGATGTACGGGAGTTACGAGGGTTTATTTACGCTATGAATTTTGACGTGATAAATGTTCATAACTCCCACGATCACATTCTGGGAGGATTGGCTGCGCGGTTTTCAAAGAGAAATGCTGTGGTCATAAGGACTGACCATAATCGAGACGCCATCACGCCGTCTTGGGGGAACCGCCTTCTCGTATCGAGATTGACGGATGGGATTGTCACCTTTTCGGAAATGGCTCGGAAGAAGGGCTCGACGAACCTGTCTATTCTTCCGGAAAGGGTTGGTAGGGTAGGGACGGCCTTACAACTGGAACGGTATGATCCAGGGGGGTCATTTCGGAATATGCGGAGGGTCTTCAAGATTAATTCAGAGGATGTGGTTATCGGCATGGTGGCTCGCTTTCAGAAATACCGGAGAACAGATGCGTTTTTGGCCGCCCTGGTTAGGCTCGTCAGGGAATTTCCCCATGTCAAGGCGCTTCTGGTGGGGAGGAGCAGCCAGATCAGAGAGGGTGTCATCGAACCCACCAAGCGGCTGGGGCTTGAGGACAATGTGATTCTGGCTGACTACCAGAGAGAAAACTATCTTGATACCCTGGCAGCCATGGATATCTTTGTCTTCTTGATGGCAGGGTCAGACGGGACCGCTCGAGCCCTCCGGGAAGCCATGGCCATGGGTAAACCAGCTGTGGTTGCCAGAAGAGGGATGCTCCCGGAACTTGTCGAGGACGGGGAAACGGGGTTCTTGGTCGACGACACCCCTGACAATCTCTATAGGGCAATCAGATCTCTCATTCAGAACAGGCACCTAAGAATGGAGATGGGGATAGCTGCCCAAAAGAAGGCCCGAAGGGACTTCCGCCTCGATAAACAGGCCGAAGAAATCGAGGCCTTTTACCGGAGAATTCTGGATATGGGGCCGAGAAGAAGTTGATATCCAACCCATTAACCGCTCACCTTATGATACCAATGGCTTCCATCGATGGGTACATCCTATGCAGGTGGAGGCTTTTGAAAGTTTTGTGGCTCTGTGGTAGGACTTGGGTGAAAGTGGATTTATTGTTTCCGAGGGCTGTGCCTGCGTCGAGGAAGTGTACGTTCATAGGGTTTGCCATGAGGTGATCGAAGGCTTGGACGGGGAAAGAACCCACAAATTCCGGGGTGAGATATGACTGGGCCAATGATTTCAGCGTGTATCTTAACGTTTAATAGCGAAAGGACAATCGAGGCATGTTTAAAAAGCATCCAATGGGTAGATGAAATCGTCGTTGTCGATTCTTTCAGCACGGACAGGACCTTAGAGATTGTGCGTCAATACACCGACAAGGTCCACCAGAGGGCATGGTCGGGGTTTCGAGAACAGTTCAACTTTGCCAGACAACGAGCTTCCGGACAATGGATCCTCTCGATCGATTCGGACGAAGAGGTGAGCAGCGAGCTTCAGAAAGAGCTTCAGCAGATTCTAAGCCATGACTCGACCGGCGTAGGCGGATACAGCTTCCGTCGGCGAACGTACTATTTGGGGCGTTGGATTGACCATGGAGGATGGTATCCAGATAACGTCTTGAGAGTGGCTCCAAGAGGTGCACGCTGGAAGGGGGAAGATCCTCACCCCAAGATCGACGTGAATGGTTCGGTTATAGTCCTGAAAGGTCATATGCTTCACTATACGTACAAAGATATTTCGGACCATATTCAGAAAATGGACCGCTATGCTTCGGAAGCCGCCAGAGAAATGCAAAGAGTTGGCAGGGCATTTAAGCTTAGGACATTGCTGTCCCATGCTCCCTTTCGTTTTTTCAGAGACTATCTTCTTAAGCAAGGATTTCGAGATGGGATTCCTGGCTTAATTATAGCAGGGACGACGGCCTTCTATGTCTTCCTCAAATATGCCAAGCTCTGGGAACTCCAACTCACGGGGGACGGGGAAAATAAGAATTGAGGATCGCCTTAATCGTCGATCATTTCGACCCCAGGCGGGGTGGTGGGGAGAGCTATACGGGTTTCCTGGCACAGGTGTTGGCCCGTAGGGGCCACCAAGTCCATGTCTTTGCCTACACCTGGACGGAGGTAGACGAGAGAATTCGGTTTCACCATCTTCCCCTGATTTCATACCCACGATGGGGCAAGACATTCTCCCTGGCCATATCAGCGCGCCGAGTTCTCCGGTCAAAGAATTTCGACGTGGTTCAAGGATCTGGAAGGGTCCCCTTTGTCGATGTCTATCGGCCCGGGGGAGGAGCCGAACCAGCATGGCTCATACAGGACATAAGATCGAGGGAAAGGGGGCTGGATAGATTCGCTACCGCCTTGAGGAGATCTCTAAGCCTCAAGGTCGTGATAAACGTTCTCATGGAGAGGACCATTTACGGGCCATCAGACCTTCCAAAGGTTGTTGCAAATTCCCAGAAGGTGGAGAAGGATATCCTCAGATTCTACAAGCGGATGGACCCATCAAGGATTCGGGTGATTCACAATGGGGTGGATATCGAGAGATTCCATCCGCGGAATAAGGGTTGTCTCGGCCAGGAGGTAAGGAGGGCTTTTGGCCTGGCCGAGGATACGGTAACGATACTCTTTATGGCCCATAATTTCCGACTCAAGGGGCTTCATTGTCTCATGAGGTCCCTTGGGCACCTTGGGGAAGATACGGAGAACTGGGTCCTTCTGGTGGCAGGAAGGGGGAGGAAGGCGCCTTTTGAACGCCTTGCGAAGAGGTGTGGGATCGGGGAACGGACATTCTTCCTCGACCAGGTGGGAAATCCTGAGGCCATACTGGCGGCATCCGATATGCTGGTTCACCCCACGTTCTACGATCCTTTCTCCAACGTCTCCCTTGAGGCAATGGCCTCGGGGATGCCGGTGATCACCACTTCCCACAATGGCGCGGCCGAACTCATCCAATGTGCAGTATCAGGGTATGTCATACCTGATGCGTGGTCTGTGGACCTGTTGGGCCAGAGGATAGTAGCTCTCATGAGTTCGCAGGAAAGGGAGAGGATGGGCTATGAAGCAAGGAAGATAGCAGAGAAGTTCTCCTGGGACCGGCACCTGTTTGAAATGGAAGCGCTCTATGAAGAGATCCTTGAAAGCCCTAAGAGATAAGAAACATCTACTGTATGCATTTGGGAGGTGGACATGGCCCTGGAAGATAGGGAGCTCAGGGCCTTATTTATTATTCTAAACGGAGAAGCTCCGAGCAGCAGATACAGGGTACTTCAGTATATACCTTTTCTGGAGAGGGCCGGAATCGTGCCCTCTGTCATGGAGGTCACAAGGGGGATATACAAAAGAATCTCTGACTTTTCAGCGCTTAAGGATTTCAATCTGGTCTTTATCCAGAAAAAGCTTTTCAGCGTACTGGATTTGGTATATCTTAGATCCAAATCGCAGAGAATCGTTTTCGATTTCGATGACGCTATTATTTACCGGGATTCCCGGCGAGGGGCAGGGCTTTCCAAGACGAGGCTAAGACGATTTAGGAGAACCGTAAAAGGGTGTGAACTCGTGATAGCGGGGAATACCTATTTACGGGAAATTGCAGTGAAATACACTCCGAGGGTGCTTACGATTCCAACCCCGATTGATATGAAACGGTACACGGAAAGGAAGCCCGCCCCTTCCAAAACCATTAGGATAGGGTGGATTGGGAGCGCCGTCACTCTGTTCTATTTGGAGAAACTCTATGACGTTTTACGGGAGTTGTGTCGAGAAAGGAAGGACGTACGAGTTAAAGTCGTATCAGATGAATTTCCAGACTGGCATGATGTTCCCCTGGAGAGGAAGCCATGGATCCGTGAAGAGGAAATCCAGGATCTCCATAGCTTTGACATAGGCATCATGCCATTGACGGATGATCCTTGGGCACGGGGGAAGTGCGGATTTAAGCTCCTTCAATACATGGCCGTTGGGTCTCCAGTTGTGTGTTCACCTGTGGGGGTAAACACGGAGTTGGTAAGCGACGGAATGAACGGCCTTCTGGCCCGCAACCCGGAGGAATGGGCGAGGTGTTTAAGGTTTCTTATAGAAGATCCTGAACAAGGATTACGGCTTGGAAGAGCTGGGAGGAAGACCGTAATAGAGAGGTACAGTCTTGATCTATGGGCGAAAAGGCTCGTTTCAGCACTCAAGGAGCTCGTCGGATTTCAAGAATACGAGCTGCCTTAGCGTCGTGAGCATTTATCAACATCCATCATTGGGACAGGGCAAATGGGACAGAATGGTGTTCAGGGGTGAGGAGACTTAGGGATAGGCTGATACTGAGGCATAAGCAGACCGACAACAAGAGGTGCTTCAAAGAGAGCACCGTATTCACTGTGTATGGCTTGGGAAGGAGGAAGGTGTTCGCGAGGAGAGATTTTCCTATCCAAGAGGTTCAAAAAATCTTTGAGGATACCATCTCCTTCTCCAACCACAATGACCAAAGAGTCCTCAAATTGTCTCCCCAGAGCTGTCTCAAGGTTCACCAGGTTACCTTGGGTGGGAGGACCTCTTCCCTTTGTAGTAAGGTATACCCCTCGAGGGGACTCTTTCATGCCCTGAGATTCAGCATCATTCCTTCAAAGGCCAGAGCCTTCTGGAAGGGATGGTGGGGCCTGAAGTCAAGAGGCTTTCGAGTGCCCGAAGTTTATCTTATTTGGGAGGAACGGAGACTAAGGCTTCTTATGAGGTGTGGAGTTGTTATGGAGAGGGTGGAGAAGGGCCTGGGGTTGGACAGGTACGCCTCCAAGAATTTTTCACCTCCCCTCGAATCCCGGGGACTCAGAAGAAAGAGGGAACTCATTTTCCAGATGGCCAGCACACTTGCAAAACTTCATACCAAAGGAGTCCTGCACAGAGACCTCAAGGCTAGCAACGTCCTTGTCAAGGAGTATAATGACAGCCTAGGAATCGTGTTGCTGGATCTTGATGTCGTAAGGTTTAGGGGTTCTGTCTCGAGAAGGCACGTAGCCCTCAATCTAGGGCAGCTCGATGCTTCACTTCCTCCCTGTGTAAGTAGATGGGACAGGTTGAGGTTTCTGTCAAAATACTGGGATAGGAGAGGAGACCGAGAAGGGCTCAGGGCCCTGGCGAGGGAGGCAACTCACCTGAGTATTTTGAGGAGAAGGAGGAGATGAAAATTCAAGCGCCACCATACTCTCTCGCGGACGGGGACCTTGCTCTGGTAGCTCGACGTTTTGCCCATCTACTCTGGCAATGAGTGGACTGTGATGGCAACTTGTGGAACCCCGAAGTTTCGTGAGCAATGGAAAACGAGACCTGGCCAGCCCGTTTCTCCCTGATTTCTGACTCTGAGAGGGAAAGAGGAATGGTTTGGCCTTCATCGTGGAGGTTCGATGGGTAGTACAGAATCCAGTTGGGTCCGTGTGAAAGAGGGCAATCTCCATGGCGTCATCAATCCTGGGCTGAAGGCAGTTTTGGAGGGTGGATTCTTGGATCATTTGGGTCATCAGACCGCGGTCAGAGGGGGACGTGTTATAAAGGATTCAAGAATTC
>JABAOF010024278.1_pt1 | contig 10667 bp, 4 predicted proteins | sample 7062171 | NCBI WGS metagenome assembly JABAOF01 (sample SAMN14538628, study PRJNA623070) | marine sediment metagenome | biome: marine biome [ENVO:00000428]; feature: marine pelagic biome [ENVO:01000023]; material: deep marine sediment [ENVO:00002113] | place: India: Gulf of Khambhat ... | reverse complement strand
CACGATCAACGTGAGCGAGACGTTGTCGGTGGCCGTGACGCCGGACGGCGGCCAGAGCCTGCAGCACCTGCCGAGCAACGGCACGAACTACACGTTCACGTTCACGGTGCAGAACACCGGGAACGGCGCCGAGGACTTCGACCTGCGTGCGTATCAGCAGGACGTCGCGGACGTGTCGATCGTCTCGGTGAACGGCGTCGCCGGTGACAGCACGCGCATCAGCCTGGCCGCGGGCGCCAGCCAAAACATCGACGTCATCTACTCGGTGCTCGACGTGCCGGCCGGCACGCAGGACACGGTGTTCCTGCGGGCGCGCTCGGTGACCGGGCCCGGCACGGCCGAGGACACCGGCCACGCCGACCTCTCGGTGATCCGTCCTTCGGTGACGATCACCAAGGCCGCGTACGAGGATGACAAGAGCGGGCCGCTGGCCGGCAATCCGGTGCCCGGTGACTACTTCCAGTACCGGATCGAGGTCAGCAACGGCGGCAACGCCGCGGCCTCGAGCGTGGTGGTCACCGACGATCTGCCGAGCGAGGTCACCTACGACTCGACTTCGGACGACGGCAACTGGTCGTCGATCACCTACTCCAACCCGACGGTCACGGCGAACCTCAGCGGGACGCTGGCCGCGGGCAATAGCGCGGTCTTCTGGATCCGCGTGCAGGTCAACTAACCGCGGTCTGGGTTGGAGATGAGGCTCCTCGGCGTTTCACGGGTGAGAGGGCGCAGGCCCCACGGTGGCCGGATGGCCGCCGGGGCGCTCTGCGCCCTCGCCCTTTTCTTCGCCCCGACTCTTTGGGCGAAGGGCACGCCGGCGGGGACTCAGATCCGCAACACCGCCCAGGTGAGCTACGAGACGTCCAACGCGCTGCGTTACACGGTCTACTCCGACACCCTCGTCGTGGTGGTGGGCCAGGTGGCGGGCGTCGATCTCGAGCCGCCGCGCTACAGCCTTTCAGACCCGGGGCTCACCGTGGTCTTCACTCATACACTCGTCAACGTCGGCAACGGGGCCGACAGCTTCGTCCTGACCGCCGGCTCGACAACGAGCTGGCCGTTGCGTCTGTATCTGGACGTCAACCGGGACGGCCTGCTGGACGCCGGCGACACCGAGATCAGCGGTCCCATCCCCCTGGCGGCTGACGACACGGCTTACGTCCTCGTCGCGGTGGACGTGCCGGGTTCGGCGGCGGTCCGCGGGACGATCGATACCGTGGACGTGCAGGCCGCCAGCACTTTCGATGGCTCGATGACCGATGCCCTGCAGGACGTGATCGAGATCCGCGACGTGGGCATCGTCCTCAGCCTGACCAAGAGCGTCGATCGGGCCAGCGCCACGATCGGCGACGTCCTGACCTACACGCTGAACTACAGCGCCAGCGGAGCCGGCAGCGCCACCGGCCTCGCCCTCAGCGACCCGATCCCGCTGGGCGCCGCTTACGTGCCAGGCACGCTGCGGCTGAACGGCGCCTCGTTGACCGACGCGTCCGGTGACGATGCCGGCCGCTTCGAGGCCGCCGGCAACCGCGTGGTCTTCCCCATCGGCGACATCGCCGGAGGAGAGAACGGTTCGGCGAGCTTCCAGGTCCGCGTCGAGAGCGGCGCGATGCAGACAGGTTTCGTAACCAACCTCGCCGCGGCCAGCTACCAGACTATCGCCGGCACCGACTCCGTCGGCTCGGATACCGCGCGGACCACACTGGTCTTCCCCGAGTTCTCGCTCGAGAAGACGCTTCTCAGCCCGACGGTGGCGCAGATCGGCGACGATGTTCGCTACACGCTGCGCTACGGGAACTGGTCCTCCGCAGCGATCGCGCGCGACGTCGTCGTGAGCGACACGCTGCCGGGGGGCCTCGAGTTCGTCTCCTCACAACCCGCGGCGGCCGTAAGCGACTCGATCCTCACCTGGACGCTGGGCGACCTGGCGCCGGGCGACACGGCGATCATCGACCTGACCGTTCGCGTCAGCGACCTGGTGCGCGACACGCTCGTGGCGATCAATCAGGCCATCCTGACCGCCTCAAACGCCCTGGCTGATGAGGTGGCAGCGGCAGACGCGGTGCGGCTCGTGGGGCTCACCAGCTCGCAGCTCTCCCTCGACAAGACGGCGGACGTCATCGAGGTGGGGCTGGGCGAGACCGTGCCTTACACGCTGACGTTGGAGAACACCGGCCTGGCACCCCTCTCCGACCTCCGTATCTACGACCGGCTGCCCGAAGGCGCCCGCTTCTCGCAAGGCAGCATGCTGGGCGCCGACTCGATCCAGGCGAAGGGCCGCGACCTGACGATCTTCGTCGCTGGGCCACTGGGCCCCGGCGCGATCCACACGGTCCGTTACGCCGCCGCCATCGTCTCCGCTCGCGAGCGCACGCTGGCCAACACCGCCTACGCCACGGCCGAGGGGGATCTCGTTCGCTCGACCGACATCGTAGCCTGGGTGAGCGTCCGCTCGAGCTGGCCGATGGAGACGCGGTCGGCGATCGGCAAGGTCTGGGTTGACCTGAACGACGACGGCATCCAACAGGCGGGCGAGCCGGGCGTCGCCGGCGTCGACATCTGGACCGACGACGGCGAAGTGGTCGCTAGCGATGGCGACGGCAAGTTCTCGCTCCGCAATCTGCGGCCGGGACGCCACGCCTTCCGGCTCGACCCGACCACGCTGCCGCTGGCCTACCGGCTGCCCGGCGACGACCTGGCGAACGACATGGTCACCCTGGACGCCGACGGCTGGACCACGCCGCGAGTCAACTTCCGGCTGATTCCCCGCGTCGCCACGCTGCGACAGGTGATCCTGCCCGTAAGCTGGACCTTCAGCGCCCGGCCCCTTCGCCTGGAGCGCGAGATCGTTTGTCAGGAGCTGGAAAGACTGGTCATCCTCGAGGGCTTCGACTCGAACAGCGCCCGGCCGCCCATCGACTCGGCCTTCGTCGCGCGCATCGCCGACGCGCTGGCACAGTGGCCCGACTGCTGGCTCGAGATCGCCGGACACGCCGACGCGCTGCCGGTCCGCCGCGGCCCCTACCGCGATAATTGGCATCTGTCAGAGGCGCGCGCCGAGAGCGTCGCCCACCGGTTGATCGATATGGGCCTGAACAGCCGCCGCGTGTTGATCCGCGGCTACGGTTCCAGCGAGCTCGTGGCCCCGGGTGACGACCTCGAGTCGCACCGGCTCAACCGGCGCGTCGAGCTGAAGCTGATCATGCCGCGCGACACGCTTTCCCGGCGGCCGCTAGCGGCGGAATCGCTGGTCGAGCTCGAGGTGGCCGTGCGGAACGACTACGACGTGGCGCTGAACGGGCTGAGCTTGAGCTTCCAACACGCGGTGGACTCCGTGGCGATCGCCACTGACTCCATGCTCACCTCGCTGGCGGGGCTCCCGACAGAGCTGCCACCCATCGCGCCCGGCTCGAGCATGACGATCAAAGCCTGGACCCGCTGCGAGGACGACTCCGCCGCCGCCGTGCTCCACGGCCCGGCCAACGACGCGGGAAGCCGATTGCTCGCGGCGATCCACAACCCGCTGATGCCGGTGAACGGCGTAAGCGAGGCGCTGGTCATAGCCGACAGCCTGCCGAATCCAGCCGCGCTGCCAGCGGGCGCGACCGTGACCGTCACCCTCGCACCCGCGCTGGCCGGCTGGCCCGAGGCGGCATTCAAGCTGCCCGCCGCCTGGCTGCCGGTGGAGGGCTCGGCGAAGCTCGGCGGCGCGGCGGCAACGGATCCCGAGATCCGGTACGACCACAGCCGCAAGCCCTGGCTGTTCTGGCGCCTGGACGGCCGGGTCCCCGGAGCCGTATCGCTGCAGCTGCGACCGACGGCCGCAGCCGGCGTCGCCGAGACGGTCGGCGTCCCCGCCCTGCGTAGCGATGAAGAGCGAGCCGCGGAAAAGAAGCGGGCGTTCATCGCCGGCCCCGGCGTCGAGATCTTCCAGCCCCGCGACGGCTCGGTGCTGGGCAGCGACCGCGTCTACGTCGGCGTGCGCGGCGAGCCGGTCGCCCCGGTCGCCCTGTTCGACGGCGACTCGCTCATCGCCCAGGCGAACCTGCGGATCGACGGCGTCCACGACTTCATCGCGATCCCGCTGGACCGCGGCCCCCACCGCTTGCGCGTGCGGATGAAAAACTCCTGGGGTCAGGAGCGCTGGGACAGCCTGGCAATCCATGTGAGCGGCCGGCCGGCCCAGATCGCGACCGAGACGCAGAGGCTGACGCTGCGCGCCGACGGGCAGACCACCGCCACGCTGCGCGCCCGGGTGCTGGACCGCTGGGGCGTGCCGGTGGTGAACCCGACCTACATCACCGTCGCCGCCGAGGGCGCTGTGCCGCTGGGCGACGACGTCGATCCGTCCTCGGTCGGCACCCAGCTTCGCACGGATGAGGCGGGCTGGCTACGGGTGGATCTGCGGCCCGGCCACGAGGTCGGCCGCGGGATGCTGGTCTTGAGCGCCGACGATGTGCGCCACGAGATCGAGCTGGAGATCCTGCCGGCGCTGCGGCCGCTGATGGTCACCGGCGTGGGCCGCTTCGGCCTGGGCGCGGCGCCCGACGCCTTCGGCGCCCTCACCGCCCGCGGCCGCCTGGACGAGCGCACCTCGGTCACCCTCAGCCTGGACAGCCGCCGCCTCGATGCGGGCCGCGACTTCTTCGGCCGGTCGTACGATCCGCTGGAGCAGGCTCAGTACCCGTTGCTCGGTGACGTCAGCCGGACCCGCACCCTCAGCTCGTCCGACTATTTCCTCTCGGCCCGCATCGAGCGCGGGTTCGATTGGCTCGCCCTGGGCGATATCTCCACCGCCGACTTCGCCGGCGGCCTCAACCTGACCCGCTATCAGCGGGCACTCTCCGGCGCCGCGGCCCGGCTCTCCACCGGACCTGTCGTCTGGAACGCTTTCGGCAGCTCGACCCGGCAGAGCTTGCAGCAGCTCCAGATCCGCGGCGCCGGCGTCTCGGGACCCTACGAGCTTCAACCGAACATCCGTCCCGGCACCGACCAAGTCGTGATCGAGACGCGCGCCCGCGAGAACGCCCAGCGCATCATCAGCCAGCAGGCGCTGGCCCGCTACGTCGACTACCAGATCGACTACGAGCGCGGCACGCTGCTGTTCAAGCGGCCGGTGCCCGCCGCCGACACCTACGAGAACCCGGTCTTCATCGTGGTCACCTTCGAGGCGACGAGCGGCGGCGACCGGGAGGCCGTGGTCGGCTTGCGGGCGGCGACCGACGCGGCGGCCCTGTTCAACGTGTCGAAGGTCGACTCGCTGCGCGTGGGCGCCACCTTCATCCACGACGGCGCCAGCGGCGGCAACCGCCAACTGGCCGGCGCCGACGTGCGGCTGATCAGCTACGGCGGCTTCGAGCTGGGCGCCGAGCTCTCCTACGCGGGCTCCGCCGACTCCAGCGGTTTCGCCACGGCGGTCGAAGGTGCGGTGAAGCTGATGGACGGCGACCTCGAGCTGTCGGCCGGTTGGACCCGGATCGGCGACGAGTACCACAACCCCTCCAACCTGGCGCTGCGCGGCGGCACCGAGGAGATCAAAGCGGCGGGGGCGCTGAAGGTGGGAGCGGGCGCGCTGCGGGTCGCCCACGAGCGGCAGAGCTTCGGCCCCGAGAACGTGAGGCGCGAGCGCACCTCCGGTGGCATCACTCAGCCGCTGGGCTCGCAGTTCCAGGTGGACGCCGGCCTGGCCGCCGATCGCTTCGTGAGCCCCGGCAGCAGCGACGCCTCGCAGGCCGGCGAGCTGAAGCTGACCTGGACACCCGACCCCGACCTCAGCCTCTGGACCGAGACGCGTCAGGGTTTCGCCGGCTCCGGCAACGCGGCGATCCCCAACTACATCGGCGGCGGCGCCGCTTACCAGGTGGCAACGGGCTTCAAAGTAGAGACCCAGCACCGCCACGTGCAGATGCCCGGCGACTCGAGCAGCTACTCGGTCACCAGCCTCGGCCTGCGCACGGCGCTCGGCTTCGGCACCGAGGCGTACGGCTCGTACCAGCTCGCCGGCGGCGCGGGCGGCGGCCACAACGCGGCGCTGGTCGGCCTCAACAATCGCTTGCGTCTGGGTCAGGCCTGGTCGCTGAACGGTCTGTTCGAGCGCCGCGTCGGTCTGGGCGATGCGTCGATCGCCGACCCGGTTCGGGCGCTGCCGTTCCTGCGCAACGAAGAGGACTACTGGTCGTTCGGGCTCGGCGCCGAGTTCCTGCCACCCGAGCTGCCCTACCGCGCCAGCGCCCGCGGCGAGTTCCGGAACGGCGACTTCCGATCGAACCGGCTGTTCACCCTGGCCGGTGACATGGCAATCAACCGTTCGCTCGCCGTGCTGTCGCGGAGCGAGTACCTCTGGAGCGAGCAGCCGATCGCCGGCGGCGACCAGGTCAGCGAGCGTATCTCGACGCTGTGGGGCCTCGCCTTCCGACCCATCGGCAGCGACGCCCTGAACGTGCTGACCAAGTTCGAGTGGCTGGACGAGACCAACCCGATCGGCGGCGGCGTGCTCGCAACCGACGGCCAGGAGCAGCGGCTGATCGGCGTGGCCGAGGCGATCTGGGCTCCGACCGCCTTCAGCGAGCTGGCCGCCCGTTACGCCCTGCGCCGCAGCGAAGCCGAGCGTCCTCTCGGCGATGGCGTCCGGCAGACGCTGACCTCTTGGGCCGACTATTTCGGCACGCGGCTGAACCTGGAGGTGCGCCGCTGGCTCGCCTTCCGTGGTGAGACGCGGCTGTTGGTCGAGCACACGAGCGACGCGCGACGCTGGGATATGGCGCCCTCGCTGGTCTTCATGCCCCTGGACGCCTTCGAGGTCCAGGTCGGCTACCGCTTCGGCGACCTTCACGACCCGGATTTCGCCGTGCGCGGCGGCCATGGCCTGTTCGTCGTCTTTGGCGCCCGCATCACCGAGCAAGTCTACCCGACCGCCGCCGACTACTGGCGGCCGCGGTTCGGACAGAAATAGAAAAGCCTGGAGACCTTCGTGTCACACAGAGATCACGATGGCCTGTCACGACCCCTGCGGCGCCTGGGAAGAGAGATTCAGGCGTTGCGCGACGCCGTGCTGATCATCGACGCGGAGGGTTACGTCGCCGAAGCCAACCCGGCCGCCGCGGAGATCTTCGCTGCCAGCACGCTCGAGCTTCAGGCGCGACACGTGCAGGAGCTAATCCACCTCGACGGCCACTGGACCGCCAGCGGGCCCACGGCCGAAGTCCTCGCCGACGCCCGGCCGCTGATGTTGAACGCTCGTCGCATCAACGGCGACGACTTCCCGGCCGAAGTCACGATGAGCGAGTACGGCGTCGGCGAGGAGCGCGGTGCCGCTACCGTGGCGGTCGTACGGGACCTCTCGGATCGCCAACGCATCATGCAGGTCGCCGCTCACCGCGAGCGTTTGGCGGCCGTGGGCGAGGTCACCGCGCAGATCATGCACGGGCTGAACAGCCCGCTGACCGGCATCACCACCCTGGTCCAGGAACTGCTGGAGACCTGCGGCGATGGCGAGCGGGAGTTGCTCCAGCTGGTGAAGGGCGAGGCGGAGCGAGCGGGCGCGATGGTACACGAGCTGCTGTACTTCACCCGGCGCGACGTCAGCATCCCGGAAGTGGACCTGAACGAGATCGTCCGACGCGCGATCGAGCTTTTCAAGCTCAGGCACCGCTGCGCCCAGGGTCACATGACGGCCGAGCTCCACGAGGAGCCGGCGCGGGTGCGTGGACAGCCAACCCAGATCGAACAGGTGGTGCTCAACCTGCTGGACAACGCCTGCCATGCTCTCCAGGACCAAGAGGAGCCTCAAATCGACGTCCGCACGCGGATCGAGGGAGAGCGGATCATCCTGCAGGTCTCCGACAACGGAGCGGGCGTCCCGGCGGAGATCCAGGAACGGGTCTTCGAGCCGTTCTTCACCACCAAGGAGCCCGGCGTCGGCACCGGCCTTGGGCTCGCCATCGTCGAGAGCATCGTCCGGGAGTGCGGCGGCTCGATCACGCTAGAATCGCAACCGGGGAGGGGTGCGACGTTCACCGTCGCTTTTCAGCCAGCCCGATAGGGCCTCAGGCAAAAGACCCGAGTCCCCTCCCCGTCTCACCCTCGAGGGCGCCGCGCCCACCGCCGGCCACGCGGCGCCCCCTCACTTCAGACAGCCCTCGACACCCGTTGCCTCTTTTTCAACGCGCCCGCATTCTATGAGCGCGGTGGATAAGGGGGGACGATGAAGATCGCGGTTGTCTTCGACACGTTGGTTTCCGGCTGGGAGCACGACCAGTTCAAGGAGGAGATGGAGGCCGAGATCCCCGAGGCCGAGTACGAGGTGGCCGAGGCGCTGATCGAGAAGGGCCACGAGGTGTTCCTGATCGGCTTTCGTGAGAACCTCCGCCGCCTGCTCGACAAGCTCGAGGAGTTCGAGCCCGACCTGGTGTTCAACGCCTGCGAGTCGTTCATGGGCAAGGCCCGCTACGACTACGCCGTCACCGCCCTCCTGGAGATGAAGGGCTACCGCTACACCGGCTCGCCGCCCGAGTCGCTGCTGCTGGCCCGCGACAAGGCCACCAGCAAGAAGATCCTGAGCTACCACGGCATCCGGGTGCCGCGCTTTCAGGTCTATCCGCTGGGCGAAGAGGTGAAGCCGCCGGAGGACATCGAGTTCCCCCTCATCGTCAAGCCAACCCACGAGGACGCCTCGGTGGGGATTGCCCACTCGTCGGTGGTCGGCTCGGCCGCCGACCTGGTCGAGCGTGTCTCGTTCATCCACCGGGGCTTCAACCAGTCGGCGATCGCCGAGCAGCTGATCGACGGGCGCGAGTTCTACGTGGGCGTCATCGGCAACCACAAGCCCGAGCTGCTCCCGATCATCGAGCTGACCTTCGACAAGATCCCCGACCCGGAAAAGAAGATCGCCACCTACAGCGCCAAGTGGGACCCCGAGTACCGCAACCGCTGGGGGATCAAGAACATCTTCGCCCGGCGCATCGGCGAGAGCGCGCAGGCTGAGATCGAGCACGCGGCCAGGACCGCGTTCCAGGCGCTGGAGCTGCGCGACTACGGTCGCATCGACGTCCGCTTGACTGCCGATCAGGAGGTGTATGTTCTCGAGGTGAACCCGAACCCGTACATCAGCTTCGGCGAAGACATGGCCAACGCGGCGGAGCGCATAGGACTGGACTACTACGCGTTCATCGAGAGGCTAGTCCGCGAGGCGGTGGGGCGTTATGAGCGCGCGAACTGAGCTGGAAGCCCGCGCCAACCGCTGCAGCCGTTGCGGCCGCGGCCTACGCCGCTTCTGGTACTACTGCCCCGACTGCGGCAAGCGGCTGACGTGGGGCGATGAGCGTAGCCTCACCGGGGCCGAGTGCTTCTACTGCGGCTGGTTGGTCTCCGACAGCTACTCCTACTGCCCCTGGTGCGGCAAGGACATCAGCGACGAGGCGTCCAGCGAGGAGCCGCTGAGACGACCGCGGGGCTTCCTCTACCACGCCCGCTGCGATTACGGCTGCGGCGGCGGCCTGCAGTACCCGATGCACTACTGCCCCTGGTGCGGCCGCGAGCAGCACTGGCCTTTCCACGGCGAGTACGAGGGGGTCTGCCCCCACTGCGACAGCGGCGTGGACGACATGATGGACTACTGCCCCTGGTGCGGGAACGACGCCACCGGTCAGGACCTGTTGCAGCCGGCCATCCGTCGCGTGCGCCAGCTCCTCCGAAAAGTGCGGGTGCCCGACTGGGGGTATCGTATCCTAGTGCGGCCCGGGGTGTCGGGCGTCGACCCCAAATACCCGAAGATCGTGGAGATCGAGCGGCTTTACGTGGAGAAGAACTACCGTCACGAGATCGCCTGGCCCAGCCTGGTCGGGCTGATCACCCACGAGCTGGGGCACAGCTTCCTCTACCACCACCACCGCTTCGCCCGCTCGCAGCGCTTCCGCCGCGCCTTCGGCGATTTCGACAAGGCGTACCGTGGCGTGGACGAGAGCTGGGTCTCGTTCCGCAAGCGCAACCTGTCGAAGACGCCCGAGAACCACGTTACCGCCTACGCCTCGAAGCACCCGCAGGAGGACTTCGCCGAGACCTTCCGCTTCTACGTGATCCGACGCGGCCGGCTCAAAGACCTGCTGGCCGAGATCGGCCGCAAGGGCAAGGGCCCCATCGTCTACGAGAAGTTCCTCACCCTCCACACCTTCCTGCAGGAGCTGCGGCGCCGCAATCGGCGCAACGGGTGAACGCCTTGGCCGCCGGTGCGGAGATCCGCTGGGACAGCTTCGAGACCGCGTTCGGCCGGGTCTACGCGGCGGTCAGCGAGCGGGGGCTCTGCCGGCTCACTCGGAACGTGGCCAGCGACGACGCCTTCGAGGACGAGCTGACCCTCACCTACCGTGGCCGCCGCGTGCGCCGCGACCCGAAGGCCCTGGCCGAAGTCCGCTCGCAAGTGCGGGACTATTTCACGGGCCGCCGCCGAAGCTTCGACCTGGCACTGGACCTGTCGGGTCTGGGCCAGTTCGAGCGCGCCGTGCTTCAGGCTACGCGGCGCGTCCCCTTCGGCGCCACCGCCTCGTACTCCGGGCTGGCCCGGCGGCTGAAGCGACCGCGGGCGGCGCGCGCCGTGGGGAACGCCCTCCGCCGCAATCCGGTCCCGCTCGTCGTCCCCTGCCACCGCATCGTGCGCGCCGACGGCAGCCCGG
>JABAOF010002772.1_pt3 | contig 10670 bp, 11 predicted proteins | sample 7062171 | NCBI WGS metagenome assembly JABAOF01 (sample SAMN14538628, study PRJNA623070) | marine sediment metagenome | biome: marine biome [ENVO:00000428]; feature: marine pelagic biome [ENVO:01000023]; material: deep marine sediment [ENVO:00002113] | place: India: Gulf of Khambhat ... | reverse complement strand
GGTGCCGATTTCGTCTTCCATGCCGAGAACCTCGGCGGGCTTGCGTGTGGTCGTCTTGATAGCGTCTGCGAAGGACATTCCAAGGCACATCATTTTGTCGATGCATGTGAGCAGAGTGAAGGCCGGTTTGCCATCTCCCTTGACCTGGTACTGAACGCTGCCGGCATCCCCATTCGTGGAGATCTCTCTGTCTCCTGCGCCTTTGAGCGGATCCATGAGGTTGGCGCCATGGATGCTAAGGTTGTGCATATCGGTGGAGATCACGTCGAGCCAATAGTTTTGGCCGATGAGCGCTTCGGCGCTATCGAATGATAGCGAGCCACAACCGTGGCCCATATCCATGATCACACCACCCTCCCAAGCTTTTTTGGCCGCAGGGAGGATCTTACCCTTGTCGTCGATCATCTTCATCGTTTGACCGGTATAACAATGGGTGACAATATCTCCTGGTTTCACGAAGCTCAGCGTGGTTTCCAGGTCTGGTGGTGTGGTTGAGAGATGGACCATGATGGGCAGTTCGAGTTCGTCAGCGGCACGACGAGNNAGCGCGTTTGTGTGGCAGCAGATCCTGTGCACCCCCGCTCCGTCCGGCGCGAAGCTTGAGGCCCACGACGATATCGCGGTGCTGGTTGACCACGTCCTTCAGCAACGCAACGTTGCAATATTCGGGATTGGTAAGCTCGTAATCCTGTGCCACTAATCCGATCGATGCGATGTTGACGAAGGCGTAGATTTTAACCTTCGCTCGCTCGACGATGTACTCACGAAACCCTGGCAAGGTGACTGCACCGACCGAGCCGGCATCGACCCAGGTTGTCACGCCGCTCTGTGATCCGAGTGCATCGGCGTTGACACCCCAATAGGTCACGCCCTCATAGACGTGAGCGTGCATATCTATGAGGCCTGGTGTCACATACTGACCTGTGGCGTCGACAACCTTGAATGCCGCGTCGGAGGGGATGTTGGCTTCGACGGCTGCAATTCGATCGCGTTTGACTGCCACGTCCATCTTTCCGCCGTAGCCGGCTGCGGGATCTAGGACTTCACCACCCTTAACCAACAAATCGAATCGCATGATCTCCTCCTATTGCTCCATTGTGGTTTTGAGCGTAGCCACTTTTATAAAGCTTCCCAGTAGTTAATGGGCTGAGTTCGTTCCTTTTTGGTTAGTCTATTTTTTCTCCCGCGGGTGCAATACGCATTCCTTCTGCGTCGAACAGGTGGACGTCTTCGGCCGGAATCTTCAGCAAGATCCTTTCTCCCTCCTGGACGTGGAAAGAGCCAGGTACGCGCACTTTAAAGGAAATCTCCCCTTCGGCTTCAACGTTAAGGAAGATGTCGGATCCGATTGGCTCCACGAGGATGACATGTCCGGATACGATGCCGGCCCCTTCACTGCTAGCGATGGCGATGTCCTCGGGACGAATACCGAAGGATACATCTGCGTCCCCTACTGAGAGGGGGAAGCGGTCACCGAGGGATACCGTGAAAGGACCTGTGAATTCGAGGCCAGCGCCGTTTGTGGCCACCTTGCCGGGGAAGAGGTTCATTTGCGGGCTGCCGACGAATGTCGCCACGAAAGTGTTGGAGGGCTGCATGTACACTTCGCGAGGCGTGCCGATTTGTTGGATGAGGCCCAGTTTGAGGACGACGATACGGTCGGCCATCGTCATGGCTTCCACCTGGTCATGGGTCACGTAAACCGTGGTGCGGCCGATTCTACGGTGTAGTTTGAGCAGCTCGTCACGCATTTGCACGCGCAGAAGGGCGTCGAGATTGGAAAGCGGTTCGTCGAGCAGGAAGGCGATGGGGTCGCGGATGAGCGCTCTGCCTAAAGCCACTCGTTGTCGCTGGCCTCCAGAGAGCTGCTCAGGATAGCGATCGAGCAACTCACCCACCTCGAGTAGGCGTGCCACATCGACCACTTTCTCAGAGGTCTCTGTCTTTGAAACACGACTCATTCTTAGAGGAAAGCCGATATTGCGTTCCACGGTCATATGCGGGTAAAGTGCGTAGTTCTGGAAGACCATAGCCACATCACGTTCTTTTGGGGCGATGTAATTGACCAGGCGGCCGTTGATATAGACCTCCCCCTCTGTGGCATCTTCAAGACCGGCGATGATCCTTAGAATCGTGCTCTTTCCACACCCAGAAGGACCGAGGAGCACCAGGAATTCGCCGTTCATGATTTCTAGATTGATATTCTGAAGTGCTAAGGTGCGGTCGAACAGTTTTTTCACAGCCACCAACTCGATGGTCGGTGTGGCTTTATCCCCGATTGGGTTGAGCTTATCCTGCATCAATACCTCCATACTCATTGCTTCAACGCACCCGCAAGGGACGAGGCGATGAATTGACGCTGCATCAAAAGGAAGAAGATTGTGATCGGTATCATGGCCATCACCGCACCTGCGGTGAGGATGCCATAATCGACAATCGTCCTGGCCCTCTGCGTAGCGATGCCTGTTGTGAGTACGAGCATTTCGTTTCTTGTGACAGTGGATAAAGGCCATAAGAGACTGATATATTGCAAATTGAAGGTCAGGATTCCTAACACGACCATAGCTGGTCGGACCAGAGGCAGGATGATGGTCGCATAGATTCCAAACTCGGAGGTTCCATCAAGGCGGGCCGCATTCTCGAGATCGCTGGGGAGCGATTCGATGAAACTACGCATGAGAAAGATCCCCAGCGGATTAGCCAGTGGCGGCAGGATGAGAGCCCAATAGGTGTTTAAAAACCCCATTGCACGCACTTCGAACCATAGTGGAATCAAGATCGCCGAGAAGGGGATCATGAGCGTGGCGATCACGGCGATGAACAACAGATTTTTTCCTGGGAACTGAATCTTAGCAAAGGCATATCCCGCCATCGAGTCGATGAGGACTTTCACTAAGGTGACTGCCAGGGCTACAAAAAGGGTGTTGAATGTCCAGCGCAGGAAAGGGGTTTTTTCGAAATAGTGCAGAAAGTTCCCCCAAAAGAGTGTCTTGGGTATCCATTGTGGTGGGTACTCAAAGAGGAACTTCGACCGCTTGATGGATGTCGACACGATATAGAAGAAAGGAAGCACAGCGATAAGAAATGCGATGATCGCAAACACATAGGAAATGAAGGTGAGAAAGGGCCCTGCCTCACTTCCCCGGCGCATGGCAAAGATTCTGCGCATTGATTGTCGAAATGTGAAGGGGTTGGTATTTTCATTGCCTCGATGTCGGACCATGTCAACTCACCTTTCGCCCACGCAGCAGACGCATCAGTACGAGGGTAAGAATCATAATTAGGATGAGCAGGATGAAAGACAGTGTGGCGCCGTAGCCCACGTTGCCATAGGTGAAGAGTGTACGGTAGATATACCATACGATGCTCGCTGTGGTGCCAGCGGGGGACCCGTCGGTCATCACGAACACGGTGTCGAAAATCTGCAAGTTGTAAATCGTCGCTTGCACGACTGCGAACAAGATGGTAGGACGGAGCAAAGGCAGGGTAAGGTGAACGAAACGCTGCCAGGCACTGGTGCCATCCATGTAGGCGGCCTCGTACAGCTCCTTTGGCAGACCGAGCAGGGCGGCCAGGAAGAACACCGACCAGAATCCGAGACCGCGCCAGACTTCTACGGTGGCCACGATCGGTAGTGCAAGTCGCTTGTCACCGAGGAAATTTAAGGGTTCTGCACCGAATGCTCTGATGAATAGGTTGAGGGCACCAAAATCGGGATGAACCATGTAGATCCAAATCAGACCGGCGATCATAGGAGGCGCCAAAGTGGGGAAATATATCCCGGCTCGAAGAAAGGCGGCTCCCCTGCCAACATTGCGCAACACCATGGCGATGAGCAAACCCGTAATAAGCATTCCCGGGATCGCAACCAACGCATATTTCACTGTGTTCTGAAGCGATTGCAAGGCTATGGGGTCTTTAAAAGCTGCCTGCCAATTCTCAAAACCGACAAATGGCGTTGGGCCGATGATCCCACCAGATCTGAGTGTGAAGGTAAAAACCCCGATGGCAGGAATGACGAGAAAGACCAAGAAGAAAAGGAACGCCGGAGCGAGAAACGCGTACCCATTGAGCGCCCGTTTAAATCTGTATCTGCGCGACAATCGTTTGTGTTCCGCCTCCCCAAGACGAGGGCGGGGTGCCCGTTGTATCCCTGACACGGGCACCCCATCGTTCTTTGAGCTAGAGGCGGGGATTCCCTCCACCTCATTCATTACTTGAGCCTCGCTTCGATTTGCTCACAAGCCTGATCGATCATCTCTTGTGGCGTGATTTCCTCAGCCATCATCTGGTCGAATATCGGGGCGGTCAGGTTCTGGAATTCCAGATACTGAGGGTGCATCTCAGGACCCTGTGCCAATGAGCCGAGCTCCATGCCTTCAGCCAGTGCCGGGTAACGATCGGCGAACAACTCGATGCCTCCAAGGTCTTTGAGGGCGGGGTAGAGACCCGCAGATTTGTTCAAGTACCAGACTTCTTGCTCCGGCTTCACGAGGAATTTGGCGAATTCGCATGCCGCCTGCGAGTCTTTCGTGGTGGCAGGGATGGAATAGAACCCACGGAATGTAAACTGGTTATTGTTCACAATCCCTGGGATGGGGAAGAAGCGGTACTCAAAATCGGGCGGATTGCTTTCCAGGATACCGACGATGGGCGGTTCGTCGTGCGTCATCGCCAGCTTGCCGGCCTGGAAGAGGCCACGTAGACCCTCCCACGTGTACGCTCCGAAGGGAGGCGTCACCTTGTCTTTGTTCTGCAAATCAGCAAGCCATTGGAAGGTCTCTACAAGTTCTGGCTTATTCAATCCGCACGCCGTGAAGTCTTCGTTGAGATAGCCAGCCCCGGATCGAAGGATGTAGCCGTACCAGTCGTGTTGATATAGATCTTTCAAGCCCGCTGTGCGGAACCCATACCCGTACACATCCGGGAATTTTTCTGTAATCGCGATGGCCGTATCTCGAACCCCGTCCATTGTCTCGTACCAATCGTCGGGTGCATTAACTGCTGCTAACATGTCGAGATTGACGACCAGGTGCGACTCGGGAATCCACACGTTGGGAATGCCGAAGACCGTGCCTCCAGGTGAAGTTGCGTCCTCCCAATACAGGACGTTGTCGCGTTGATCTTTCCAGGCTGGGTCGTCGACACAGAAACTCATATCCATGAGGGGACCATCCTCATAGGCGAATTTCGGGTACATGCCCTCCGGGATGTAGATGAGATCGTAGTCCCCACCCGCGATGGCCTGGGTGATGAGCACCTCCTGATTCGTCCAGTCGTAGACCTCAAAACTCGCATTGATGTTGGGATATTCCTCGTTAAACCTCCCAATCATCGTGTTGTAATCCTCAACCTCTGTGGGGCCAAATGGACCCTTGATCATTCTGACAGTCCCCGTCATTTCCTCCGGGGAGACTGGCCCTTCAGCTGGACCCTTTCCACATGCCGCCAGGAGAAAGGCGAAGACTACCAGCATGCTTATTATGGAATACCTTGTTTTCATCTCTTATTCTTCTCCTTGGAATGAAATGCTTGGTTTTGTCAATTTTCCCCAACTGATATAGGTGGATCCTCGTGATTTTTCCCTCCTCTCCTCTTTTCGAAAATCGTTCGGCCTGCCATGATGTGCAGTTTGAGGATACGACATCAATACCGTTCATTGAGTTTGAACGTTCAGGAGTTATGTACATAATAGTACGATCATCATGTCCTGTCAATCGGTGGATGTTGGCATTATGATTTTTGGGGTCACGTTTGTTTTCGAGATCGAGTGATTGTTAACCTTGATGCCCTTGTAGCGTATGCACGGATTGACTTTGTGTTTCCACTCCACTATGCTTATTCGTGTAATCGCGATTGCAGGGAGTGCGACGATGCGGTATCGAAGCCTGGGACGTACGGAATTGTCGGTATCCGAAATTGGCTTCGGAGCGTGGGCGATCGGCGGCTCTTGGGGACCACAGAATGAGGATGACTCACTGGCTGCCTTGCATCGGGCCTTGGATTTGGGTGTCAATTTCATCGACACGGCAGCAGGATATGGTGAAGGCCGGAGTGAGCAACTCATCGGTCGTGTGCTTAAGGAGCGCGGCGATCGCGATGGGGTCATCGTGGCCACCAAGACGCCGCCAGCTCCAGGTCCGTGGCCTCCCTCCCCATATTGTCAGGTTGAGGAGCGATATTCAGAAAAATACCTGAGAGAAAACGTCGAGCAGAGGTTGCGTCTTCTGGGTACAGATCGCATCGACATCTTGCAGCTCCATACCTGGACCCGGGCTTGGAACCGCAATCTAAAGCCCCTAGAGATTTTGCGTAAGATGCAGGCGGAGGGGAAAGTCCGCTTTATCGGAATTTCCACCCCCGAGCACGACCAAAACGCACTGGTCGATTTGATGCGGAACGGCTGGCTGGACGTCGTGCAGGTTATCTACAATATCTTCGAACAGGAACCTGCGGCCGAGTTTCTTCCCGTCGCGCAAGAAAACAACGTGGGGGTCATCGCACGCATGCCATTCGACGAAAGTGCTCTGACGGGGAAATTGCACGCAGGTACAAGATTTGCTGAGGACGACTTTCGCAGCAATTATTTCAGGGGCGACCGCTTGAACTGGACCATTGCGCGGGTGCGTAAGATCCAGGAGGACCTAGAGGGAAGCGGTTACACGCTCGTAGAGGCGGCGCTCAAGTTCGCATTAGCTCACCCGGCCGTCAGCCTGACAATCCCAGGCATGCGTAATCCGTCACAAGTGGAAACCAATCTCGCCGTCTCCGACATGCAGGATATGGACGAAGAGCTGCTGCGGCTGATGAGAGACCATAATTGGCGACGAGCTTTTTGGTACGAAGGCGGTTGACATCGTGCGCGCACGATGGCTCTCGCAGCGTCTTGACATCCTAGGAAAGTCAGATGGGTGATGATGAGAGAGCTAAGGTTTCAACATTCACGTCGTAGAAGCAAACGAAGGGACCGCAACCAGGGGTTTGTGCTGGGGTTGTTTTTGCTCTCCCTTTTGATGGTGGGATGCCGCCGAACAGACAACCCTATTGCTAAAGAAGAGGACAAACCCGCGGTAACGAAGGCCTCTCCAGAAGCCACCCACGCGCCGATGGTCACCGATCCGACGACAGTAGAGCTGGCGTCGGGCAAACCAAGCTTCGTTTGGTTTTATGCCACTTATTGAGAGGCCTGCGAGCGAATGGCGCCCATCGTGTATGGGCTAAGTGTGAAATGGGGGCAGCAGGTCCAATTCGTCTTTCTGGATATCATGGATCGACGCAGCAAAGCCCTGAAATCGNNTTATCGTGGTGTTCCTCAGTCCGTCCTGCTCGACGGAGAGGGGAACATTCTTAAGCAATGGGTTGGAGAGGTCGAAGAGGCGGAGCTCGACGCGGCGATCCAAGACGCCCTTCCGTAACTCTCTACAATCCGTTTGTCCCGGTGTGATTTCCATTCCCTCGCCGAAACCCCGAAACACGGTGTTATCCTCTCGCCCGCTATAACATGACGAATACTGTGTGTGACTTAACAACCGCTGCAAGAGCGTGTTGACAGTAGACACAGATAATGCTAATATGTTCATGAGTTCTGAACGTTCACACAATCTTAACAATTTTCGTGAAGGTTTTCACCACTTTTGACGGTTCCCAATTCACACTGTAATGGTTCAGATTGAGATAGTCTGCACAATAATTCCTGCAAGGTAGTGCTTTTTCCGTGAGCCTTCTGGAGATTGAGATCGGCTCTAGCGCAGTCAAAGTCGCAGCCTACAGCGAGGAAGGCCTGTTCTTGTCTGGTGTCGGCGAGATTCTCACGCCCAAACCTCAACACATTCATGCATGGGAAGAAGCACGTGCAGCGCATGGTGGGACCCACTTGCGGTGGCTGTCATGCTTTGGGTCTGGAGATGGCGAGAAGCTCACTTGACTGGCTTCCACGACAAGGATTTTGGCAAGAGAGGGAGTGCGAAATGTCGGAACCAAAATTGTTTGCTGAGAAACTACCTGCTCCCGAGGGACCCGTAGTGGCGCCGAATGGATGGATTCTCAATGTGTGTAGCTTCGATCCAAAGGATCCCACTTGGCCGCGGAAAGCGGGTGACATCACCGCGACTCATATCTCCAAACCTCTCGCCACACACACCGTGTTCAACACTTCGACCGATGAGGTGACAGGGATCCCTGCGGCGCTCGCATTCGGACCCGATGGAAGTCTCTATGTGACCGATGAAGGTCGTCTTGCTATCGTCCGCGTGACGCCGGAGGGCGAGATCAGCGACTTCATCACCCATTATCAAGGCCAAAAGATCAACGGCCCCAACGATCTGTGCTTTGACGAGGAGGGCAATCTTTTCTTCACAGATCCCTGGGGGAGCAATTTGGAGAATCCCATCGGCTCGGTCTATGGGTACAACTGGAGCACAGGCGAGCTTCATCAGATCCACACGGGCTTGGCGTTTCCCAATGGCATCATCGTGCGAGAGGGTCGCTTGATCGCCGCGGAGACGCAGACCAGCAAGATCTGGGAATACGATGTGGTCGGGCCGGGGCGAGCAGAAAACCCCAGGGTGTTTTGTACCTTACCGGAAGTGGAGGCTGGTCATTCAGGATGGAAGGGTCCGGATGGGATGAAGTTCGACGAGCAAGGCAACATCTACATCGCGGCGCTTGGGGTAGGTGTCGGTGTGCACGTGTATAGCCCGAAAGGAGAGCTGCTCGACAACCTGCTCACTGGCGGAGAGCACACCACAAATTGCTGCTTCGGGGGTCTAGATTTCGACACCCTGTTCGTCACGGTCGATGATCTAGGCGCTATCGTGACCTTCAAGATGGGCGTGAAAGGCTACCGCCTGCCGTTCTGTCCCTCCGTTTGGGAGAATCATCCTTGGGCGAAGATGCTCCCGGAACCACCGGAGGCGTAGGACGCGTGCGACATGGATAGGAAGCTCGATCATCACGATTGGAGATGACCTGATGGCAAAGAAGAAAGTGGCCCTGATAACCGGTGGGGGGACGGGCATCGGCGCCGCCACGGCTGAAGAACTAGCAAAGGCCGGCGTTCGCGTTGTGATTTTGGGCCGTCGTCCCGGACCGCTCGACGAAATGGTGAAAAAAATTACCGATCAGGGAGGAGAAGCCGTCGCGCATCCTGGCGATGTGCGCGAGTTCGGTACGATGGATGCGGTGGTCAAAGAGACCGTCGATCGCTTTGGACAGCTCGATTTGGTGGTGCCGAACGCCTCCGTGCACGACGTTTCCAACATCCACGATGGGGATCCGGAGTGGTGGCGAACGCTGATCCTGATCAATGTAGTCGGGTTACTCAACACCGTGCGTGCCTCTTTGCCTCAAATGTACGATCAAGGGTTCGGTCATATCATCGTCGTCTCCTCCCTTTCTGGAAGAGTGACCTATGTTGGCGAACCGATCTACGTGGCCAGCAAGCACGCACAAGTCGCCTTCGTGGATTGTTTGCGCAAGGAAGTCACGCCGAAAGGGATCAAGGTGACGATCATCGAGCCTGGAATGGTCGACACGCCAATGCTGGACAATCCGTTTGCCAAGGAGTTGATGAAAACAGTCCCACCATTGGAGGCTTCCGAGGTCGCCGGTGCGATACGGTTTGTGTTCGAGCAGGGTCCCAATTGTGTCATCAACGAGCTCTCCATGCGCCCGTTGAAGCAAACGCTCTGAAAGTTGTGTGTAAGTCTTAGAGGCGCCTAGGTGCGCCAAGAACAACTACGACTGATCGAACATGTCCGAGATGAAAGGTAGGATGAGAGATGGCAGTCAAAACAAACGCAAAAGAAGAAACCTCAGTGGGCAGACTGGTTTCGAGGGTTTTCAAAATCTTCCAGTTCGAAGAGGCTGGAATACTCACTGCGCTACTGCTTATATGTGTCTTCTTGGCGATCTTCACGGACAATTTTCTCAACCCTATCAACCTGATCCAGGTTATTCGGCAGGGTTCCTACTACGGCATCATGGCCGTCGGCATGGTCTTCGTGCTCTCCCAGGGAGACGTCGATCTTTCCGTCGCTGCAATCTACAATCTCACCGCGATGACCATGGCGCGCCTTCTCGTGGAAGGTGTATCGGTCAACGTCATCATACCCATTGGTCTGCTCATTGGCGCGTTCCTGGGGTTTGTTAATGGTGGACTGTCGATCATCCTGGACATCCCCATGATCATCGTCACGCTTGGCACGATCTCAATTTACTCCGGTTTGAGTCTGGTTGTGAGTGGCTCGACGACGATCGCTGGATTCCCAAAGGATAACTGGTTCTTTGAAGTGTTCGGGGGGAAAGTATTTGGATACGTTCCCATGAGCGTCATTCTGATGATCGGCGTAGCCGTCATAGGCCATATCATCTATAACCATACGACCTTTGGAAGGCACGGCTGCGCCATCGGTGCCAACCGCCAGGCGGCTCGCTATGCGGGCATCAACATCAACCGCAACCGACTGGTCACCATGATCTTGATGGGCGTGATCTGCGCCATCGGGGGTATTGGGGTGTTGGGGTTCCTTAAGGCGGCCGATCCGAGTGTGGGGAAAGGATCTGAACTTGCGGTCATTTCGGCTGCGATCATTGGCGGTACGAGTTTGTTTGGTGGTGCTGGAAGCATCCTGGGTGCGATCGTTGGCGCGATCATCATTGCCGTGATTCGA
>JABAOF010016053.1_pt3 | contig 10671 bp, 10 predicted proteins | sample 7062171 | NCBI WGS metagenome assembly JABAOF01 (sample SAMN14538628, study PRJNA623070) | marine sediment metagenome | biome: marine biome [ENVO:00000428]; feature: marine pelagic biome [ENVO:01000023]; material: deep marine sediment [ENVO:00002113] | place: India: Gulf of Khambhat ... | reverse complement strand
AAACGGGATGGATTTGGCTAACATACAATCTCAACACACAATGCTGTTCGCAGATGCTATTGCAGGTAAAAGATACTTCGTTACTCTGGCACCAATTTATTTTCTCGATTGGGTCGCCGGCACAGTGATCCCGGAATCTGACTTTCTCGGTGAAATAAACCGGAACAGGCGTAACCTCATCATAATCGTTGCTTCACTATTTATAGTTGCAGCACTCATAGCTGTTTTGATCTCACGTAGAGGAATCGTAAAACCAATATTGAAGATTACTGATCAAACCTTTGCTATTAGGGATTTTGAGCTGGAAAGTATAACTCAAGTGCCTTCAGCCATTCGTGAGATCAACACACTGTCATCTGCCATGATGAGCATGAGCAATGGACTCTCCTCCTTTAAAAAATACGTGCCAACAGAACTTGTTCGTACTCTGCTCTCTCAGGGTATTGAGGCAAAGCGGGGAGGTGTGGAAAAAAATATCACCATATTCTTCAGCGACATACAAGCATTTACGAAAATATTCGAGCAAATGGGTAAATCCCTTGTTCCCCACCTAAGCCGATATCTGGATGAGATGGCCGATGTTATCACTAAAAATGAGGGAGTCATCGATAAGTATATCGGAGATTCAATAATGGCTTTCTGGGGAGCTCCGGTCTACCTTGAGTCCCACGCTTCATACGCATGTCGTGCTGCACTGGAATGTCAGAGACGGCTTCACTCACTCCGCCTTGCCTGGGAACGTGAAAACAAACCTCCCCTTTTTTCGCGTATGGGGATCAATACCGGCCTGTCCCTGGTAGGCAATATTGGCTCGGAAAAAAAATTGGACTATACCGTTATTGGCGATCCGGTAAACGTCGCAAGCCGTCTCGAAGAGCTCAACAAAAAGTATGGTACATCTATACTCATAGGAATGTCCACCTATGAGCAGGCAAAGGATGATATAGTCTGCAGAAAGCTGGACAAAGTGTGCCTGTACGGCAAAGAGGAAGTCATCGATGTTTATGAACTAATAGCAATGAAAGACGAGGTGCGAATATCGGATAACTACGACTGGATCCGTTACTATGAGGAAGGGCTTCGCCTTTATCAAAACAGAAAGTGGGCAAAGGCCATTGCATACTTTGAAAAGACCATATCTCTTCGCAATGGGAACGATAAGGCTTCAAATCTGATTAGAAATGTGTGTCAAAGGTACAGACAACATGAACCTGATGAGTCCTGGGATGGCTGCACCGATATGAGAACAAAATAAGTACAGCGTCAATTCGACGATTTAAAATGGTCCGAGGGATATTCCGACCCGGGCGCCAAATCCGGATAGATCAACCTCCTCGAAAACAGGGAGATCTTTTATTATATCATCACGGTTTCGTTTTACAATCGCATGGTTATAGTATCCTTCTGCAAAGAGTGCAGTGTCTCTTCCGAGACCTATCAGCATACCTGCACCAAACTGATAGGTGAATCCACCAAATAGCCGGCTGTCCGACTTCCCGGTCTCGAAATTTTCCTCCTTGTTCCACAATAGTTCGTAACCAAGGCCTCCCTGACCAAAAACCGAGGCTTTCCAGAATACGGGGAATTTAACCGTCAATTCGGCCAATATGGGTATGATGAGCCTATTGTACTGCACTTTATTTTCAACTGTAGTTACTGCCACCCCGCTTGGTAAATCCTCAGTTGCAACCGGAGTGCGCTCTCTATAGGTTTTATAAAGAAAGTCCGTACCGATGCCCAACTCCACAAATCTATCGAACATGTAACCAAAGCTTCCTCCAAAGGCAAAGCCTGCCTGAGCATCGCTCGGCGAGAAATAGCTCGCTCTGATGGAGAATCCTTTACCTGTGTCAGCATTAAGAGCTGAGGCACCACTCAACATACCAATTATTACCAGCAGTATAAACCAAATCCTTAATCTTTTCATTTTATTCTCCTTGTTTCGTAATCTCCTAATTAGTCGCTGGTGACTAGTTCCATGTTAGCTGTGGCCACTTATTCATCACGCACAAATTATCTCCTCGTATTCACATCCATGATACCTTTACTAAATATATCACATATATTGCATTGTTCAATCCCACTGAAAGTCTTGTAAGCCCAAACACTTATGGTGAAAATAAAAAGAAATCACCATCCAGCTTGGTCCGAATCTCAGCGGCAATCTCCTCTACCAGCTCCACTGATAGAAAGTCCTTATAAAAGGGAGAAAGATCCAGAACATCTTTTTCACCAACTGAACTGATGTACTCAATGAGATCATCCACGTAGTGAGTTGTTTTAATAATATCACCATAATGAACTGATGATCGCTCGGGCTTGTGATGGAAAAGCGCAGTCTCTACGAACAGCTCGGGAAGATTCCAGAAATCCAGAAAATAGGCACCTATCTCTTGATGGGTAATATGATCAAATCCAAGCGATATCTCAGCTTTATAGAAATCGTGATCCCCACTTACGTTCTTTTTGCTCTCAATCATACTGTAGCGTTCAGGAAAATATTGAAGCAGAATAATCTTACCAACATCATAGGTAAGTCCAACAGATGGGAAGTATTTGTACTGCTGTGATTTTGGATTTTTCTTGTACAGTATAGGCAGATAGTAGTTCATGATAAATGAACGGGTAAATATCTCCTGAAGGCTTTGTATCTGCATCTTGTTCCATTTCATTGAACTGATAACCGAAATGGTAAGGAGGATGTCCTGAAGAGTTTCAAGGCCGAGTGTCATTGCGGCTTGTTTGACTGAGGTACAATTTTTGTTACCATAGAATGCAGAATTGGCAATTTGTAATACCTTCGTCGCAACTGCCGGATCTTTCTGTATGATTTGTGCTATCTCAGCCATTGATCTTTCTTCGTTTACTGCCACCATGAATTCCTGGAATATATTCGGTAAGGTTGGAAGATTGGTTATTCGATTAATAATTTCAAGCAGCTTCTGCGACTGCAATGTTTTTCTTGTTGAGAGAATATGTTTTAATTTTATTTCTATCTCATCGTTTTTCCAGGGCTTTAATATGTAACTCGAAGCTAATCCACGAGTGAGCGATTCGATTGCCACTGATTTTTCTATGTAGCCGCTTAGAATGACTCGATTTATCTTTGGGTATCTGTCCTTGACACATTGAAGAAATTGAAGACCGTCCATCCAGGGCATTCTATAATCGGTAACAACTATATCGATTTCATCATTGTCGAGTATCCGCAATCCCTCCGTAGCACTCAGTGCTGTGACAACCTTGAAATTTGAATGAAGAAAACCCCTTTCAATACTCTTCAGAACATTGATCTCATCGTCGACAAAAAGTACCTTCCCAGTCCAGGTTTCTTCTCTTTGTTTATTGACCATCTCCATTCATGCTTCTCCGAAGGATTCTGGATTTAATTGGGAGTCTTACGATGAATGTCGCCCCCTTGCCTGCCTCACTTTCGACGGTTAAATCACCCCCATGTTTATTGACAATGATATCGTAGGATATATTGAGACCAAGACCCGTACCCTGACCGACCTCTTTCGTAGTAAAAAAAGGATCGAATATCCTGTTCACAATATTTTCAGGTATACCGGGGCCATCGTCTGAGATCTCGCAATAAACATCGCTTTTTTGTGCGTACGTCTTAATCCAGATACGGCCCTTTTCCCTACGTTTCATTGATTTGATGGCCTGTGCAGCATTCACTATGATATTCAGTAAAACCTGATTAACCTCATTCCCAATACATTTCACAGACGGGACTTTCGAGAAATGTTTTTCCACTTCCGCTACGTACTTGATTTCGTTTTTGGCCACGATAAGTGTGCTTTCCAGAGCCTCATTGATGTTGTACTGCTCTATTGTACTTGTATTATCGATACGGGAAAAGTTTCTCAAATTTGTGACTATTTCAGTAATACGCTGAATCCCTTCCTTCGATTCGGACACAAGATCATCAATATCGCCCAGTATATAGGCCACCTTTTGCTTTTCCCTGTATTCCCTGATCATGTCAGCCTTATTTTTCAGAGTATCCCTCTTGACCTTCGGTAAACAACTCAGTATCTCTTCACACCGATCAACGTAGCCCTTAATGATATTAATATATGAACGCAAGCTTGTTATGTTGCTGGATATAAAGCCCACCGGATTGTTGAGCTCATGGGCTATACCTGCCGCCAGCTGGCCGATTGAAGCTAATTTTTCCTGCTGTATGAGTTTCGGCTGTGTTTTTTTCATTCGAAGCAATGAGTCAATAAGTTCGACATTTGCCCTGTGGACATCGACCTCATTTCGCACGTTTTTCGTTATGTCCCTGATGATGCTTGCATAACCAACAACTCTTCCATTTTTATCTTTAATTGCACAGGAGGATTGAATGATTGCAATGATTTCCCCACTCTTCTTGACCATTGTTGCCTCAAAATCCTTTACATACCCCTGCTCCTCCATCAACCTTTTCCAGGTTGAATAGTTCTTCAGGCTTTGATAAAGGGGGGTGATATTTTCGAGAGCGAAAAACTCTTCCTTCGAGGAGAACCCAAGCAGATCCACACCTGCACTGTTCACATCGATTAATTCCCCCTGGGGTGTTAATATCAAGACCATATCCTTCAATTCTTGAAAAATAGCCCTGAATGTAATATCCGACTGCAGCGATACGACCCTTTGCAACCTATCCATGTTCTATGCTCCATCTAAAAGTATAAGAGAAATGCTGTACAGTGATCAAAACTATTTACCGACATCTTTTTTTGAATTTCCAACACAATTCGATTAGAATTATTGAGGGGTGCTATGAAAAAAGTCGATTCCATTACAGAAGAAAGAATGGAGAGGAGGATTTTGCCAATGGTTCAGCACAAGGTCCTTTTTGTCGACGACGAAGTGAATGCCCTGTCATCCTTTAAACGTCTCTTTTTTAACAGCAATGACATCGAAGTATTAACCGCAAAGAACAGCGGTGAAGCGCTCAATGTGCTCAATTGCAACGACGTTGACGTAGTGGTATCAGATGTTCGGATGCCCCATTTGAGTGGTAGTGACTTTCTCAAATACATAAAGGATAAATATCCCAGTGTCTTACGTATTTTAATTACAGCATATGCGGATATACCCACAACAATTGACGCCATCAATAGAGGTGAGGTATACCGGTTTCTCACTAAACCGTGGAACGATGATGATCTAAAAACAACCATAAGAAAAGCCCTTGAATATGTAGAGCTAAAAAAACGCAATGAAGAGCTTAGTAAGGTACTTTGGAGTAAGAACAGAGAACTAAATATATTAAACAAAAACCTCGAACGAGAGGTAAAAAAAAGAACTGCACAGATTCAGAAAATAAATAGCAGACTCATTAAAATGAACAATGTGCTCAAACAAAACTTTGAAGAGGTCGTTGTATTGCTTACTGGTATTGTCTCGCTTCTCAATAAGGAATTGTCTGCACATTCCAAGAGAGTTGCAGGGCTCTGCCGAGCCTTATGCAAAGAGATTGGCCTTGATGATGACGAATTAAAGACTATAACGAATGCAGCTTTTCTTCACGATATTGGACTCGCTGGTGCATCAGCTCATATATTCACTGAGGATTTGGAGGAGCTTGACGAAAACAGTAAAAACTTCTACCTTTACCATCCGGTTCTTGGCGAAAAGTTGATCGGATCTGTAAAAACAATGCACAATATTGCGGAGATCGTTCGTTCTCACCACGAGGAGTTCAATGGAACCGGCTTTCCAAAGAAATTAAGAGGCACCCACATACCACTGGGAGCGCAGATTATAAAAATAACTAGCGATTATGACAACTTCATGTTTAAAAAGGGCCTCTCATCTGAAGGGGCATTGAACAAGATCCGTGATGGCTCATACAAATCCTATGATGCGCATCTCATCCACAGCTTTGCAAAAACCGTTACGAAAAGGAGCATACCGGTACACTGCCCAATACGTCGAGTTATGGTGAGAGACTTGCAGATAGGAATGTACCTTATCGACGATATAGTTCTGGAAAATGGAGTGCTCCTCATACCGGGCGGTATCATTATTGATGAGATTCTCAAAAAGAAGCTCACCACATTTACGTCACTGCTGCGGCTCGATAGGATCGTCGAAATCAAGTATCCGAACGAGAGCTGAGATACTGTACCCCATTCTTATTATCCCGCCTATCAATTACAATTTTGTAAACATATTACATAATTTGTCCATTTTATGCTTGAGCTGAAAACATTAAAAATGATAACTGCATCTGTAATTTATTATGTAATAATTAATTATTATTGTATTCATCTTGTATTTTAATTTCTGGTATGCGCTTTGCTTATCTATAGTACGTTACAGGGGACTCTATATCCTCATTTCAATTTTTATGCATTAAGTGAAATCCTGGGACCTGACGAGGAGGAGAAATAGACATGGATATCCAAATAGAAACATTTGCGACGTGCGACAATTGCGCTCGGTTATTTAGAGAAACTATAAGACGTTACTTCTGTGACCATTGTAACAAGTATTTTTTTATATGTACTGCATGTTCCAACGGGGGTGCACACTGTAGATTCTGTGGGGTTCCGCTGAAAAGGTCTTCTGAGCGACGTAAAAAACTGGTTCTGAAATAGCACTTCCAGAGTTGATTTATCTCTTTTTCTCATGATAACCTTTTCTATCCTTCTCCAAGCATATATCATTAGATTTTTGTTCTGTAAAGAAGACTAAAATATATACTTGACAGGTTCTTCCATACTGTTATCATTAAAATCCTCTAATCTGAACGAAATCGAATGAAAAATTATGCCGCCAATTTACATTTATTGGTGAAAGTAAATTTCTAATAAATGAGACTAAAATGAACGGAAAAAACATCCTTTGGATTATTATTAGCGCAATACTGTTGACTTCATTTATATTGATAGTATCATGCGGAGGAGAGGAAGAAAACGGTGGTGTGGATGAATCCGAATTGCCTGCTGCAGCAAAGACCGTATACCTTACTGCATACCATCCATCCTATGGTGCTGAGCTGTGGAAGAGTGACGGTACCGGCCCAAACACAACGCTGGTGAAGGATATCTTTCCCGGGATAAATAGTTCTTACCCATCAAATCTTACCGAGATGAATGGGGTGTTGTGCTTCCAGGCGAATGACGGCAGCAACGGTACCGAACTGTGGAAGAGCGATGGTACCGGGGTGGGAACTGTGCTTCTTAAAGATATCAACCCCGGCGATTCCTATGGTCCAAGCCCGAATCCATTAAGTTCTTATCCTGGTTTATTTACCGAGATAAATAGTACTCTGTTTTTCGTGGCCAGAGACTATACGCATGGTTATGAGTTGTGGAAGAGCGATGGTACCACTGAAGGTACTGCCCTTGTTATTGATATACTCACTGGAGAAACCCAAAACGGACCGCTGAGTTCAAATCCAAGTTATTTTGAGAACGCCGGTGATACCCTGCTCTTTGCAGCAACTGACGAAACGCATGGAAACGAACTGTGGAGGAGCGACGGAACGGGTTCAGGAACGTCAATGGTCAAGGATATCAACGAGGGAGTGGGATCATCATTCGCATTTGGTCGCGATGATTTATAGAATTATTCGCTTGGCATAGGTTGAAATCTAAAATCAACATAGTACAGAATACTAATTGTGATTGGTAAGGAATCCCCGTTGTGCGATCTGTCGAACCTACCACATATTTTACTTTCGATACCAGATCACAGAAGCCATTCGAAAAGCTCCTCTTCCCACTATAACTCTGAATACAATAACAACAAAAATCAAACCTAAGAAATAAATACCAAATGTTATCCAGTAATATATTGAATTCCCGCTCGTATACCCATAGGCGGGAAAGTTCATGGAAATAATGAGGGGTATCGCAAAAATAAAAACAATACCTACTGCATACATGAAATCCGATGCGGCAAGTGTTTTAAATTCAGGATCTATAACCCTGAGAAGAGCTAGGCCCGTGGGAAGAGTACCGGTAAGTGCTCCAAAAAGGAGTATCGTTCGCTGGAAAATATAATCCTCGAACAGCCGGGAAGATAACCATAGCAGCGTTAGGGAGGTTATCAATCCCCCAAGAATCCCCATTATCATAATTGGCATCCAATACTGCGCTACAATTACCAGTGAAATAGCAGCAATAGACGCAGTAACCATGAAATCTACCGATGTTCCTGCAATCCTGTTAAGACGCTGGTTATCCGTTAAAAGATTGATTTTAAAAAGAGCAAATATCCTTTTCACAGCACCTGCCATAAGCGCAGCAAAGATAAAGGAAATTCCCCATAGATTTGTAGCAAGGTCTCTACCCATGGTTCCGGTAAAAGAGAAGATGAAGGTGAGAAGCTTTAACAAAAGAAATGTAATAAGGTAAACCCCGAATACGACAGCGAGGTTGTACGACAATGGATCAATTGCTCCTGACCCGCCAATTAGACTGGAGCCATGGGTGCGGGGCTCTTCATTGTTCAACATACTCCCATTAGAGGACTCTTTTCGGTCGACCTGTATGTATCGACCATTTGACGCATTAATGAACTTTTCATCGACCCAGTTTTTTCTTGCGGCACGGTTTATAATGAATATTCCTGCAAAACAGGCCCACAGGAATCCAATAGTTGCAAAGGTAAGCCCCACATCACTACCACCAGAAAAGCCATACCCCTCCCAACCCTTTCCGATTGCAAAAGCCTGTCCAGGCCCAAGGGCAAATCCGAGTGTAATCATCAGACCAAAACTGGGAAATAGGTCCGGTATTATGGTGGCAATAAATAAGAATGTAATGCCGATACCCAAAAGGCTCTGGATACAATACTGCGAGAGAATGGCCACAACCATTGAAAATATACCTTTGCTTGACGTTTTCCCTGTAGCCCTTCTCAAACTCATGGAAATGAACGAAAGGTTAAGAAGATGAAAAACAAGATTACCGAGCCCCTCTTTATTCAAACCTAAGATTGGAGCGAGAAAGTTATAAAAGGGAAGCAGGATGAAACCGGCAATTATAGAGTTAGGGACAAGGTATTTTTCAAAAAAGGTTATCTGTTTCCTCAGAAATGATGCAACGATAAGGGCAAGAGATACGATGCCCAGATCAATAAATATGGACCAGCTAAATTCCATTAACTCTTTTTTCCGAAGAATGCCTTTACTGGAAGCAGAATACCCACAATAAGTAAGACTAAACCAATCAATTGAAGAGCAAGATAAAATGTATCACCTATAACGATACTAAAGGCTACACCCCAGATCCAGGCGATGCCACCAGCAATTAAGAAACCCCACCAGGCCCACTTCTCCGCCTTACGAAAAGCTGCAAATAAGATAAAAAATCCGGCTATAACCGTGACGAGAGCAAACAATGATGCAGTTCTACTCTGACCCAAAAACGCCTTTAGGTAACCTTCATTTTGAACATCTTTCAGCTCTTCGCCTGTAACGATCTGAAATGAACTGCTCACGAACACTTCAGGAACAATAAGGTTGCCGATGGAATACGCTCCTGCATATGCAAGCATGATAATGAGTATTATAGTTGCAACTTTTACCATAACCTCACCCCCACCCCCTTTTTTTTTACCTTACCCTATTCGGTACTATTATGTCAATAAAATTATTAAAACTATTTTCACTGGTTGCGTTACTAGAGCGGAAAGATATTACCTAGATTTCACAAAATTAATTTATTAACAATGAGAGTTGGGAATTGTAATTTGATTTATGTTTCGAGATCCTCGAATAGGTTAATCATCTTTTGACTTGCCTGTCCCACTTGACCCTGTAGTGATTTTTTGGGGGTTCTAGAACAACATCAGGTTTATCGGGCGTGGGGCCTCCCCCCACATTAAGAATAATCCAGGAGTTTGCCAACTTCATAATACAGGGATTTTCCGGAACCACGACTTTTCCACTTTATTATGCTAAACATTGATCACCTTTTGATAGAAAGTCAACGTCCTCATGGCTGCTGCCAAATAACCTCTCCTCCTCCAAACAACGGTAATTGATTGCATAATATCAGAGAGCTTTTATCGCAATATCCAAACATTGGTCTGCTACTTCCAAAGTCTGCTCTACATCTTTCTCCGTATGGGAGAAGCAGGTAAACCAGTGATGCCTTGGATGGAAGAAAACACCCCGCTTGATTGTCTCATTAAAAAAGGTGTACATGAGCAACCTGTCTTTATCTGTACCCGGGTCCCCATTCCGGTAAATTTCCTCATACCAAAGGCGTTCATAGTTTTTGGAATCGCCGAAAACGAGAAAAGGCATAGGACTTTCACCCATTATATGGGCGGTAACCTTTTTCTGAGCGACAATAGACCTCAATCCATCGGCAAGCTCTCTCCCGATACACCAGAGATGATTGATTACATCCTTTTTCTCCATCACATCTATAGTTGCTAGAGCCGCAGAGATACCCAATGTGCTGGGAAAATAGGTCGCCGATACAGTGGTCTGAACCACAGCGTCCATTATATCACCTTTCCCGACTACAGCGCTGATGGGATACCCATTCGCAACACCCTTTGATAGAGTTGTCAAATCAGGTGTGACACCGTAGTACTTCTGCGCGCCACCAAGCCCCATACGCGGCCAGGACCTCACTTCGTCAAAAATGAGAACCACATCGTATCGGTCGGCTAGTTCGCGTACTCCTTCAAGGAATCCCTTTTTGG
>JABAOF010021295.1_pt1 | contig 10674 bp, 7 predicted proteins | sample 7062171 | NCBI WGS metagenome assembly JABAOF01 (sample SAMN14538628, study PRJNA623070) | marine sediment metagenome | biome: marine biome [ENVO:00000428]; feature: marine pelagic biome [ENVO:01000023]; material: deep marine sediment [ENVO:00002113] | place: India: Gulf of Khambhat ... | reverse complement strand
TATTTCTTATTCTTCACGTATTTATCGAACCATTCGAACATCTCGGCCAGTACGTGGAGGACGGATTCTCTGGCTCTGTAGCCGTGGCTCTCATTGGGAAGCATGACCAATCGGGCTGTGGCTCCATGCCCCTTCAAGGCGTGATAGAGCCTCCGGGACTGAACCGGAAAAGTTCCGGAATTGTTGTCCGCTTCGCCGTGGATGAGCAGGATCGGTTCGTTGATCTTGTGGGCATGCATGAACGGAGAGACCTTGAAATAAATATCCGGAGCCTGCCAGAGAGTTCTGCGCTCACTCTGGAATCCGAACGGTGTGAGCGTCCGGTTATACGCTCCGCTTCGTGCGACACCGGCTGCCAGAAGGTCACAGTGGGCCAGCAGGTTGGCTGTCATGAATGCGCCGTAGCTGTGTCCGCCCACACCGACCCGCTTGGGATCGATGACTCCCATGGAATCCAGCTTGTCTATGGCGGCTTGGAGGCTGGAGACGATCTGTTCGACAAAGGTGTCATTCATGGTTTTGGGATCTCCGATAACAGGCATTTGCGCCCCGTCAAGGAGTGCGTATCCCTGCGTCAAATAGAAGAGCTGAGATGTTCCTCTGAAAAAAGTGAAGCGGTGTGGTGAGCCCCGGATTTGTCCGGCGACTCTCCGGTCCTGGTATTCACGGGGATAGGCCCAGATCACACAGGGCAGTCTCTCTCCTTCTTGGTAATCCGCTGGCAGATACAGGGTTCCGGAGAGCTCGACTCCGTCCGCCCTGGTGTATTTGATGAGTTGCTTCTTCAATCCTGTGAGCTGAGGAGCCGGGTCTTTGAAGTCGGTGAGGTCCTGTCTTTTTTTATTCTTCATATTGTAGAGAAAGTAATTGGGGGGCTCGGTCTTGGATTCATGGCGGATGATGATCTGGTTCCTGGATTTCCCGACAAAATCAACGAAGGATTCGTAGCTTCCTTCACTGCACTGGAACAGCCTCTTCTTCTTCATCGTCTTGATGTTCATCGTGTCGAGGAAAGGCATGTCTCCCTTGGGGGATGCGCCGCTTCCGGAGAGATAGACCCAGTCCTTATCCTGGAGAATGACTCGTTCTCCATTGGGCGTGGTAGTGGATAAAAAGCGGCCCGGGTCGTTGTACCGGTCCTGAGAGCTGATATCGATGATTTTTTTCGGAGCCTGGCTCGGGTCGTCAACATTCACCAGGTAAGTGGTTCTCCAGCGTCTCTTCCACTCGCGTTCTGAGAGAAAAGCCAGGCCGTCTTCCTGTAGCCAGGACATGCCGCCATACCGCTGCTTGGTCTTTAAGATTTCCTTGGGCTCACCCGTGAAAGGTGCGGAAAGAGTCATGAGTTTGTCTCTGTATGGGACCTGTTTCTCAGGTTTTCCTTCATCCAGGGCCTCGACCCATATGAGAGTGGCGGGTTTGAGCGGCCTCCAGTTCAATGACCTCGGTCCGGTAGGTACTCCTCCGATCGGGACCTCATCTTCTAAAGGAAGGTCGGCGAAGAGATAGACAAGATTTCCGTCCCTGTCCCAGATTTCTTCGCTGTGAGGGAATGAATAGTAGGGGACGCTGAAGGAATAAGGCTCCTTGACTCTATAGACCAGCAGCAGCTTTCCGTCAGGTGAAGGATCGGCATAGAAGTAGAATCCGGGTTTTCCGATTTTTTTGCGGCTGCCGGTAGCAATATCGATTTCATAGATTTGTGAAGTGGAGTAGTATTTGAACAATGCTGCGTCGTGAGGAGTCTGAAGGAGGTCCTGATAAGTCCGGACCGTCGCGAATCGTCCTGCGGTTTCCTGGATGTTTGGGCCAACAGGCACTTCAGATTTTTTCGGGGGATCACCTCGGTCTTCCAGTATGGTGTAAACCAGGAGTTTGTTGCCCGGAAGCCAGGAGAATCCGGAAGTCACAGTGGAATTGAGGATGGGTCCGGTAAGTGCTTTTGCCTTGCCTGTTTTGACATCAGCGACCCAGAGCTCGAATCCTGTATCTTTCAGCAGGGTGAAGGCCAGCCATTTTCCGTCAAGGGACCACCTGGTTGAACCGATTTTTGCCCCTTTGGGAAGAGCGATGCGTGTTTCTTTACCATCTTTTATTGATTTGATGGTCAGTCCGATGGTGAAAGTAGTCTGCTGGCGGCTGTTGTATCTTGGAGTGATCCTCGTTCCGGCCAGTCTGAGCAGGGGTTGAGACATGTAGGCGATCGAGGGCATGGATTCGGACTCGGAGAGAAGCATCAAATCTCCGGTTGGATTCATGCTCGCTCGGGGCAGCGGGGGCGCGTCGACAATGTCAATCACTTCTTTTGGCGGGAGCTTATAGGATTCCTGGGCAAAAATCGTGAAACTGAACATAAACGCAAAAATCAAAAAAGCGAAAGGAATGGTTTTTCTCATGATTTTCCTCCCTTAAATATTGATTTGTTCATTGCTGAGGTTTTCTAACTATACACCAATCAATTCAAAAATTTCAATTTTATTTCTTGATTTTTTCTTTGTTTGTGCTATTTTTCAAAATTGTTTATTTTCTTATAGATACAAGAGGGAGGTTCCCGATGAGTGCGGAATGCAGCAATTTAAGTATATTTTCCTTCCCCTTTAGGGGGGAAAAAAGAGGGTGAAAAATCCTCCCCCTAATCACCTTTGGAGAGGATTGATTAATGGTTAAAGATATATGTTAAAATGAGGCATGCGAGAGCTGCACACTGAAAGTTGGCGGGGGAAACAGGGGGAGACGCAGCCTTTCGGGACAACTATAGTTCCGGCTGTCCGAGGAATCAGGCGTGAAGAATGCGGCTAACAAAAATTGCTCTGTCAATAAGGGAGAAATATTGGTAATATAGGAAAACAGGGGAAATGGAACAGGACGAATTCAAAAAACAGGGCGGCCCAGGAGAGCCAGAAGCAAAATCCACTCCGGAGAATTCGGCTCCGGAGGAACCGGCTCTAGAGAAACCCACGCCGGAAAAGTCTACCCCCGAAGAACCGCCTCCGGAGAAATTCGCTTCAGCCAAGCCGCCTCCAAAAGAAAAAATAGACCCAGCTGAGCTGAACAAAGTCAAGATGCTCTTCAAGTATTTTGACACAGCATTCTCTACCCTGAAGCTTTATCCTCCCGGGAATCCCTCAATTGAGAAATCCGTGGGCATTTTTGCTGGAAAATTAAAGGAATTTCTCGATGTGTACAAGGAATTCCGTATTGGTATCAAAGAGTTTGATTTTACCTATAAATATGAGATTGCCTTTCAGGATGAAGAAAAGAAGAGAAGCCTTCCCTTCTTCCTTTTTAAGGATGGAATGAGAGAGCTTACTTTTTATAAAGGCCTTGAGGATAAAGAGCTTCAGTATTTTCTGGACACATTAAAAGAAGCGATCGACCTTCCTCCTGAAGAGAGCGATGCGGTCGGTCTTCTCTGGGAAAAAGATTTCATCAACATTCGGTATTATGCGATCGATGAATTCCTGGACTTAAACATTGGTGGCGGCGATAAATCACTCGATTTTGAGGTTGACCCGCAGAAATTCTCAGAAGGCAAACTCGATGTGAAGTCAGAAGATTATGCCGAGTCAAAAGCTAAAAGCGATATGCTCGTTTTTGGCCCACAAGAAGAAGAAAAGGGAGAGGGTGAAGGAGATATGGAAGGGAGCGAGGAATCTGATTCTCGAATACCCACGATCAAAAAAGAAGAACTCCCTGAAGTAGAGAAACTGGTTGAACAGGATAAGAAGGTCTCTGCTTCAGCCGAGCTTGTGGACTTGCTTTTTGAAATTCTCTATTATGAGGAAAATCTTGACAGGTTCTCAGACGTTTTAAAGATTTTAGAAAAATATTTTCACGATATCGTGCACAAAGCTGATTTTCCCCAGGCGTTAACCGCTATTCAGAATATTCACGAGCTGAAGGAGATTTTTCTGGAAAAATCTCCAGATAAAGTCAGCCTGCTGGATAAAGTTATGAAAAACGCCACAGATGAACGATTTATGTCAATTTTAAAAAAGCTGTACCTGGAAGAAAAAGTGAAGGATCATGATTCTTTCTTCAATTACCTGGAGTTTCTGGGGCCTGGTGCGGTTTCAGTCGTGGGCATGGTATGGGAGAATCCAAAAGGACCTGCTCATAAACAAAGGGCTTTAGATATTTTAAGAGAAGCAGGGAAAAGGGACATCGGGGCTCTGATGTACATGGCTAAAGGGAGCAACGTGGCTCTCACCTTGGAAGTCATAGCCATGTTGGAGACAGTCAGCGATTTGAAAGACCTTCATTTTCTTAAGGACTTTATCCAGCACCCGAATAAAGAAATAAGACTAGAGATCGTTAGAATTCTGGGAGTCGCTGCTAACGAGGAGGCCAATCAAATTCTCATCCAGTTTCTGAGCGATGAAGACATTGAAGTGCGCGCGTTTGCTGCAGAGAACCTGAAGTATGTGGGCGATAAAGAAACGTTTGATTTTATCGTGGATTTAACAGCAGCTAAAGAATTCAGGAAGAGAACGAAAGTGGAGAAAAAATCTCTCCTGAGTTTCCTGGCGAATGCACAGAAAGAAGTGGTGTATGACCTTTTTCGTTCCATCTTGAAAAAATGGAAACTTTTCTCAGCTCATAGTCATAATGAAACGAGGATTGCGGCTGTTTCGGCTCTGGAAAAAGTGGCCACCCCTGAAGCCAGACGGATTCTGGAGGAAGGGACCAAGGTATTCGGCAAATCCGTCCGCGAGGCATGCACGCTTGCGTTGAGCCGTATTGGTTCAGGAGAAAAGCCCCCTCCCAAAGAAAAGCCTCCTAGTGAAAAGCCACCTCCAGGCGGGAAGCCACCTTCGGGCGAAAAGCCTCCTTCTGGTGAAAAATCTCCTCAAGATGAAAAGCCCCTTTCAGAGGAAAAGCCACCTTCGGGCGAAAAGCCTGCCCCAAGCGAAAAGCCTCCTTCTGGTGATAAGCCTCCTCCAGATAAAGAGTCTCCTCTAAGTGAAAAGCCGCCTCCAGACGAAAAGAAGCCTTCAGGTGAATAAGTCATGATAAGGATTTGAATGAAATGGTAGAAGAAAGAAACCAAAGAGTAGCGCCGAAATACACAGACGAAGAAAAAAAGACTCTGTCTAAGACCATAGAAGAGCTTTTTCTCCGTATAACCTCGACGTTGAAGCTTGCCCAGATATTCGAACCCAATAACGAGGCATTTATCCAGCAGCTCAAGCCGCTCTTTTTCTTGATCCAGAGCATGTTAAAGAATTTGGGAAAGGCCATCCTGCAGTTCCGGGGAAACGCACTGTTTTTCAATGCAATCCGGATAAAAATTGATTTTCACAGCTACCAGAGATTCAAATTTCTAGTGGGCGAATTCAAAGACAACGAGATTGAGGCGATCGGGTTCAAACCCGGTTTAACAGCGGAAGAGTTAACGCTTTTCATTGTGATTCTGGCTAAAGCAAAAGAAAGAAAACTGAGACATTTTGAGGATTTTACAGCGGCAATGGAGAGCTGCGGAATAAAACATATATTCATTGAGAAACTTCATGATTATGAAACAAGCCTGAGGATGACTCCTGACGAAATCAAACGGTCGTGCAAAAAGGTTTTTATGAAGAGCATCGTACATCTCCATGAGGTAATGGAGAGAGAAAAGAAGCATGAAAAGCTTCACTTCAAGACGACGCGAAGACTGATCCAGACCATTATCAACCTTATCAGCTATGATGAGTCGTTCATGCTCGGCATGACGAATATAAAGAACTATGAGGAATACACGCTCAACCACTCGATAAACGTGACCATTCTGGCTCTTGCCTTCGGAAGGCGATTGGGCCTCGAAAAAACAGATTTGGTGGAATTGGGCATGAGTGCTTTTTTCCATGATATCGGGAAATTGGAAATCCCTTTGGAAGTTCTGAATAAGAAGGGCAAACTGGATGATGAGGAATGGAAGGTCATGCAGGAACATCCCGTACGCGGGGTGACGAAACTGGTTCTGCTTCAAGACTTGAGCTATTTTCCTGTAAGAGCGCTTTCCGTTGCGCTGGAACATCATGTCTGGGCAAATCGTTCAGGGTATCCGAAGAACTGGAAGAAGAAAGACCTGAATTTCTTCAGCAAGATAGTGAAAATCTGTGATGTTTTTGACGCCATTACGACAAAAAGAATCTATCGAGATTTCTCTTTCACCAGACAACAGGCCCTGTCTATGATGTTCGAAAAAATTGGAGAGGAATACGATACTCTGCTGCTCAAAGTCTTCGCCGGCATGATAGGCGTTTTTCCTGTGGGAAGCCTTGTGTCTTTGAACACTGGGGAGATTGGTGTTGTCGTCGAAACAAACCCGGAGCAAGCTTTGATGCTCCGCCCCAAGGTAAAGTTGATTACGGATAATGAAAAACACAGGATTGATGGAGAGATTGTTGACCTGGCAGAGAAGGAAGCTGGAAGAGGTCAGTTCAAAAGGACTATTACAAAAGTTTTGAATCCAGAGAAGTACGAGATTAACATCCCCGATTACTTTTTGGCCCAAGCCACCGGCTAAAAAAGGGGACAGGCCCCTTTTTTAATAATTGGGGACAGTCCCCAATTTTACGCAGCGCCCCAATCCCTAATAAAAAAAACGCCTCTTTCTATGTCATAGCTTTCTTGTGTCGTTGGATAATTGGGGACAGCCCCCATTTTTAGAAAAAAAGGAATAACCGCTTTTGGTGTCATTGCTAGCGCAGTGCAGATATTCCTCATATTGAAAAGGAGAACTTCCTTTTGTGTCATTGCGGGCGCAGCGTGGCAATCTCGTATGAATAGAATGTCATTGCGAACGTAGTGCGGCAATCTCTTACGGATAGAATGTCATTGCGAACGTAGTGTGGCAATCTCGTATGAAAAAATTGTTATTGCGAAAGAAGTGCGGTAATCCCTCAGAAAAAATTTTGACTACGCCAAAAGAAAGGTAGACTCCTTTTTCAGCTTCTCGATATATTATCCCCACTCTATTCCGGTTTTGAACCTGAATGGAAAAAAGCGTCTCCGTCTTGCGGCTCTTTAGGGTCGGAAACAGGTTTCCAGGAAATGTAAACTTCCTTCTCGTTGCGCAGTAAATCCATCACTGCCTCATACTGAGAGGCATGGGCAAAATAAAATATTTTATCGCCTGAAAAATAGGGCTCGGGCGGATTGCAGCCTTCTCTGGCAAAGACAGCCTGGGCAACCTCCCTCCCTTTCGAATACAACAGGATTGTTTTATCTCCCCACCGGGTTCTGCCTCCCTTCCTGTCAACAGCATACAATTGAACAGAGTAGCTATCAATCTTAAAACTTTTAGTGAACATGGCTTTTCCTCTACTTAGTTGTCATTTCGAGAAGGGATGGGATTCCTTCTCTCTTATTGGAACAGCTTGACAATCTCAAGATTTGATGTCATTACGAGCGCAGCACAGCAATCTTTTTAATGTGTCATTGTATAAAAAAAGCGGCAGCCTTACCAATGTGTCATTGCTAGCACAGCTTGGCAATCTTTATAATGTATCATTGCGAGTACAACGCGGCAGTCTTTCTAATGTGTCATTGTGAGGTGGGGTGGGATTCCTTCGCTCTGCTCGGAACAGGCTTGGCAATCTTGTATGATAAAATTGTCATTTCGAATGAAACGCAGCAATCTCCTAAAGTTGTCATTGCGAACGTAGTGTGGCAATCTCCTAAATTAAATTTCGTTATGAACGAAACGCAGCAATCTCACAATTAATCATCAAAAACCACTTCATAAGCTTCGCGGATCGGATTTTTAGTGAAGAAACCGATGAATTTAACCACTTGTTCCTGGAAGAAGCGGCTTTTTTCGGTAGCGAGCATATCCTCCTCACTCTCCCACTGGGTAATGAAGATGCATTTACCCGTCTTGCGGTCAGCCAGAAAATTGGCTCCTTTATACCCCTTTTTATCCTTGCATAAAGGAATGACACTCTCCTCAAAGAGCATCGAGGCTTCATCTATTCGTTTAGGTTCTGTTTGAACTATGAGCAATCGTACATGCATGGTTTATCCCTCCTTTTCCTAAATTCCTAGAATGAAGGGTGAAAATGAATTCTTAATTGTGTTTTCCTTTAAACCTCCCTGAATATTTTATTTATTTAATGAAGTGACTATCTATCTCGAGCTTAATTTATGACTTCCTGTCAGGCAGCAGGGACATTTTATCCTGATTATTCCCTCAGCTTGTTTGGAAAAAGAATAACTTTTAACTCCCCCGTTGTCAACCTGCAACCATAAAGCCCCTTCAAACAATTAAAATAATCCTGTTAACAGATTTCTCACACAAATTGACTATCTTTTGTAGGGATTATTCAGTCCTGCTGCCTTTTTCGATATCGAATTGTCAGGTTTTTAAGGAATTTAGCTTCCGCTCACTTAGAGGTTTTTAATATTCCCATCTAACTTGATATCTCTTCACCATCTGAAATCCTTCTTTATCCTCTTCTATGGTGTAGAGCTTGTTCATTTTCCACTTTATGGGTCTGGCTTTCAGGAGAATCTTGGCGATGTACTTTCCTTCTGAATCGAAGACGTCGTAATAATAAGTCTTTCCATCCGCCGCCTTCTCATAAGTGCGCGTAAAAATTCTCCCTGCCTCATCAAGGCTCAAATATCTAAAGGCATTATGATGTTTATCCCATAATAACTTGGCGTCAGAAGAAAGGTTATCATATCCACCGAACGTTTCATTAATAATTTCGTCTTTTTCTTCCTGGGTGATTTTTACTGGTGTGTGGTCTTTAACGATTTTCTTTAGGAGTTTCCCTTTAGGATTGAGGACATACAGTTCATATTTGTTAGGAAATCCCCAGATGATGTTATCTTCTTTCGTGACTTCCCAGTAACAGCGGGGGAAAAATGGATTCAAGTAAGGGTATTTGAGGACTTTTGTCGAGAAGATAGTGAATAGCTCTTTGAGCTGAGAATCGAATTTTTTCAGGTCGTAAGTGACTTCCTGATCCGGGATCATGTAGCCAGCAACGATATTGCCTTCTTGGTCCGCTTTAGGGCTAGCAAAATTCCACATCTTGGTTTGAGAGACTGCTTTTAAAAATTCTCCATCCAATGTAAAAAAATGGAGCTTGCGGGCGCTGGAGTCATTCACAAGAATTTCTTTGTGGGGAGTAATGACGAGAGCTCTGGGGAGTCGCATTTCACCAGGTCCTTGCCCCTTTTTCCCGATCGTTTTTAAATACTCTCCGTTTTTGTTGTAGACCTTTATGTGACATTCCTTTACATCAAGAGCATAGATTTTCTCTTCTTCATCGACAGCGATATCTATCACCCGTGAAAACATATATTCCTTTCCTCCTTCGGCGACTCCGATGGATAATTCCTCTTCAATACTAAAAACTTTTTCGCTGTACATCGGCTGTTTAGGATTCTTAACAACAATGACTCCATTTTCTTCTTCTACCTTCCCTTTCCATTCAGCTTTCTGTCCGCCAAAGACAACGAGCATAATAGAGACTGAAAGAAATATGATGATTGGAATGATCTTGGTCGTGTTTTTCATTTTATCCCCCTCTAAAAATTCTAACTCGCTCAGCTCTCTATTTCAAATCAGAAAGGCCAGGGCTTTCGGGAATTTGACTTCCTGTGGTCTCATTTAATCTTCCACATACGAAATATTTATTATTCCCACTTCATTTTATAGACTTCTACCTGCCGGAAACCGCTTTCTTTTTCCTCGATATAGTAAAGGTGGTCATTCCTTATTTTTAAATTTAGGGGCAGCATTTCAAGGATAGAAAATCCCTTTAGAGACTTCCGGCCGACGAAAACGCCTTCTGGGTTGAAAATATCAAACATGTATTCCTCCGGATTAATCCCTCTCTCGTAAGTCATCACATAGAGCCTTCCCTTCTCATCCATCAGAAAATAATGGAATGGAGGCAAGGAAGAAGGAAAATCTATTTTCTTCTTTGCTTTTTCATAAAGATCAGGATTGAATTTAAACATGCCCAAGAATCGCTCTTTATACTCTTCTGAAGGAGGAACCTTTATATAATCTTTTCTGATTTTTCTGATGAGGTTGCCGTTGAAGTCATACACATAAATCTCGTAGTCTCTCTGCTGGCTGCCGGTGAAAATTTTGCCGCAGCTCACCTCCGCCAGGATGTTGTGTCTGATTCCTTTAATGCGCTGAGCGACCATTGGAAAAGTTTCAATTCTGTCTAATTCTTTGATTTCGTTAAATTGAGAATCATAGAGCATTATCAAGTTCGTGGTATTTTCAGTCCATTCCTCCGGATATCTTATGATCAGGCAAAGATAATTGCCGTTGTCAAGACAGGTGGCTCCCGAAGTGTTCCTTATATTTGTCTTAACCTCTCTGGCCAGCGTTCCATCTGGCTCGAAAAGCAGTAATTTCATACCACTATAAGCCACCAATTCATCATTCTCTGTAAACATCATCATCGGCGCGCCGGGCAATTCTCCAGGCCCTTGACCTTTAAGGCAAAAGGATTTGAGATGATTTCCCTGGGCGTCAAATTTAAAGATAAGGTTTTCTTTGCTGTTGGAATCCGAGAAATAAATGCTTCCCGCCGAATCAACGGCAAAATCCTGGATTTCTGTTAATCCGATCTCTGCGATATCGTCTCTTTCCAGGTCAATCACGAATTCCTCTTCTAAGGTGAATGTCGAAGGTTCCCATTTTATCCTGTAAGGTTC
>JABAOF010005176.1_pt3 | contig 10676 bp, 10 predicted proteins | sample 7062171 | NCBI WGS metagenome assembly JABAOF01 (sample SAMN14538628, study PRJNA623070) | marine sediment metagenome | biome: marine biome [ENVO:00000428]; feature: marine pelagic biome [ENVO:01000023]; material: deep marine sediment [ENVO:00002113] | place: India: Gulf of Khambhat ... | reverse complement strand
TATGGCCGGAATTCCATCTTTTGGAGGGCCTCCTGACAGGATTTCGTCCCTGGGGACGATGGCATTGTCGAGGTTAAAGGCCGTCAATATGAGAACCGCCCCGAACCCCAGGCTCCAGGTAAGTAACCTTCGCATTTTGTTTCCTCCCCATTTCTCGAGATGTTTCATCATGCTCGGGCGATGTCACCCTCTATGTAATATACAACCTTGATCCACGTGGTTTCAGGTGCGGAGATGGGAGGTGATCGCGAGTGGTTAGTAGTCGATTCCTGGCTGAGGGTCAATGCCCTCCTGGTAGGCGTGCTTGATTTCTTTGACCTCGCTCACGTTATTGGCCAGAGCAATGACCTGGGGGTGGGCGTCCCGGCCGGTCAGAATCAGATGAAGATCCGGGGGCTTACTCTGGATCAGGTCCAAGACCTGGTCTAAGTCGACGAGCTTGAGGTTGAGGGCGTTGTTAATCTCATCGAGAATCACAACGTCATATTTCTCTGATAGGATTTTCTCTTTTGCGATCCGGACAGCCCGCTGAGCGTTCTCCCGATGTTCCGAGAACGGATACGGATTTCCCTGGATACCACAGAAACCTTTCCCGGTGGGAATTAATTCCACATCACAGGCAAGCTTCTTGATTCCATCCCATTCGCCGGCGTAAATGTCACCCTTCATAAACTGGACCATGGAAGACTTCATGCTGTGGCCACAGGCCCGCACGATCATTCCGAGAGCCGAAGAGGTCTTGCCTTTTCCATTTCCGGTAATCACCACCACAAGCCCCGTCCGCTCTTCGGGTTCGAGATGGGTAATCTTGAAGCTCGGCTCCTGTGCGTTTCCCTTTTGCGTATACATTCCCTCTTCCTCTCAAATTCAACTTAACATAATTAAAGGGCTTTTTCACGGTCTCGTTTTGTGCCTTCCCTACCAACTCCTGCAAGCGCATTACGTCAGTTTCTATCTCTCGGAGCGCACATCGAGATCTCTGAGCTTCAACCCGAATCGGTGAGAGGCCGATTCGGTTCAAGCGCGTCATCGCTTCGCATGGATCAATTGATTGGGTACCCTCATGCGATTCGTTGTGAAATCTGTCTTGCACGGCCCGAAGGAGGGGCCAGCTCCTATGTCTGATCCGACAACGGCGGAGAGTTTAGGACGTCAAACGCAGGAAGCCTGAGAATGGGTCAGAAACTTCGTTCAAGGAGCGGAATGGCCATTTTTCAATGGCAACTGACTAAAATAGGACCTTGAGGACCTCGTCGATCTCTTTCAGGACTCGTGTGATCGCGGCTGATTCTCCTGGGCTCAAGTCCCTGACGTCAGAGCTCGACAGCAACCTGTACATCTCGTCAAAGGCTCCTTTGACATCAAGGTCGTTATCCATGCGAACTCGAAAGGTCTTCTCGATATCCTTGGAGATTTCTCCCCTGGTTTTGGTCGGGCCGTCCGCCCTCTTCTGGATAGAGCGAACAATTCCTTTGAATGCGCTTAGCTTCTCCGCGGTTGATTGCATATTGGGGTTCGAATAATTCAGTCTTTTCCGATAGTGACCGTATATCAGGAAAAACCTGATGTCACTGGGGGAGTATCCGTGTTCCAGGAGGGTGTCTGTGTAGGAGACATTCCCCTTGCTTTTCGAAATCTTCTTGCCCTTCGCATACAGGTGATGGCAGTGAAGCCAATACCGTGCCATTGGATAAGGGCGGATCGATTCGAGGATTGCCCGGGTGTAGTCATGATGCCGGAAGAGGTTGTCAATTCCCCCACAATAGATCGAGAGGGTTTCATTGAAGTGCGTGCTGATCATGCTCGGATCTTGAATACTCCATGCGGGCCTGCCTCTGCCGATCTCTGAATCCCAACAGATCGTGTCTCCCTCATCGCACCCATGCCAAAGAATGAAATCACCCCTGTTCCAACGCATCCCAGGATAAGTGTCTTTGTGGAACCTTTTCTTTTTTCGTGGCCAGTCCCTCATGTCGAGCCCATAGAGTCTCCCAAAATCAGGAAACTTCAAAGGATCGAAATAGATGTTCCTTCCATACCGGTAGGCTACACCGAGATCGAGCAGACGCCTGATGATGGCGACGGCAGTATCAACGGTCTTCGAGGATCTCGGAAGGTGATCAGGGATTTTCATTTTCAGGAGCTCCAGTTCCTCAAAGAAGTTCCTCATGTTCTCATCTGTGAGTTGCCAGACGCTGACATTTCTCTTCTTGGCCTCTTCGATGGCCTTATCCTCGATGTCCGTGAAATTCATCCCCCTTTTGACTGTGTAACCGAGGTATTCGAGGTAGCGAACGAGGATGTCCTCGAACAGAAAAGTCCTAAAATTACCAATATGAGCCCTCTGGTAGATCGAAGGGCCACAGGTAAATATGGTGACCACGCGGTCGTTCGCAGGCCGGAATTTTTCGGTCTTCTTTCCTAGGCTGTTAAAAAGCCTTAGCACGGGTATTCATTCCCCCTCTGCGGATTGCGATGGATTCTGATGCCCCCTCCTCCGTTCTATCCCAAATCTTACATGAAATGATTTTTGCCTTCAAATTGGCGCTTGGAACGAATAGTTGTCTCGGTTTCTAGATTCATTTGAGAGGATTATTTATAATTAATACCTTAAGATAGAGTATGGAGAGATCTGAGGACGTCGGTCCAGATGAATCTGAATCTGAAAAGGATCTATCAGGCCAAAAAGAACTTAGAGGGTATTGTCCTGCCAACGTCTCTTACATTCAGCCGGGAGCTGAGTGAGCTGTCGGGAGCGAAGGTCTACTTGAAATGGGAGAATCTTCAGAAAACGGGTTCCTTTAAGATCCGCGGGGCGGTTCACAAAATGCGCTGCCTGATGCGGGAACAACTCTCTAAGGGCGTTATTACAGCATCTACCGGGAATCACGCACAGGGTGTGGCTTATGGAGCGCGGTTGCTGAGCATAACGGCAACCGTCGTTATACCCAAGTCGGTGCCAAAGGTGAAAGTTGAGAATACGGAACGGCTTGGCGCAAAAGTGATTCCCTTCGGTGACGACTACGATGAGGCCTATGCCTACTGTTCAGAGCTCATGGCCAGGACGGGAATGACATACATACCCGCATTCGAAGACATCGAGGTTATTGCCGGCCAGGGGACGATTGCTCTAGAGGTACTGGAGAGCCTTCCTGAGACGGAGATGATCCTGGTGCCCGTGGGTGGTGGAGGCCTGATCTCCGGGATCGCTGCCACCGCGAAGGCGATTAATCCAGAAATCAAAATAGTCGGCATTCAGTCGACCAACGCCTGCACGATGTTCCACTGCTTTAAGGCGGGGAAGATGATGTCGGTACCCGTTCTTCCCACACTGGCCGAGGGGTTGGCGGGGCAAATTGATCAGGTCACGCTAAAAATCGCTATGGAATACGTGGATGACATCGTCCTTGCCAACGAGGAGCTTCTGCCGGAAACGATCCACTGGATACTCGGCCATGAGCGAAAGGTGGTGGAGCCATCCGGAGTCGTTGGTGTCACCGCCCTTCAGCAAGGCAGAATAGAAGGCATCAAGGACAAGAACGTTGTGGTCGTGATTTCAGGAGGTAACCTCGATGATAGACTGCTGGAGCGCATCGTTCTGGATCATGGGGGGATTCCAATTGACGATGGAGCCATGGATAGGAGAGTTCCTTGAGGCAACCAGCTAAGATCTCGAGACGATAGGAGGAAAAAATGCCACCGAGGATTGATATAAACAGGCTTCTGAGGTACGCCCTGCGAATGGAGGAGACGGGAAGGGATTTTTTCCGAGAGAACTCGAAAAAGTTCAGTCACGGAGGGGTCGTTGAAATATTCGAGCGCCTCGCTGCGGAGGAGGAAAAACATATCGAATTCATAAAAAGCCTGAGTGCCGGTTTCGATAAGGGTAAAGATCNNCCAGAGGAGGCTCTGGCGATTGGATCGGGGAGTTTCTTCAGCCGGCGGGCGGATTCAGAAAAGCTGGATCAGACCGTCCTCGAATCCATGATCCCCGCATGCACAGTTCTGCGCACAGCCTACCTGATTGAGCGAGACTTTGTTGAATTCTATCGACAGTTTGCTCAAAAGACCAGGGGGGAGTTGAGGAAATCGCTGCTCATGCTTGCCCAATGGGAGAGGGAACATGAGGAATTCATCAAGGGCTATCATGACCGGCTCTTCGATCAATACGTCCGTATGCCATGGGGTGGGTAGTGCCCGCCTTCAGAATCTCGCGCTTTTTCTGGGAGTGGAGGGTCAATTGGATGTGGCGAACAATTTCGGCCATATGGTCTGCACTCTCTGAAATCTTGTCGATCCGCTGCTTGATGGCGTCATTGGAGTCCAGATGCTGCGCGAGTAGCTCCAGGCTCCCGACCAACACCGATAGGGGTTGAGTCAAATCGTGAGTTGCGGCGCGAACCGTCTGAACCGTCAGACTGAGTCTCTCCACCTGTTTGCGACGCTGCTCCAACTCTCTGAGGGATGAAACATCCTCGAGGACGATGAGAGCCAGCTGTGAGCCCGCAAGTTCAACAGGGCAGGCGTTGGCTCTCACTTGTCGTTCCATTTTCCTGCCATCCAAGACGAGGGCGAGGACCAGTTCTTCTCCCCAGACGGAATCGCCACCATGGAAGAGGTTCCAAACTTTCTTATGAAAATCGGGGCCGTTGCCTAGGTTCCAGGGGCGCTCCGGATCTGGCTGGATGGATTGGCCCATCAAGGACGTTCTTTGAGATCCGAAAAGAATCCCTCCCCTTTCGTTCACCCATCGAATCTTCAAGGCGCCGTCGACAAGGATAATAGGAAGGGGAACGACTTCGAGAGCTGCGGTGAGGGGGTCTGTTGGGTGATACTCGGCAGGTCTCTCGGTGCAATCCACTGTTCGCCCTCCTTTGGGATGTACTATTTTGAATAGCAAGAAAGATACCAATTCAGGCCGACAGGACATATTCGATTGAACCTGTTTGTTATGTTAACGAAGCTCTTGATTCACGCGGCTTTCTCTGCTAACCTATGATTGGTAACAGGTCTCGGGCAAGGCGTTTCTATCGTCCTTGCCTTTTCTTTCAAATTTCCTCCGGAGGCCCAGCATGACAAGAGTCCCGATTACACGAGCAGGGTACAACCAACTGCTCAAAGCCCTCAAGGAATTGAGAAATGTATCCAGACCCCAAATCATGAGGGAGATTGAGGCTGCCCGGGAGCACGGCGACCTCACAGAGAATGCCGAGTATCACGCTGCCAAGGAAAAGCAGGGGCAGATCGAGGGCAAGATTCGAGAGCTTGAGAACAAACTCGGGGAGTCCGATATTGTCGACGTCGAGAGACTTCCTGACGACAGAGTCGTCTTCGGGTCAGTCGTTCTCCTCGACAATCTCGAAACTGGGGAGCGGGTCCAATACCAGTTGGTTGGTCCCCATGAATCGGACGTCAAAAAAAGGAAGGTCTCCGTGACGTCGCCTATTGGCAGAGCGCTTATGGGAAAGGCACCCGGGGAGGTGGTGATCGTTCAGGCACCCGGTGGCAAGAAAGAATATGAAGTGATACGAATCGGGGTCAAATGATCGAGATGATTTGCACTTGGAATGGGGTGGATCATAAGCGCCGAACGCCCACAATGGATCTCGTCCCCTCTTATTTTCTCTTGGTCGATCGTTTGCGAGCGTCTTCAGGTGATGGCGCTTTCCTTGAGCATATCTCCCCAAATAGGACTGCAAAGACCAGATAGGCATAAAAACCAATGATTGCCGCGACAATCCAACCCAAGATTGGGATCGTTGCGATGATCAAAAGAACGATCGAAATGGCGACCATCACCAACCATGCGACCAGGTAGTCATTCCTTGTCTGTTGAATCCTTATCCAGACGTTCTTGATGTGGAAAGCCTGAGAGAAATTTTCGCTCATGGCATACTGGGCTAGTGCCATGGGGAAGAGGAGAGCCACAGCAATAGCCGCCAAGAATCCGAGAATGGGATGAATTGCAAAGAGGATCAGGGTGGCGATGTTATACAAAAGGGCAATGAGAAATACAATAAAGCCTTGAACAAAAAGGTCTCCCCAATCGTCCCATTCCACGAGGGAGATTTTCTGGCGCCTTAATGCTTGCCGGAAGATGCGATAGGCATATCCGATGGGGAAAAAATTGATCACCGGGATGATGTTCAAGAGTCCGCCAATCAAAACTCTTCGTTTCCACTCCTTATCCTTCGTCGGAAACTTTAAGGCGTTTTCCAGATCGATCATGGAGCCTCCTTTCGTGGTTCTCGTCCTGTCAGTTTGCAAACTCTCCGCATCATATAAGGATTAAGGGATCAAATCAATCATTTTTCTCGATTGTTTGTACATTTATCCACAACTGGGACAGAGAACTTCTCGGCCCTATCTCATTTTGGAAAGCGGAGGGCGATTGATTGAAGGACAGCCCGAGACTTCGTCTTGGAGAAACTGAAGGGATGGGAAGAAGCGCGGGGTACTCCTCGGGGAGGTCGAGAAATGTGGAACGGTATTTACAATTCATTCATGGGTCGAGTATAATAGAGCACAACCGAGGATTAGCCTGAGTTTTGCGATTTCCATTGATAAGAACGGGCCATGAAGGTCAAGATCACAGATCTATCAGAGGTTTTCGAACGGAAAAGGGAGGCGATTGAGAAGCAGCAGGCCCTGGAGGAGCTGTTGAATCGTAGGCCGGATCGGTGTGATAAATGCGGCGGTTGCGTCGATCTGGACTATTACTGGGATGCCATTATGAAGCGGCTTGTTCGCCAATGGAAATGCCTCAATTGTGGTAGGCGATTTTGACATGAACTCCCCAGTTCATCTACAAGCGTATCCGGCTTTTCCCGTTTCACCTACCTTCCATGGTTTCCCTTTCCACCGAGTTTTGTCGCCTTTGACACCTGAGTGGACTTCTCTTTGAGTGCCATGGAGCCAATTCAATGAAGGTTCGATCACAGGCTGAGAAGCATCCAGATCGCCTGACAGAGCTTTCAAAGAGATTTCGAAACGATAAATCGGCAAACATCGACTATTTGGAGCGGCTGGAACGTCTTTTCGCTCAGCGGGAGCCGCTGGTCAAAGCCTTTGTTGCAGAGGAGACCAATCGATTTGATCGTCTTCGGCGAGCGTCTGGCCGGCTTGATTCGAGATTTCCGGACACTTCTTCCCGTCCTCCGCTTTATGGGATCCCGGTGGGCGTCAAAGACATATTCCATGTCGAGGGGTTTCCCACCCAGGCAGGTAGTCGGCTACCCACCGATATCCTCGGTGGACCAGAAGCGAAGTGCGTGAGCATTTTGAGGTCTGCTGGAGCTCTCGTACTCGGAAAGACCGTCACGACTGAGTTCGCCTACTTTGCTCCTGGTCTGACGCGTAATCCCCACAATCTGGAACACACCCCTGGAGGGTCGAGTAGCGGTTCTGCTGCCGCCGTGGCCTCTGGACTCTGCTTGTTGTCCTTGGGAACCCAAACAATCGGTTCGATTCTCCGTCCAGCCTCTTACTGCGGCGTTGTTGGTTTCAAACCGAGCTATGGCCGAATTCCCACAGAAGGCGTCATCCCCCTTGCCCCCTCCCTCGACCACGTCGGATTTTTCACGGGAGATGTTGAAGGTGCTATACTGGTTGCCTCCATTCTCTGTCAGGACTGGACAGAGAATAGAGTGTCACCGCCATTGGTTTTTGGGGTGCCCGAAGGCCCGTACTTCGAGAAGGCGAGTGAAGACGGGAGGGTTCATTTCCGCGAGACCTGTAACCGACTCTCGAATGTTGGATTTGAAATCCGTTCTGTTGAGATGCTCGGAGATTTTGAGGAGATCACCGCCCAGAACAACGCACTCCTCGCTGCTGAGGCTGCCATGGTCCATCGAGAGTGGTTCGAGATATACTCGAGCAGGTATCATGAGAAGACAGCCGAGCTGGTCCGCAGGGGGCAGACTGTTGATTCGGATTTCCTCGAGGTCTGCCGTAAAGGCCGCGAGAGACTTCGAGCCCGTATCATGGAAAAAATGCAGAAGCATGGAATTTCTGTGCTCTTGGCTCCTGCGACGGTCGGCCCTGCTCCGCGGGGGCTCGATAGCACGGGGGATCCAGTGATGAATCTTCCCTGGACTTATGCGGGCCTTCCAGCAGTGAGTATCCCTTCTGGAAGGTGCCAGGGGCTCCCCATGGGGCTTCAGTTAGTGGGCCCCTGGAGGGGTGATGAGGCACTTCTGGTAGTGGCCCAAGAGGTTGCGAAAACCCTCGTCTGAGCCTATTTGAGGGGTTTGAAAGGTTATCCTATCCGGGATGCCCAGACTTCTATTTTGAGCAAGTCGCCCCGAGGTTCGGCGAACAGAGAACCCCATGAAACGGTTCTTGCGTCAATTGATCCAGTTGCAGGAACTCTATTTTGCACAGTCAGAACAACAATCCCTGGCTCTGGGGGCAGGGTCCGAGGAGCTTGAGAAGTCGATTCAAGAGTTGATGCAGAACCTTCCGCCAGAGATCGCCTCACTCTGCCAACGGCTCAGAAAAAGGGGCTTGACGATCATTGTGCCCGCCATCCACGGCGTCTGTTCGGCCTGCGGCATGGCCCTTCCGACCTCTCAAACCCATGAGATAGAAACTTCTGATAAAATCTATCAGTGCCCGAGTTGTTCGAGAATACTGTACAGCCAACCGGGGGCACCCAGACAGCTCAAACGGGTTGGCCCCATCGGGAGAGCGAGTTCAGGTGTTGCCCGTTTTTCCAACAAGTCATTAATGCTTCCAGAGTTGGAGGCCGAAACGCGAGAGGGCGTTCTGTCCGAGCTCGTACATTTGATGGCCAGTAAAGGGTTTGTCGAAAATCCGGAGGGTCTCTTGGAGGCTGCATTGAAAAGGGAGGCCATCATGGGCACCGCGGTGAATCACGGGCTCGCGTTCCCCCACGTGCGGGGCGTCGAGGGGGGAGGACTGACCTTCTCTTTGGGACTGAAGAAGGAGGGCCTGGAATTTGGAGCTCCGGATGGAGGCCGCACGCATATCATTTTCTTTATCGTCATCCCATCGGCAGCGAGCGCCTTCTATCTCCAGCTCCTCTCAGGTCTGGTCGAAGCTTTTCAGGATGAAGAAGCTCGGAAAGGGCTCCTGGCGTGTAAGACATCTGACGAGGTCTGGGGAAGCTTGACACGTATCTGCGAGAAAACCATCCCATAGAGGGAAAACAGCATCTGATATTCTTCCCCTTTTTGTGAATCCATTCTGACATCGAGTCGATGATTATCATCCTCAGGATTTCGATTTACGCTTGATCGTCCAAAATCTACCACTTAGATCTCGAAAATCCGAGGATAATATCAGGATTCGAAATGATCATTTCACCGAGATCCTGCGAATGGAGATGATAGATCAGCTGGTGGATCGAGGTCGTCCGGATCAATTGACAGGATGAAGCAGGGGTTGATAGAATAATTTGTTTGCGAAAATATTTGTTACCCCTCCTCAGAATCGATTGTCTTTTGGGACTCTCATGCGAAAGCACTTTGCATTTTTCTGAATGGCAGGGCCGACGAAGAAAGATTTACTATTGGAAGCTGAAGGGGAGGTGCTAGCGAATCACCATGGCCAAGGTTCTCTTCGTACAACATGACCTCATGGAGATGCTGGGTGTCATGTCCATCTCGTCCTATGTCAAGGTTCAAGGGCACGAGACGGGGGTCTTTATTCCGGGAAAGGAGGATGAATTCCATGCCCTCTTGAGGCGGGAGTGCCCAGACGTTGTCGGTTTTGCTTGTTCGACTGGCCTGGAAGAAAAGCTCCTCAGATTCGCCCGAATTGCTCGTAGAATGAAGTCCCATCGCCCCATCGTGATTTTTGGTGGACCTCATCCCACCTTTTATCCCGAAATCATCGACCATCCTGATGTGGACATGATCTGCCGGGGGCAGGGTGAGCTTCCCATGGCGGAGTTACTGAAGCGGGTCGACCACAGTGAGCCCCTATCTCGGATCGAAAATCTGTGGATCAAGAGGAACGGGACGATTGAAAAAAACCCCCAAGCAAGGCTCATTACCGATTTTGACGATTTCCCATTTCCTGACCGAGGTCTCTACAGGGAATATAGTTTTATTGCGGATAATCCAACGAAGCATTTTATCACGCTGCGGGAATGTCCTTTTGATTGCACCTTCTGTTTCAATCATGCGTGGAAGGAGATGCACGTCAATCGGCCAATCTACAGGAATCGTCGTCCCGAAAAGGTCATCGAGGAGATCAAGGCGACTCAAGCGAGCTCTCCCACCAAGATTATTCTTTTCTGGGACGGCACGTTCAATCTCAATAAGAGATGGCTCATGTCGTTTCTGAAAAGATACAAAACAGAGGTGGGGCTACCGTTCCGGTGTAGTTTGAGAGCGGATTTGGCAGATGAAGAGACGATCAAAGCCTTGAAAGAAAGCAACTGCAGTTGGATCAAACTCGGGGTGGAGACAGGGAACCAGACTTATCGGAACGAAGTTCTGAAGAAGCGGCTGACTGACGACGCGTTTATCAAAACGAGCAGACTCCTGCACAAATGGCAGATCCCTTTCAGCACGTCGAATCTACTGGGTTTGCCTGGGGAAAATCTGGAGATGGCCCTCGAGACGCTGAAACTCAATATTAGACTGAAACCGAGCTACACGTTTGCTTATACCTTCCTGCCCTATCCGGGCACTCAGCTCGGCCAATAC
>JABAOF010007363.1_pt2 | contig 10677 bp, 6 predicted proteins | sample 7062171 | NCBI WGS metagenome assembly JABAOF01 (sample SAMN14538628, study PRJNA623070) | marine sediment metagenome | biome: marine biome [ENVO:00000428]; feature: marine pelagic biome [ENVO:01000023]; material: deep marine sediment [ENVO:00002113] | place: India: Gulf of Khambhat ... | reverse complement strand
ATGCAGCACATAAAACCGGGTGTGTCAGGGTTATCCTGTTAAGATCTTCACCCAAAACGTAGACAACGCATGCCAAATTCTCCATATCAAAAGCTGCATAGGAATCCGGAAACAGCGAGCCGGTGTGTCCCTCAGTACCCATACCAAGCACAATCAAATCAAACTCAGGAGTCTGATTTTCTTCCAGGCCGAAAGATTCACGAATGCTTTCCTCGTAGCGGCAAGCTGCAACCTTGATATCACTGTCCTCGGTCGGTATCGGATGAACGTTCTGCTCAGGGATGGCCACCTTAGCTAAGAAAGAATCAGCAGCCAGCTTATAATTGCTCCATTGCGAATCCGCCTGGACTATCCGCTCATCGACCCAGAACAACTGAATCTTGTCCCACGGCAGAGATTTTGCCTGAGGCACATCTCCGAGCAGCTCAAAAAAACGTCTGGGCGTATGCCCTCCTGATATGGCTACGTAAAAGACATCCCTCGCTTTTATCGCCTTTTGCGCGTCGGCAATAAAAATCTCAACGCTTCTTTGCGCAAGACTCTCAGGATCGGAAACAATTTCTACATTCGGCTTGTATTTTGCAGTAGTTTTCATAATTTCACCGATCTTGCCCCCTGCTTTTGTAGGAGCATCTGGATTCGTGGGCCGTTTTGCCGTGTATCGCAAAGTGGTAACCTTCCCAAATGCCCTTTATTGCCTCTGGGAGCACCCATCATTCCCACTAAAGCGAGAACAGATAAAACTTACCTCTAACAACTATCCACTTGACAAACAGCTAATAAATTCGTGCAGATAACCTCATCGCACCGGCTTGACCCCAGATGAGAAAACGCACCTGGCCTTTGAATTATACTTCCCAACCGTTTCATTATACAAATGCAATACTAAAACTATTTTCTACTCTCAGGGATGGTTTGGCCAGAAAATTTTTTAAAAAATTTTTATTATTTGTTAACTCCCAACCTCAAAATAACTTATAGAGTAATTCTGCACAAATTGAGCATAGATCTTCGACGCTGAGCTCAGCCGAAGCTCCTTCGACTATTCGGTATGGGATAAACCGCACCAATTAGGTGATATCATCAATCCCCCACATAAAGGCCTTTATGCCTTCTGAAGCCCGTCGCTCTCGCATGCGACGGACACCGGCCATTATTTCTTCGGCCTTGACCTCCTCGACAACAACAAAGGTTCCGCAATTTATTCCCGGCCAAACATCTGTATTCAAATGAGGTTCACTCAGCCGACCCCTGCCCAGGGTATTCGGGAATTTGGTATAGCAATCAACCCCGACAGACTCCAGGACCTCATTTACTTCTTCGTCTATCGCCGCATTATGCACAATCAAAACAGCTTTCATAATTATTCTCTTACAGCAGAAGCTTTAAAACCCTCAAACACACTATAGAGAGTCGGCATCAAGACCAGCGTAATGATGGTCCCAACAAACAGCCCTCCAATTATCGTTACAGCAAACGGCACCCATATTTCGGACCCTTCCCCTCGTGAGAAGGCAAGTGGCGTCAACGCCAGCATTGTAGTGCAGCTTGTACATACCACAGGTCGCAATCTGCTGCGCCCGCCTTCGATGATTGCTGAATAGACATCAAGACCACGCCGCCGCAGTATGTTCAGGTAACTTATGAGAACAATGCCGTCGTTCACTACGATGCCGACAAGCATAATCAGCGCAAGAAAACTGACAACACTCATTGCCTGCCCAGCCAGGGCCAATGCGATGATTACGCCGACAATACCAAAGGGTATCGAAAGGAATATAATAAATGGGTCACGGAACGACTCAAACTGTGAAGCCATCACCATATATACCAATATCATTCCCAAACCCACCGCTGTCACCAACAGCCTGAATGCCTCTTGCTTTTCTTTTTCGGCACCGGCGAATTTATAGCTGAATCCCGGCGGCGCGGGAATCCTATCGAGCACCATCCGAACATCCTTTGCCACAGAACCAAGGTCTCTGCCGCTTATTTCAGCGGAAACCGTGATATAACGCGCCTGGTCCTTGCGTTCGATTTTCGTCGGGCCCAAACCGTACTCGATCTGAGCTACATTGACGAGGCTAACCTGACCACCACCCGGCATGCTGATAAACACATCTCGTAAATCTTCAATTCTGTCCCGGTCTTTGGGCTGCAGCCGAACCTCAACATCATATTCGTCACCACCCTCACGATACCTCGTCGCGGTTCTGCCGGCAAAAAACGTCTCTATTTGTTCGCCAATCGTCCTGGCATCAAGCCCCAATCTGGATGCTTTTTCGCGGTCAATTACAACCTTAACCTCCGGCTTTTCCTCTTTTCGGCTGATTTGCACATCCTCAACACCTTCAACAGTGGTTATCGCTGACTTAACGGCCTCAGCGTAAGCCCTTGCTTCATCCATGTCATGACCATAAAGTTCAACAGCCAATTGGCCACTTATACCAAATATTAATGTCATCAGAGGATCTTCTGCACTGTAGCGAATAGTCGCACCTGGTATTCTATCCGTGATCTTACGAAGTCTCTTTATCAGGTCATTTGGTGAAGCATCGCGCTGCTTCTTTGGTTTTAAGCTGACAAATAAAATACCCTTATAGCTTTCTTCCTCTGTAGCATAGTGTCCGCCGCCGGCCTGACCGTAAACACCCCAACGAATAAAACTATCCCGCCTCTCAGGAATACTATGTTCTGTTATTGCTTGTAACTGCTGCGCTACGACGCCGGTACGCTCATAACGAGTACCAATCGGCAGCTCATATTCCGCCGACATTTGATTTTGGTCCTGCTGAGGGAAAAATTCGGTGCCGATAAATCCAACAATCCCAATACTCCAGACAAACAGGAGCACACATGAAATGAAGACCGTTTTTCGGTTGTGCAACGACCAGTCCAGAAATCTGACATATAGCTGTTCTGTTTTGCCCAAGACAGCTTCGCCCCATCTGTAAAAGAAATCCAGTATTGTTCTGGAGTCCGGATTACGAACTTTTAGAAGCTTGGAAGACAACATTGGTACGAGCATCAGAGCCGTTAACAGCGAAGCCACCAGTGCCATTGTTACAATAGCTGCAAATTGGCCGAATATAATCGCTGCTATCCCACCGACGAACATAATAGGTGCGAAAATTGAAATGGTCGTCAGGGTCGAGGCAACAACTGCCACGCCCACTTCATTTGCCCCGAAAACAGCACCTTCTTTTGGCCGCTCTCCCTTATGACGATGACGATTAATGTTGTCAACAACGACGATGGCATTATCAACCACAAGCCCAACAGCAACAGCCAGGCTGGCCAATGAGTCGGTATTAATCGTGTAATCAGCCAGCCACATCAGCAAAAACGTGATTATCAGCGACGTTGGAATTGCAACGGCAACTATGATACTGGCTCGCAGGTCTCTGAGGAAAAATAGCAGCACTATAAAAACAAAGAAAACCGCCCAAAAAACTGTATCACGCAGAGTAGCTACAGAAGCCAAAATAAACTCGGAATTATCCATCACCATCTTGGGCTCAACATCAGGGGGCAAATTCTTCTTTATCTCTTCGAGTTTTTTCCTGACTGCATGCGCTACTTCCACCGTATTTTCGCCGCTCTGTTTTTGAATAAATATAGCCATTGCCTTCTGGCCGTTCATGCGCACCTCAAACGCATGTTCTCTGAAGAAATCCCTTACATTGGCAACGTCTTTCAACTTTATGGGTATGCCGTTGCGGCTGGCAATAACAACCTCAGCAACCTCTTCGGGAGACGAAAATTCCTCTGGTGTCCGCAGCAAAAAGTCCTTGTAACCGGTCCTTATGTTACCGCCGGGCGTACTGATGTTTTGAGCGGCGAGAGCTGCGTTCATCTGCTCGACTGATATATTCAAAGCCGCCAGTCTATCCCTGTCGATATCAACTCGAATCTGTCGTTCCAGACCGCCACCAGCCGTAGCAGAAGCAACTCCTTTGACACGCTTGATCGGGTCAACTATCTCGTCATCAACTATATCCTGTAAATTGGGATAGCTGTCCTCAGCCGTAATCGCGATAATTGCAATTGGCATCATTGCCAAGTCAAACTTAAAAATAAGCGGATTTTCCGCCTCCTCAGGCAGTCGCTCCCTAATCAGGTCGATCTTTTCACGTACATCATTGACAGTTTCATCTATCTTCTCACCCCATTCAAACTTCAATATGACCGATGACATGCCCTCTTTGGATATCGAGATTACCTCATCAACGCCGGAAATGGTACTGAGAGTATCCTCCATCGGCTCGGTGACCAGTGTCTCCACTTCTTCTGGCCCGGCCCCTTCATAGGCCGTCATGACTGAAACAGCCGGTATTTCCAGGTCCGGCATTAAGTCCAGTCCCAGCATTGACATCGACACCAGGCCCAAAACTACCATCGCGATAAATATCATCAAGGTTGTTACTGGCCTGTTTACGGAAATCTGCGCAAGTTTCATTTGATATCCTCTATACGTACAACCTCGACACTTAAGCCGTCGGCCAAGTAATTCATCCCATTAACCACGAGCGTTTCACCAACTTCTAATCCGTCAGTTATTTCATATCTGTCCGCCTGCTTTACACCAATTTCAACGAAACGCTTACGGGCAATTCTTTCAGAACTTGCCTCTTCAATCACATACACATAGTGCCTGTCAATCTTACCGCCAAGAACAACATCACGAGGGACAACAACTACGTCGCTTTTTCGCTTTGTAATCAAAGTTACCCTTGCAAACATGCCAGGCTTCAGCAGCAATCGGTCGTTATTAAGACGTATCTCAACCTGTATTGTGTGGGTTTTGTCATCAAGAGCCGGATGAATCGAATACACCTCCGCATCAAATTGCGTGTCTGTGAATGCATCAACCCTGATTTTTGCAGGCATCCCAACAGCAATCTGCGCCCCATATCTTTCCGCAACGGCAACAATTACCCTTACTGTATTCATATCGGCAAGTGTAACAATCCGATCCCCCGCTCTGATCAGATTGCCCTGGTCAATATGTTTGGCCGTAATTATTCCGTCAATAGGAGAGATAACCGTGGATTCACGAAGGTTTATTTGAGCAAGTTCCAGATTGGCCCTGTCTAAACTCAAACTCGCTGCAGCCAGCTCCACGGCGGTTACGGCTTTATCCCTGCTCTGCTCCGTAGCCGACCCGCCTTCATATAAGGCGACGATGCGCTTCTTTTCACGCTCGGCATCAGCAAGCTCAACCTCTCCGGCTTTAACACTGGCCTTGGCTGCAGCCAGCTGAGCCAGGTAAACATCATGGTCGATGACAGCAAGCTGCTGGCCTTTTTTGACCGCCACGCCCTCTTCAACGGGAATCAGGCGACCACCATCCAAAAGAACGTGCAAGGATTCAACTCTGCCTGGTACCTTGGATGCCACATCTACAATTTGGTTCGCTGTTATCCAGCCGGTCAGCTCTATAGTCTCTTCTATAGAGGCTGTGCTTACAACTTCGACCTCAACAGGGACCTTCTTTTCCTCCTCCAAGCTCTCGGTGGATTTCTGCATAAATCCAAACCAAAACGTAAGAAAGACCAACGCCAAGGCTGCTACCCAATATAGAATCCTTCTGACTATTTTCATTTTGTCTGCCCCTGCTCGATCTTAACAAACGCTGCTGAAGCCTTTTCTTCCGTAGTGTTTGATTCGTGATTTTCAGTCCGGCCTCCGGCTCCAGCGGCTTCAAACGTCGTCAGCGTTCCCATTGCTTTCTGCAAATCCAATTTCGCAATCATGTGCGAGTATATAGCCTGGTAATAGTTCACCCTCGCGGTGGTCAAAGCGGCCTGAGCATCAATCATTTCAACCTGCGTATTTGTACCCTCTTTATAACCGACTTCCGCAAGTCGCAGTCCTTCCTTTGCCCTGGTAAGGTTTAACCGTTGAGAGTCAACAAATTCCTCGGCATCCTCAATACTTAATTGTGCCCTGGTCAATTCAAATAAAGCGGTCTCTTCAGCGTCAATCAAATTTATCTGCGCCTGCTTAACCCGTGCCTTCTGCGTAATTATCTCACCTTCGCGAGATAAGCCGTCAAATATTGGCAATGTCGCCGTAACTCCAGCCTGCCAAAGACGGCCCCACTCAATCTCCATTGGGTTGTGCGGGTCAGGCTTCGACCAGGTTTTGTCATAATAGCCACTAATACTCGGCCAGTATCGACTCCGGGCAATTTTAAGCAACTCTTTCTGATACTTTATATCGAACTGACGTCCGAATAGGTCGGGCCGATTGCCATAAGCAACTTCAACAGCGTGTTCCATTGTCATATCTGAAGGAACGTAAACCAGCTCATCAGACAGGGTGACGTCACTATCCTGCGAAACACCCATCACCTTCAGTAAGTTGGCCTTTGCCACGTTGATTGCATTTTTGTTCTGTATCGATTCGGCTTGGAAATTCGATAGTTCCACTTCGGCACGCAAGACGTCAAAATCAGAAGCCACACCGCCCTGCCGTCTCTGTTTAACGCTATCGAGATGCGCCTTAGCAGAGCGAACAGCGTCGGCACTGATTTCGCTGAGATGCTGATTAAGCAGCACATCATAATAAGAATGAGTCGCTGCATAGACTAAGTCCTGCACTGCTGCCCGAACCGTTTCATCAGTGAGCAAGGAAAACAATTTCCCGGCATTGATGTTAGCTATTATCGCCCCACCGGCAAAAACCGGCTGAGTAACCCTGAGACCCACAGAGTAGTTATCTACATCGCCCAACGTGACTTTTCCCGGCCCAATGGTAAAAGATGAGACCTCATCAAGCCGCAGGTAATCGGCCGTCAGGCCCACAGTGGGCAAAATAACAGAATAGGATTGCAGCCGTTGCCCCCGGGCAACTTCCTTTTCCTGGATGATACGCTGTAAAAGTTTATTGTTTGTCAAAGCAAGCTTTAGACAGTCTTCCATGCTTAATTTACCACTTATATACGTTTGAGACTGCTCCTGGCGCTCTTTGCGACTCTTCCATTGTTGGTACGCAGCTTCTCTCGACAAACTAACCTCTTCATAAAATTGCTCACTGCTGACACAGCCAGTTAGTTGTAAAGGAGCCAGCATCGCAACTACTACCCAAACATATTTCCGCCGCATAAGTTTCATATCTTTGGCCTCTTAAACCTAACAGACAATTTCAATATTCGGAGTATGTTGTCTATTACCCATTGTTCATTGTAGCTCTTACGCTCTCTATTCCACCGCGCAGGCCCGAATCCCGGCAGCGGAGAATTTGACAATGTGGTTAACCGCTTCAGTCAGGTCGAACTTTGGTAATTCCAGGTTATCAGTCTGCTCAAACATCGTTTTCGCACCGACTGTATGCATTAGCTGCCCAACAATAGAAAGTATCGCCAGTTGGGCCTTTGACTCAGTCAACCCCGGGCAAATTCTCATTAGAGCACGCTGCATAACAATCATAACAGGTATAATCATCTCTTCGAGGAACATGTTAGGAGGCAAGTGGGAGTCAACCATTTCCCGGGCCATAAGTTTGATGAATCGACGCCCCTTGCTTTCATCCACGAGCGGCTCAATAAATGTATTTGCGTACGACCCAAGAAGGTCTTCCAAGCGAGGCTTGCCGTTACTTTGAGACATTACATTGTCGATTCCTGCGAGGCGAGCATCGCGCATACTAAGCAAATGGCGGCGCCAGACCTCAACGTACAGCTTGTCTTTTCCGCCAAAATAGTAGTTTATCGATGCGATATTGCAGCCAGCTGCGGTAGCAATATCGCGAACACTTGTACCTTCAAAGCCATGTTCGCAGAAAAGCTCTTCGGCCGCGTCAAGTAATCGGTCCTGAACACTCCTATCAGAACCGCTGTTTGTTCCGTTATCATGTGAAATTACCATGTTATATTCCTTAAACGCTTGTTTTATACGATAGTTTAAAACATTTGTTTGAATGTGCCAAGCATTTTTCCCATTTTTTTCTTTTTTTTCGTGAAAGCCCCCAAGCACACGGACCACAGCCGAATACTATCACCTAAGTCCGGTTCCACACTACACTTACCTGCCCGTTGGCAGCGAGAAATATCAGCACCAAAGGGGGCAAATTTTCCGGGAAGAGGCCAGAAATTAGGATAGCACAGGTGTAAGAAGCATGTATCTCGGCATCATCTCAATATTCAGCTTTCGGGAAGATTCTGTAAAAGTGGGCAAAAAATCGTAAAAATGCGCGCTTTTCGAGCAAGAATTAAAAGACAGAAGCTCTTTCGTCAACATTTCAAGTGCCTACTGGTCATTTCGAGGGTTATCAGGCAGAGTCCCCTGCCGGCAGCTCAACCTACGGACTGGTGACATGCGGCTGGTAACTTGTGGTTCGTGGATAGCAAGCGTAAGAGTACAAGCAAACAAGTTACACGTCTTTGCACAATCTTATCTAAAAGGCATGTACCCTTGCATAATCCTATGGGAGATTTTTCTTGACGGGAAGGTAGCTAATCTGGTATAAATCATATTGGCGAAGTTTATGCCCGCGTAGAGCCTGCCCTGAGCCGAATGGGTGAGTATCTGTGGATTTTGGCCTTCTGAACTGTGGAATCTTTATAGCTTTTAGGTACAGGAAAAGTCAAGAACTTCACATTGCAGTCAACCGCTCTTATTGGGCTTTTGCTCGCCCGGCGAAGGCCGGCCGGAGTCGGAAGGGAAGGAGGTAGTGCTAAATCATACAAACTCATCTTGGGCAGATATTGATAAAATGTCTTGAGGACAAATTATTATCGGTCGTTTTTATTTTAATTTTTTTGAAGGAGGACTATTATGTGTCAAAAATTGCTTTATTTAATTTCTTTTGTTTTGGTACTCGCTCTGGCTGGTACAAATGTGGTCTTTGGCGACGTTGTGTGGGAGGGCAGAATCGCTACCTATTTGGATGATGTTGAAGAGGGTGTCCCCGACGGAAGTATTGATATGAGCAGCAGCGACCTTGAGCTGCCCTATGAAGGCACGGGCCAGTCCGGTCTGCAAGTGATAGGTATACGCTTTCTGAATGTCACTGTTCCGAGGCTCGCCATCGTTACTAACGCGTATGTTGAGTTCCAGTGTGATGAGACAAAAGGCGGCACAGAACACGTTAGTCTTATCATCGAGGGTGAGCTGAGTACCGATGCCGCTGCATTTAGTTTAAGTGCCTACGATGTTACCAACAGGCCCAAAACAACAGCGCAGGTGGTGTGGGTTCCAGTCAATTGGACTAATGCAGGTGAACTGTATCAGACCGTGAATATCGCCCCCGTCATCCAGGAGATAATCAGCCAGCCTGCCTGGAAGAGGGGTAATGCTCTGGTGATAGTAATTCGCGACAACCCAGCCGATCCCTCCGTAGGCACTCGAGGCGCCGAGGCTTACTCAGGGGGCGAGGCGATGCTGCATATAGAATGGTCGCGTAAATATGCTATGGTCCCCAACCCTGATGATGGCCAAGCAGATGTGCCGCGAGATCTGGTCCTTAGCTGGACGCCGGGAGAAGATACGGCGCCAGTCAATGGGCACAAAGTTTACTTTAGTGAGAACTTCGACGACGTCAAAGACGGCATTGGCGGTATCACCCAGAGTGACACCAGATATGCCCCTACCCAAGATATTGGTCTGGCCACGACTTACTACTGGCGCGTCGATCAGGTCACACCAGAAAATACGGTATATGAAGGCAAAGTCTGGAGTTTTATGACCGAGCAATTTTCTTATTCCATCGAGAACGTAACCGTCACGGCTTCCAGTGCAAGCCAAGCAGAAATGGGTCCTGAAAATACCATCAACGGCTCGGGACTGGATGATAACGACCTGCACTCGACAGATGAGAGGGATATGTGGCTTAGCGGCATGGAACCGCTGGGGGCCTGGATCCAATATGAGTTCGGCAAGGCTTACAAACTGCACGAGATGTGGGTATGGAACTCTAATCAATCGATAGAGTCTCTTGTCGGTTTCGGGATCAAAGATGTTACGGTTGAGTATTCGACCAACGGCACCGATTGGACGACACTGGCTGGCGTAACTCAATTTGCTCAAGCGCCCGGAATCGCTGGTTACCAACACAATACTGTTGATTTTGGCAGAGCGGCAGCAAAATACGTCAAGATCGCAGCTACCAGCAACTGGGGAGGCATCCTGCCCCAATATGGTCTCAGTGAGGTTCGCTTCTTCCATATACCTGTGCAGGCAAGAGTGCCCAACCCGGATTCCGGGGCAATAGGTGTGCCCCTGGATGTGGTCCTTGACTGGGCTGCGGGAAGAGAGGGAGTAATGCACGACATGCACTTCGGCGACGACAGGCAGGCTGTGATAGACGGTACTGCCGCCGCTACTACCGTGACCGAGACCAGCTATGGTCCCTTATCGCTCGATTTAGGCAAGACTTACTACTGGCGGGTCGATGAGGTCAATGAAGCCGAGACCCCCACAACGTGGGAAGGCGACCTCTGGGACTTTACGACAACCGACCATCTTGTCGTGGACGATTTCGAGAGCTACAATGACCTTGACCCCACTGACCCCAAGAGCAACAGGATATTTAACGTGTGGAGAGACGGATATGGTACCGCGACAAACGGCTCTATCGTTGGATATGAAGCCCCTCCTTTTACCGAGCAAACTATCGTTCACGGTGGTGAGCAGTCGATGCCGTTGGCCTACAGCAACACCGGCGGCGCAGCAT
>JABAOF010023365.1_pt1 | contig 10678 bp, 9 predicted proteins | sample 7062171 | NCBI WGS metagenome assembly JABAOF01 (sample SAMN14538628, study PRJNA623070) | marine sediment metagenome | biome: marine biome [ENVO:00000428]; feature: marine pelagic biome [ENVO:01000023]; material: deep marine sediment [ENVO:00002113] | place: India: Gulf of Khambhat ... | reverse complement strand
TTATAACCTAATTTTTTAAGAGTCTTTTTGGCACTTTCTGCAAGTTCTTCTATTATCTCAATCGTATAGACTTCCTTGGCCAAGTGGGATAAAACTGCGGCCTGGTAGCCAGAACCGGTACCAATCTCAAGTACCCGCTCGTTGCCTTCCAGGTCAAGTAAATCAGTCATAAAAGCAACTGTATATGGCTGGCTCATTGTCTGACCGTGTCTTATTGGAATTGGACCATCGCGATAGGCTATATCACGATACTGCCTTGAAACAAACCTATGCCGAGGAACCTGAAGCATGGCTGAAAGAACATCAGGAGAATCAAGCCCATAGATCTCCTCAATATCCTGAACCATTCTCTCAGCAGGATTCATGGATCTATTCTATACCTTCTTTACCAACTTTCTTGCGTATTTACCGAGAACTGGTACTTCCCACTCCTCCCCTTGCCAAGCTTTATAAATCAAAAGAAGCCAAAGGACAAAGGCAAGAATCGAAATTAAGGGAACTAGTGGCAATAGTATTATTGTCATTCCGAAAATCCACTGAAGAACAAATAACGCTCCAAATACAACTATAGACTGGGCAGCGTGGAACCTGACAAATTTATCTTTTTCGATTACTAGAAAAATGACTCCAGTTATTGGTCCCAATACGTAAGCAAGTGCACCTGATGTGTTTTTGCCTAAACCAGTTCCAGTTGTTTGTTTTTCTACTATATTGCTCACCCCCATTCAAAGAGCAAGAGAGTAAAAGAGTAGAAGAGTAAAAGTTTTTTAACTCCCGCTCTCCTGCTCTCCCGCTCTTTCACTCTATTACTAATCTTTTCAAAAAACCCTTCTGGGGTCAATAGGATTGTATCATCAAATAAAAACCCCTGCTTTCAGGTGCGAATACCTTCAGCAAGGATTTTCTCTTTGACCGATATAACCCCACTCTTCCTTTCTGTCTACCACCGAGTCTGACTCGGTGACAAAGTTGAGAAGAAGAGTGGGTTGGATGAATGATGTATTGTTCGTGAAATTGTGTGAGCAATTTCAGATCCTCTTCTCGCCGTGTAATCCTCATGGTTCTTCATTTTCTGATCGCAGCAGGTCTGTAAGGAAAGGGATTAAACCCCATGTGGCGAAGAGTAAACCAAAGAGAAACACTTCCAACAGTCTATCAGTCACTGCAATTACGACCAGTAAAACTACGGCTGCCGCCAGATAAAAAATAGACGTGAATCTACTGAACCAGAGGATCCCTGAAGGTCTTCGTAGCCACTCCATCACTTTCATCTTTCCTCCTTCCTCGCCATTCGTCTGATGTGGCCTAGTTCTTTCTAATGGTTAGGAAAACGCCAACAAATAAACCTGCGGCAAATCCTATTAGGCCACCTACTCCAGGTAGTATAGACGCTGCTATACCCGACCAAACACCAACTGCAAGCCCCACTCCAGTGGTCAGTACGAAAAGCGAGAATGTGTTAATCCTTCGGTCGAATTCCTGCTGATTTTGACTAATTCCAATCTCTCCTTCCTCGCTGCGCTATTCCTCTTGTCTTAATCGCTGTCGGATTTCAATAATCCCAAAAGTTACGAACGAGATTGCCATCAAATACGGAATGGCTAAAAGTATGCTTGGGACTAAAGTGAGAACTACCAGAAAAACACCTAATAGTAGACTTGGCAAAATGATCATGAAAACTCTTAAGTCGCCTCTGTCGTCTTGGTTTGTGGGCTCTTTTAACTCTCGCATGATTTTCCCTTCCTTTTTATCTGAAAATTTAGACTTTTTTTATGCGCTTGTTGGCGATAGGTCGCATGTTAAAATCCATCCATTTATTGATGTTAAGGTTCCAAAGAGCGTAAATACTATAGCATAATTATTAATTTAAATGAATCTGGTGGTGATAGAATTGTCTAACAATGAGTCAAGAACAAAAAGAAAGACCGATATTTAATTCTTTAGAAAAGGCTGAAATAGAAGCCGACAGGATGATAGAAGAGCAGGAAATTAAAACTGTCATTGAACTAGTCGAGGGTGGATTTATTGTTCGTCCTATACAAGAAGAGGAAATTCAAGCAAGCAAAGAATTGAAGGATTTTCTTGGATTACTCGGGCACGATAATCAAGAAAGTGAAGGATAATAGCAAGCTGGATAAAGAACAAAAAAGGTACAACTTGACCCAGGAATCTTGACTCCCTCTCCAGACACACTTAGACACACACCAGTAAAAGAATTTTCAGCGTAAATCCGCTTAGCCACATAAATTGCTAATACAAGCTTACTGCGTACCGTGTGTGGCTTATTTCGCGTAAATCTGCGGGGCCGCGAAATTAAATTAAACGTACGAACTACTAAAATAATGTGGCTTGGTCGACGTGTTCTTCTTCTTTTGCCTCCTCCTTTTCCTTCCAAATCTTAACTTTCCCAAAAATCCCGTCATATCCCGGCTCAATAACAATATCCCCAGAGCGAACTTTCTCTATTCCCTCAACCACCCGTGGATCAGCCACTTGTTCTAAATCCTCAATCGGTGTCTTAAGTAAGATCTTGAATTCTGACCCGATAGAATTTATCAGTTGTTCATAAACGGTTATCACTTTCTGGGTGCCCACCCCAACTCCTAAGGATTCGGCAATTATCTCGGCTAGTGGAACAAGCATTATATAAGGTGGTCGTTCACCATCGCTATCTTTGATCCAACGAACCCCAAACTTATCTGTTTCACTTTCTGTCTCAACATCAAATGAGGCCAAACTTTCCACCCGACTCATCACTCCTACCGTCAAGGTCTTTCCGCAAACCGGGCAAGTTGTTCCCTTTTTTCTAGTTTCATTCGGAGAATAAACAACGCTGCATTTTCGGTGACCAGTATAGTGATACTTTCCTTCCTCTGGATAAAACTCGATGGTATAAGCAATCTTTTGCCCCCCCTTTCCCATTAATGCAGATCTAATATTTTCGTAATTTAACTTTATAACATCAAACACCGTTGCCTCACGGCCAAGCTTCTGAGGCGAGTGAGCGTCGGAAAATGAAATAATTTGACGATTGCTAAGTTCCTCAATTCTCCAATTCATTGCCGGATCAGAGGAAAGCCCTGTTTCAACTGCATAAATATAGTGAGACATTTCTTCATAGCACTCCTCAATAGAATCAAAACCTGACTTGCTGCCATACAAAGAGTACCAGGGAGTCCAAATATGGGCTGGGATAATTAGGCATTTTTCGTCAATTGTTAATACCAGCTCAGCAATATTTTTTGCAGAAATTCCCATTATCGGCCTACCATCGCTTAATAGATTAACTCCCCTATTGGAAAATTCCTGGTTTATTTTTTCAACCGCTTCAAAGTTTGGGGCAAAAATTAAAGTGTGAATTCTTCTAGCCTTGTTCCCATGGGAGTATATCGAACTTAACTCTGTGGTTAATAAAAAGTGCGGACTATCCTCAACGCCCTCAGCTTGATATATACCTTCACCAGCTTCTAACAGATTCGCTTTAAGTTCACGTATCCAAACAGGGTGGGTCCAATCCGCAGTTGCCACCAGACCAATTCCCTTTTTATTTGCCCATTCACTTATTTGTGGTAAAACCATCTGCTGAGAAACGGCCCTTGAGAATCTTGAATGAAAATGGACGTCAGCAACTACCTGCATAACCAACCACGCTCACAAAATATACGTGGGGCTCATTATACACTCAATAGATCTAAAAATGCACCTTAAGCGAATTCTGCAATAATAAAGGAGATGTAGAGGATAAAAAGCATTGCCGCTTCCCACCGGTCAAGTCTGTGCTTGGTTCTGATGAAATACCAGAAGCTAATAAAAACAGTAAGAAATGCAACTACAGCAACAAAATATTTATTCACCGCCACCACTTCAATTGGATGAATCATGGCGACCACGCCAATAACTAGAGTAGAGTTTGCTATCGTTGATCCGAGTAAATTTCCAAAAAACATAGAGGGTTCATGCTCCTCAAGCGATCTTAAAGAAAAGGCGAATTCTGGAGCAGACGTTCCAATGGCAACCAAAACAAGTCCGACCACAAAGTTTGGAATATTAGCGTAACTTGCCAAATAGGAAGCAAGCCTTACAATTATGTCAGCTGAAAAAAGCATCAAAGCAACTCCTACAAAAAGGCGGCCCAATTCCTTTCTTTTTTGGCTACTAATGTGATTAAACTTTCTCACGAAACGATAGACAAAACCCTCCTCTTGCTGCTCGCGCCCAATCTGGATAAATCTGTGCCTGAAAAAACTAGTTGCGTATGCTAGGTAAATTGTTAGAAGAATTAAGCCATCAACTCTAGATAACTTTTGGTCCAAAAGAAGCACAAGCGGCAATATTCCTGCAACCAAAGCGACAACAACATCGCGTCTTAGGTATTCACTATGAACCCTAACTTTTCCTACAAATAGGGCAGTTAACCCACCAACCAAGGCTATATTGGCGATGTTTGAACCGGTAACATCTCCCAAGGAAACTATCGGCGTTCCCTCGAGGGCCGACGTAATCCCGACGAAAAGCTCAGGAAAGGAGGTACCAATTGCCAAAATGATTGCTGATAGGGCAAATACCTTTGTGTGGGTGGTCTTGCTTAGCCTCCTGATAGCAATAATCACCATGTCGGCACTTTTTATAAGGACAAGCGAGAGGATTAATATTGAAACAACAATACTTGGTATCATTTAACTTTTTCTTACTAGTCTCCCTCTAAACATAAATTTCGAAACTTCAATTATTATAAACATAATTACTGATGAGACAAAGACCAGTACCCACTGATAAGGTGAAAGAATTGTTACCTTAAAGAAATTTCTCAGAGATTCCGACATAAAAGGCATAATTTGAAGTCCGATTCCGGCTAGAACTGAAATGTTGAGCCACTTGTTAACAAATGGCTTCTCCATCCAAAAGGGTTGAGTTAGTGTCCGAATGGAAAAAACATAAATAAGTGAGTTAATACCCAGTGCAGCAAAAGCGATCGAACGAGATAAAGTCACGTCTTTGGTTGTCTGATAAAAAAAGATAAAAAGGATAAGGGCGATAATTCCGCCAGCAGAAGATACGATCAATACCAATAATTTCATCCAATTTGAGACTAAATTTTCCGATGGTGGTCTGGGAGGAAGTTTCATTATCCCTTTCGGCTTTGGATCAATTGTTAAAGCCATATCCGGAAATCCATCAGACACAAGGTTAATCCAAAGAATCTGAGCAGCGGTGACTGGCAGTGGTAATCCTAAAATAATTGTCCCAACAACAGCAATAATCTCTTCAAATGAATCGCTCATTAGATAAATAATAATTTTTCTAACGTTATCAAATATACCTCTTCCTTCTTCTATTGCAGAAACTATTGTTGCAAAGCTTGAGTCAAGCAAAACCAAATCAGCCGTCTCTTTAGCTACATCTGCTGCTTCACCAACTACTACTCCAATATCAGCCCTATTAAGGGCTGGTGCATCATTAACCCCGTCCCCCATCATCGCCACCACCTCGCCATTTTCTTTTAGGGCTTCAACGATTTTTAATTTCTGTTGCGGCGTTGTTCTGGCAAAGAGATTTGTCGAATGCTCGACCGAAAATTGTTTAGCAAGAGATTTCACCCCTAATTTTTTCAGCCGATCTCCAAGCACAATGCATTTATCACAAGTATGAATATTTAGCTGATTCATAACAGAAATTGCTGTTTGAGGGTAATCTCCGGTAATAACAATTAACTTGATACCTGCCTGCTTTGTTTTATCTAACGCGTCCTTTACTCCTGGCCTTATAGGGTCAGAAAAAGCTAAAATACCAACCCATTCAAGATTCGACTTGACATCGCTTATGCTGATTGAATTTTTACTACTATCAACCTTTTTTCTTGCAAGACCTACAATCCTCTTACCCTCTTTTGTTAAAGTTTCTATCTCTTCCTCTATCTTTCTTTTCTTAGCAATTTTCAATCTTGTCCATTCCAAGATAACCTCTGGAGCTCCATTTACAAATAGCATATTCTTACCTTTTCTCCACTTATGGAGGCTGGTAAAGAATCTTCTTTCAGAAGAAAAGGGGATGCTATCTAACCGGTTATATTTTTCTAATAAACTACCAACTTTTAACTTTGAATTTTGAACTTTTAACTTGCTTTTCGCCCATTCAAATGCCGCAATGACAATTGGATCGTCATGGTCATTGGCAAGAATCATCTGTAAGCTAATATCAGCCTCACTCCCAATTGCGTCGACAACCTGCATTTTCCCCTCAGTCAGGGTCCCGGTTTTGTCGATACAAATTGTTGTCACTCCCCCCAATGTTTCTGCTGAAATTAAGTGTCTAACAAGCCCCTTCTTTTTAAGAATTCTTTGCATTCCGATAGCCAGTACTATTGTTAATCCAACCAAAATACCTTCAGGTATCGAAGAAACTGCCAGTGCAACCGCAGTTTTAAAAAGCTCATTTACCCCAGTTCCCTTGATAAAACCGATCGTAAATACAAAGAAAACTAAAAATAAAACAAGATAGGATAGTTGTTTTCCAAATCTGACCAACTGCCTTTTCAAAGGAGTATCTGTTGATGGTTCTTGGATAGATAGGGCAATTTGACCCATTTGAGTTTTAGATCCAGTAATTTCCACTTCCATTGTCCCTCTACCAGAAGAGACCATTGTACCCATAAAAACCTTGTCCTTTTCTTTTTTGGAAACAGGAATTGACTCGCCGGTTAAAATTGCTTCTTCCAAAAATAACCTATTTGCCTCAATTAGCTCCCCATCAGCTGGAACCTTGTTCCCTTGATTTAAAACAACCACATCCCCAGGGACAATCTCTTCGGCATCAATCTCCACCTCTTTTCCATCACGAATTACTTTTGCTTTTGGATGGATAAGTTTTTTTAGGGCATATAAGGCTCGACTAGCTTTGCGCTCTTGGATAAACGATAAAATCGTATTGATAAAAACCGCGAAGGCAATAATGGCCGTATCTGGAATATCACCTAAGAAAAAGGTAACTATTGCTGCAGCAACAAGGATATAAACAAGAGGGTTTTTGATTTGAGAAATTAATATCTTTAAATCACTTGGAGGAGGTCTTTCCGGCAAAACGTTCGGACCATATTTTGCAAGTCTTTTCTTCGCCTCAACTGAAGATAAACCTTTTTCCTCAACAACCATAAACTTATTCTAGCAGAAGCGATGCCGGGATTGAGTTTGTTCTGGCAATCTTTCCATAAACAAAAGCGCTTTTCCTCGGTCTCCTCTCAAGTGTTTTATAGTTCGTTTCAAACAATCCGAACCTTGCTTTTCTTCCCACATGCCATTCAAAATTATCCATTAAGGTCCAATGGAAATATCCTCTCACATCCACTCCCTCTTCAATCGCGCGATGCAACCAGGAAAGATGGTCGATAATATACTTTGCTCTCTTTTTGTCTTTGGAATCTGCCAATCCATTTTCTGTTATAAAAATTGGCAATTTGTACTTACTCCACGCTTCTTTAACCACCCGATAAATTCCTTGAGGATAAATTGGCCACCCCATGTCGGTGAATTCTTCTACAATCGCCTCTTCAGACTCAAAGCTTGCAGCAAACTTAAAAAATATGTCTTTGAGTTTACTCACATGGTAAGCGTAATAGTTTATACCCATAAAATCGTGACACCTTTTGGTCAGAGCAAGATATGAATAGTTAGAAAAAAACCTGGAAGGTGCAACAAGAATCCTATCCCATGGCAGTGAGGCTTTAAATGCAACCATATGAATTGCAGCTCCTATTTGAGGTTTTGGAATATCTTTGGAAATAATTTTGTAAGCCTTCCTGTGGGCAGCCGCTATATTAAAATAAACTTTCAAAGCTTTTAAAAGACTTTTCTCTTGTGGTGGCCAAGTGCCTTGCAAATACGACGAATTAATATATACATTTGGCTCGTTAAAAACCACCCAATAATCAATCAGGTTGCCAAAATTATCTATGCAAAAATTTATATATCTTTCAAAATACTTAAGATTCTCTTTCTTCTCCCAACCGCCTTTTTCGGAAAACCATAAAGGATTGACAAAATGATGCAAGGTAACCATTGTTTTCATTTTCAGTCTTTTCAATTCTTCCAAAACCTGACGGTAATGTTTAACTTCTTTTTTATCGAATTTCCCCTCTTTGGGCTCTAGTCTTGCCCAGGAGATAGATAATCTATGAGCGTTATTATGAAACACATCTTTGGCAAGCTTAAAATCCTTCCTAAACCGATTGTAGTGATCACAAGCAATCCCTGAGTTTTCAATCTCTTTATGAGACTTTTCCCATTTCCACCAATCGCTGTATTTATTGTTCCCCTCAACTTGGTGGGCCGCTGTCGCCGTTCCCCAAAGAAATCCTTTAGGAAAAGTAAGGGATGCCTTTTTCTTCGAAGTCATCAACCTACTATACTAGCTTTTTTTACCCCCCGCAAAATTTCATTCCGGTCCGTTCCGGGTTCGGAACTATATTGGCGATCCGGGTAAATTAACTTTTCTGGAGTTTAAAAAACCTTTTGGCTTCCTTAAGCGTCGTTGCTTGAGTAGGGCTTTTGTCGTCACGGAACTTTATTAGTCGGGGGAAACGAAAGGCGTAGCCCGCAGAATGCTTGGGGCTTTTGGTAATTTCATCGGCAGCAATTTCAACAACCAGTGACGGTCTAACCCAATAATCAGGTTCCAAATCTTTGTGCACATCATATTCTTTCGGCTTTTTGCCAACCTCTAACCTCTCGAGTCTAGTTTTTAACTCCCTAAACTGCTCATCAGTAACACCCGTCCCAATCTTTGTCACTGTTCTGATTTTTCCGCCAGCTGGCGGATCTAGAACCCCTACCAAAAACTGCCCTACCCCAAACTCGGCCCTTTTTCCTTTTCCTGCGGTATAACCCATGACAATACAATCAATAGTGTCAGCTAATTTCGCATGAGCTTTTTCTTCCTCTTTCATCTTCACCCACCGCCAACCAGTTCTACCGGGAACGTATCTTGAGTCGGCTCTTTTAACAATTATTCCCTCCATACCCTCAGAAACTTCCCTCGACATTTGTTTCATAATGTCTTTCGGGTCGCGGGTTACAATATAGTCAACAACTTGCAGTAAGTTTCCACTTTTAATCACTTTTGCCAATTCCTTTCTCCTTTCTAGATAAGCTATGTCCATCAGGTTTCTACCGTCTTTGTATAGAATGTCGAAGACATAAAACTTAATTGGAATTTTTGCAGAAATTTCTTCAATCTTGTGTTTTCTGCGCCTGGTCATTGTTGCCTGGAAATCTGCCAGGGCGCGCCTTTCCTCATCAACTCCAATAGCCTCGGTATCAAGTATTACCTCCTTTGCTTTTATATATCGGTGAATTCCCTTCACTTCAGGAAACATCCAGCTGTTTTCGTTAAGATTACGAGTAAAAGCTTTAACCTTGCTGCCCTTGTTATCTCTAAAACCCTTTTTTCGAAAATGAAGTTGAATTCTTAACCCGTCAAACTTGGGTTCAACCACCACTTCTTCCATTTTTTCAATCATCTCGGCAGGGCTTTTTAGCCTTTGGGCTAGCATGGGTAAAACAGGAACGCCAACTTTTGGTCTGACTCCTTTTGTCGCTTTTTTTATTCCCAATTTCTTTACGTTCTTTGCCAAAAGACCGACATCGGGAAGCACGTGGTAAGCTTTCTCAAGTTCAGATTTTGCCCTTTTGTCCCCTGTCTGCATCCAGCTCAAGGCATCTAAAATCGTTTTATCAGAAAAACCAAGCCTAAGTCTTCCAACAGGAATCCGTGCAACAAACCTTGTGCTTAATGGATTGAGCTCGCTTAAAAGCTTGGCCATATTACTAATCTTTCTTTCTTGACTCCCCTCCCCCTCATCTTTTGCAATCCCTAAAAGCTTCTCGTAAACCTGAGAAACAGATAGTTTTGAGTTTTGAGTTTTGAGTTTTGAGTTTTGTGCGAGCTTCTGAGCGACACTTCCTAAATCACCAAGCCTTTTATACAAAACAAGAACTTTTTTCCTGTCGGCTTTATAAGCTTGAGCGAGCACGGCTATCATCATCCTTTCGGCGATATTAAAAACAATGCTCCGATAAGGTGGAGCAAGAGTTCCCAAGGAAAGATATACAATCTTATCAATCTCTTTACTGTCTGCTTTTTTAAAAAGTTCGGCTAAGATTTTAGTAATTTCAATTCTTGAAGTAGTCTTTTCTAGCTTTTCAAGATATTTGGCAAAATCACTAAATTTCATACACTATATTATACCTCGAAATATACCCTGCTTAAATTAAAAAAGCAGTGACTTTTATGATTTGACTTAGGTAGTTAGATAGGTAGAGAAGAAAAAGTAGGCAAAAACAACTACCCCGATAAAAATAAACCCAAAAACGATACTAATAAAACCACCAGATTCCTGATGTAAGATTTTACTCAAACCATCCCCAACTAAAGTTAATCCGAATAGGCTCGGTAGGATTAAGATCATATATAAAAATTGAGGGTCGGCAGGTTCCATATTTCGTAAGTTTCCTAGGTAACTTAAGTTACCTAGGATCTAGCGATTACATATCTGGCTGCTTTTGTGCGGCCTTCTTTACTGATTATACCTTTTTCTATTAGATCGCGCAGGTCTCTAAGAATTGTGTCTTCGGACACCATTGGCAAAACTCTGCTAAGTTCCTGCATTATTGCTGATCCTGTTTCA
>JABAOF010049557.1_pt1 | contig 10683 bp, 9 predicted proteins | sample 7062171 | NCBI WGS metagenome assembly JABAOF01 (sample SAMN14538628, study PRJNA623070) | marine sediment metagenome | biome: marine biome [ENVO:00000428]; feature: marine pelagic biome [ENVO:01000023]; material: deep marine sediment [ENVO:00002113] | place: India: Gulf of Khambhat ... | reverse complement strand
CAAAAGAAAGATGATGATAAGATCAGGGAGAGCCGGGCTATTTCTTGCCTGTACCGGCTTTCCAGAATGCAATTATACGGCTAATTTCCATAGGGGTGAAAGGGGTGAGATAATCATTGAGGAAAAGGGGGCTGTTGAGGGAGGAGAACAGTGCGAGATCTGTGGCAGGCCTATGGTGGTTAAAAGGGGACCCTACGGTGAATTTCTGGCCTGCTCTGGATATCCGGAGTGCAAGAATACAAAACCAAAGGCCAGGAAAACCACCGGCATCCCCTGCCCTGAACAGGCCTGCAATGGAGAACTGGTGGAAAGATTTACCAAGAAAGGCAAGAGGTTCTACGCCTGCAACCAGTACCCCAGGTGCCACTTCCTCCTTTGGGATAAACCGCTAAATGAGGCCTGCCCTCTCTGTAAGACTCCCCTCTTAGTTGAAAGACATACAAAGCTTTCAAGGCCTTTCCTGGCCTGCCGCAAAGAGGATTNNAGGACCTCCCCTGACGTGCCTCGGTTCCTGGTAGAAGATCATATCAAACACCGCTGTGACCAAAACCGCCCTTCCCCCTTCTTGTGGGATCAAGCTCATCTACCTCTTCGACCTTTGCCCTGTAGACCTTGCTCACGACTATCTGGGCAATCCTATCGCCCCTCTTGATAGTTAAGGGCTCCTTTCCCCAGTTGATGGCGATGACACCTATTTCGCCCCTGTAATCCGCATCGATGGTGCCAGGGGAATTGACCAATCCAAGGCCGTGCCGCAAGGCCAATCCGCTCCTGGGCCTGATCTGTGCCTCGTAGCCTTTAGGAATGGAAATGGATAAGCCGGTTGGGATAAGCCTTATCTCCCCAGGTTGCAAGGTAACAGCTTTACCAACAGCTGCCCGTAGATCGAGCCCTGAGGAACCCTCTGAGTGGTAAGAGGGCAATGGTAGATCCCGGTTATGATCCAACCTCTTGACGTTCAAGATAACCGTTTTCATTATCCAGAAAAAACTGACTCGAGTGACCCAGCGGGCAATGAGCGCTTTAGTGCACCTAAAAATCGAGGGGATACACAGCTACCTTTTCCCTGTCAACCGGGCCCAACAGTGTCAATGACACCTTGCCTGTTGAGAATATCCCCCGAGCGACACCTACTACCTCATCCAAGGTAACCTTCTCCAATTCCGCTATTAATTCCTCATAGCTTATATATTTCTCAAAGATAAACTCATTTCTTGCAAGCCGGATCATCAAGTTACCCATACTCTCCGCAGCAAGTAAAATCCCCCCCATGAGATACTCTTTTGCCCTCGCTACGTCATCAGTAGAGAGATCTCCACGCTGAATCCCCTTGATCTGCAGCTCAATCAGTTCCAAGACCCTGTTGACTTGTTCCTTATCAGTGGCCACATATATCCTGATAAGCCCCGTATCCATGTATGCACTGATATGAGAATAGAGGGAATATGCCAGCCCCCTCTTCTCCCTGATCTCCTGAAAAAGCCTGCTACTCATATTTCCACCGAGTATGGCGTTGAAGATCGACTCTGCATACCTCCTGTCTCCGGAAAGCGATGATGCCTGAGCACCCAAGCAGAGATGAACCTGCTCTAATTCCTTGGGATAGGAAGCTACGGTTGGGGTAACCCTTGGGGTGGACCTTGCAGGGGGGCTACCATCTCCGTTTGGAAGTGGTTCAAATGAGGGCCTAAAACACNNCTTTCCGGCACCTGCGATAATCACCCTGCTCGGGGAATAAAAGTGCGACACATAGTCAAGGACCTCTCTCCGTGTAATGTTACCAACCGTTTCCCTTGTGCCCACAATGGGCCTCCCCAAGGGATCCCCCTCCCAAAAGTGCTCATCAAATAGCACAGTAACGTACTCGTCAGGGGTATCCTCGATCATACTGATTTCCTGGAGAATAACCGACTTCTCGAGCTCTAGGTCGCTCTCAGCAAAGGTTGAGTTGATGAATATGTCGGAAAGCAGATCGGATAAGGGTCGAAGATACTTATCCAGGACCCTGGCGTGAAAACAGGTCTGTTCTTTACCGGTAAAGGCATTTGAGAATCCGCCCATTGTGTCCAAATCCTTTGCAATCTGCATGGCGGACCTGCTCTCAGTGCCTTTAAAGATCATGTGCTCTATAAGATGAGATATGCCCCTTTCTTTATCATGTTCATCTCTCGATCCCGCATTTACCCATACGCCCAAAGAGGCGGACTTTGCGTGAGATAAAGTCTCGGTAATTATCCTGGTCCCATTGGCAAAAACAGTCTTCTTATAGATCATCTACGCTGTGTCCCAATGCCGCCTTCCTGGAAAGCCTGATCTTTCCATCAGGATCAATATCAATAACCTTCACAAGAACCTCATCCCCTTCCTTCACTACATCAGTGACCTTCCCTACCCTCTCATTCGCCAATTGAGATATGTGAATCAGACCCTCTGAGCCAGGCATAATCTCAACAAAGGCACCAAAATCCACAGTTCTGCTTACCTTACCCAAATAGAGCTTGCCGACCTCTGCCTCCTTCACTATATCCTCTATCATCTCGATGGCCCTCTTGGTGCCTTCGCTCTCACTGCACGCAATCAATACCTTGCCATCATCCTCGACACTTATCTGCGCCCCCGTTGTTACGGTGATATGTCGTATCGTCTTCCCACCAGGACCAATGACATCCCTTATCTTCTCCGGCTTAATATGTATGATGGTAATCTTTGGGGCGTATTTGGATATCTCCGGCCTGGATCGTGAAAGGGTCTTGTCCATCTCATCGAGGATATGCATTCTTGCCTCTCTAGCCTGATATAACGCCTTCGCCATTATCTCTTTTTTCAGCCCATCAATCTTGATGTCCATCTGGAGCGCGGTGATACCGTATCTCGTCCCTGTCACCTTAAAATCCATATCGCCAAAATGATCTTCATCGCCCATAATATCAGTCAGTATGGCCACATCATCGCCGTCTGAGACAAGGCCCATTGCTACTCCGGCTATCGGGTCCCTAACAGGAACGCCCGCATCCATCAAAGAGAGGGATCCACCACAGACACTTGCCATGGAAGAGGAACCATTTGATTCCAATATCTCAGAGACAACCCTGACAGTATAGGGAAAATCCTCCCTTTCCTCTAACACACTGAGCAGTGCCCTTCTTGCAAGGGCCCCGTGACCGATCTCCCTCCTGCCCGGAGCTCCCAACCTCCTGGCCTCACCGACACTGAATGGAGGGAAATTATAATGGAAGGTGAATTTTCTATAGTAGTCCCCGTAGATTGACTCTATCTTCTGCTCGTCGCTCTCAGTACCCAAGGTTGTTAAGGCCAGGGCCTGTGTCTCACCCCTGGTAAATAGGGCCGATCCATGGACCCTAGGCAGAACACCCACGAGACATTCTATGGGTCTTACTTCGCCAAGTGATCTGCCATCGATTCTTCTTCCTTCCCTTAGTATCATGTGCCTGGCCAAGCTCTTCTCCAGATCGTACATGGCATCCGTGATCTCCCTTCCCCTATCCTCGTATTCCCCTTTGAGCGATTCGACTACATATTTGATGGCCTCTGACCTCTTCTTCTGCCTTACCCTCTTTTCAGGACAGGATAGCACCTCCTTTATGAGGGGTTCACCGATACCTGCCACCTTCTCTATCAATTGGTCATCTTTCTCAGCTGGAGGGAACTGCCGCTTTTGCTTCCCGACAGCCTCACTCAACTCTATTTGCATATCGATAACGGGCTGCAGGGATTTCTGCCCGAAGAATATGGCCTCAAGCATGTCGTCCTCTGAGACAAATTTGCCATCACCTTCAACCATAACTAAACCTGTCTTTGTCCCAGCCACAATCAGATTTATGTCGCTCTTTTCCTGTTCCTCCAGTGTTGGGAATGCGATGAATTCCCCATTAATCCTCCCTACGCGCACGCTTCCAACAGGACCCCCAAACGGGATGTCCGATACGGTAAGGGCAGCCGAGGCCCCCAAGATACCTAAGGGATCAGGATCATTCTCCTTGTCAAAGGATAAAACACTGGCAATAATCTGGGTCTCGAAATGGTAGCTCTCCGGGAAAAGTGGTCTCAGGGGCCTGTCTATGAGCCGAGAGGTCAAGATCTCCTTTTCGCTTGGCCGCCCCATATCCCGGCGCCAGAAATTGCCAGGGATCTTTCCGGCTGCATATGACATCTCCTGAAAATCAACGGTTAAAGGGAGAAAATCAATGCCCTCTCTTACCTCATCCGTGGAAACCACTGTCACCAGAACAACAGTCTCTCCCATTGTTACCACGACAGCCCCGTCTGCTTCACATGCTACTCTACCCGTCTCAACATTTAGTCTCTTTCCATTGGTACTAGTTGTTACATTCTTAATCATTCTCTTACCCTTCCATAAATCAAATATTTCTTGACCCTCTATTTTCTCAAGCCGAGATCTTGGATAAGGGCCCTATATTGACCGGGATCCTTCCTATTAAGGTAGTTCAAAAGACGCCTCCGCTGACCCACCAGTTTTAAAAGCCCTGTCCTTGAGTGATGGTCCTTAGGGTGTATTTTAAAATGATTGGTGAGATCATTTATCCTCCTGGTCAGAAGGGCGATCTGAACACTCGATGAACCAGTATCCCTTTCATGGACTTTGAATTTCTCGATAATCTCCTTTTTATCCTTACTTTGTAAGACCACTTTCATTCCTCCTTGCTAAATCAGGCAAAAACCCTGTTTATTTCATATCCATTACTGCCCTCCTTTAGGACCGCCACCAATTCATTACCCATTACTACCTTAAGATAGTCACCGAAATAAAGGGATGAGATATCCTCCCGACGCAGTTCATCCCTCCCCGGTCTATAGCCGTTCCTAATCTTTCTTGCCAATGCCGGTGGGATGTCAACCTCCATCATCCCCTTCAAGGCATCCTTCAGGGGTATTATCAGCTTGTCAATGGTATCGTTGGATAGATGCTGAGCTATCTGCGCCACGCTCGAGGTATTATCAACGAGAAATGGGCCGCTCTTTATCCTTCTCAAGAAAGTGAGGTGTGCCCCTGTACCCAAACTCCTGCCCATGTCCGCGGCAAGCGTCCTAATATAGGTGCCGGCGTTGCAGCCTACCTCAATCCAAACAGTGGGAAGATCTACGGACAGGATATTGATATAGTCAATCCTTACATCCCGCGCCTTCAGGTTGGCCTCCGAACCGCTCCGGGCCAATTCGTATGCCCTCTTCCCCCTATAATGAACAGCTGAATAAGCAGGTGGGACCTGTTTTACCCAGCCCAGAAATTGCAGTGTGTTCTGTTTGATATCTTCGCCTGTGACACTGCCAATGGCTGTTTCCCTGATAATCCTTCCCGTTAAATCCTGAGTATCCGTTTCTATTCCAAGCCTGAGGGCTGCCTGGTAAACCTTATCCTGAGACATCAAAAAGGGGGATAATTTGGTCCCCTGGTTCAAAAGGACCACCAACACCCCGCTTGCAAAGGGGTCAAGCGTACCCGCATGACCGGCTCTCTTTATCCTGAGGAGATTCTTGACCCTCTCGACAACCTTGAATGAACTCGGTCCAGATTCCTTGTCTACTACTATGATCCCATCCCTTTGAATCATCTGCTATCTAAGAGCTCAAGCGCTTTCGTAAGGAATTCCTGCTTCAGCAGGTCGAGACTCCCCTCTCTTGTAAATGCTGCCGCCCTCGGATGACCGCCCCCACCAAAATAACGGGCCAAATCTGCCACATTGACCCGATCATTGGAACGCAGGCTGAATTTGTAGTAATCCCTCCCAATTTCCCTTATAAGAGCTGCTATCTCAACCCCAGGGATAAATCTGGGGTAATTTACAAACCTTTCACTATCAACATTATCAGCGTTTGCCTGTGACTGCATCCGCTTGGTAATAGTGATCAGCCCAACCTTCCCCATATGGTACAGCTCTATTGTCTTCAGGCTTGACTCGAGGAGTCTAAGATCTTTCAGTGTATACTCATCCACAACCCTGCGCGACATCCTCCATGGACTCACGCCCAAATCCAAGGTCTCCGCTGCAATATGAAATGCCTCTCTGGTGGTATTGTCATATCTAAACGAGCCGGTATCCGTTTGGATAGCCACAAATATGTTTTCAGCTATATTCAAATTCATGGGTAAATCCGCCAGTCTTATCAACCGATAGACGATCTCACCAACCGAGGAACTGTCAGTATCAACCAGGTTCAAGTCACCAAACCCAGAATTACCTCCATGATGGTCTATATTTATCAAGGGCCTCAGCTTTGATAGCCGAGAGGAGATCCCCCCTACCCGTTCAAGATTTCCACAGTCGAGGACAAAACAGGCATCAAACCCTGATTCCGGATTGAAGTCCGCTACTATTCCCTCTGCGCCTGCCAAACAGCCCAAAGAAGCTGGGATGGGCCCCTCATTGAACAGCACGACCTCCTTGCCGGAAAGCATGAGTGTCTCGCCTAGGGCCAGCATGGAGCCAATAGCATCTCCATCGGGATCCTTATGGCTTGCCAAGAAGAACCTCTTGCCATGTTTCAGAATATCCGCAATATCGTTCAGTACCGTGCGTACTGGCAACTCATCTGTCATGAGCGATTACTGTGGAGCGAGCTTCTCTAAAAGCCTTTCCATCCTCTGCCCTGTCTCAAGGGACACATCATATTTGAACTGAATATCGGGGACATATCTGAGGTGCAGCCTCTCACCTATCTCCTTGCGTATAAATCCCTTCGCGCTCTCAAAGCCTGCCTGGACCTGTTTCTTCTGCTCATCCTTACCAACAAGGCTATAGTAGACAGAGGCGTATCTCAAATCCTTAGTCATCCTTACATCGGTGAGAGTAACCCCTCTGAGCCTCGGGTCCTTCACCTTTGTTAAGAGCAGGTTAGATATCTCCCTCAATATCTGGCCGCCAACCCTATGAGATCTGTTCCCCGCAAGCATGATGAGCTCTCATCGCTGGTTTCCGTCCCTCGTTGCTAGCTGACCTGCTTGAACAGTCAGTAACGAGCAACCAGCAGGGAGGAGTTACACATTAAGTATCTCTATATGAGAATCAATAATCTCCCCTAGGTAAAGGGAATCTAAGTAGGAAAGGACATTATCGAGGGACGAATTCACAAACCGCCTGTCATTACCTACACTACTAATCCCTAACTCTACCATCTGCCACTTATCGTTGGAACCGACCTCGGATATAGACACGTTAAATCTCTTTTGCACTTTAGCCACAATGCTCTTTACAACCTTCCTCTTTTCCTTCAGTGACTGGTTGTTATGGATATAGAGGGAGAGCTTAAGAGTCCCTACAACCACATCAAAGCTCCGGCTTCGTCTCTTCTACGGTATAAACCTCTAATACATCCCCGGGCTTTATGTCGTCATAATTCTCTAAACCCACGCCGCACTCAAAACCCGAGGGAACATCCTTGACGTCATCCTTAAACCTCTTCAATGAGGATACCTTTCCGTTATATATGACTACATCGTCTCTCAGGAGGCGAACGTTGACTCCCCTTTCAATCTTACCATCACTTACATGACACCCGGCCACCGTGCCCACCTTGGAGATATGAAATATCTGTTTTACGTCCGCCCGACCGATAATAGTCTCACTGTAAATAGGCTCAAGAAGCCCGGCCAGGGCCAGTTTTATATCCTCTATTACCTTATAGATGACATCGTAGAATCTTACGTCTACATTTTCCCGCTCCGCAATGGCCTCTACAGCTGGATTCGCCCTGACGTTGAAGCAGATAACGATTGCCTTGGAGGCGGAGGCCAGCATTACATCGCTTTCCGTCAAGGCCCCGGTTGCACCGTGTATGACCTTCAGCTTCACCTCTTCGGTGCCGAGCTTAGTCAAAGAATCTACCAAGGCCTCTAAAGACCCCTGGACATCGGCCTTGACGATGATATTAAGTTCCTTCACCTCACCCTCTTTGATCCTGTCGAAGAGATTATCGAGGCTAATAGTGTCACGCATGGTCACCGCTTCCAACCGAGCCTTATTCTTCCTATGCTCGCTAATCAATCTGGTCTTGCTTTCATCGGCGATTACGACAAAATCATCGCCTGCCTTGGGGACCCCTGAGATACCATATATTTCGACCGGCATGGCCGGAGTAGCTGATTTTATGTTCTGTCCCCTGTCATTAGACATGGCCCTCACCCTGCCAAAGCTTTCTCCGCACACAAAAAAGTCACCTTGATTAAGGGTGCCAGTCCGAATCAGAAGGGTGCCAACAGGGCCCCTATTCTTATCCAGCCTTGCCTCAATGATTGTTCCCCTCGTCTTCTTTTTGTAGTTTGCCTTTAACTCCAATAGTTCTGATTGGAGGATTATGCCCTCAAGAAGCTCATCGACACCCTCTCCTGTCTTAGCTGATATAGGACAGAACATGGTATCACCGCCCCACTCCTCTGCCACGAACCCGTATTTTGATAAATCCCTCTTGACCTTCTCCATATTTGTGTTTGGCTTGTCGATCTTATTAATTGCCACAATGATTGGGATACTGGCTGCCTTGGCATGATCAATCGCCTCTATAGTCTGTTCCTTTACCCCGTCATCAGCTGCAACCACTAATACAATCAGATCAGTTACCCTTGCACCCCTGGCCCTCATTGCAGTAAATGCTTCGTGTCCAGGTGTATCAAGAAATACAATGTCCCCACGGGGCGTATGCACATAGTATGCACCTATATGTTGAGTGATCCCACCAGCTTCTTTGTCAATAACCCTCGATTTCCTGATATAATCAAGAAGAGATGTCTTCCCATGATCTACATGCCCCATTATCGTAATAACCGGCGGCCGAGGATGAAGGTCTTCCGCCTTGTCCTCTTCTTCAGAAAGAAGCTCCTCTTCTTCAAAAGACGACAGTTCTAATTCATATCCAAACTCACTTGCCACCAAAGAGGCGGAATCAAAGTCAACTGTCTGGTTTATGCTCACCGCCATATCTATCTCCATGAACTTCTTAATGAGCTCTGTTGACTTGACCCCCATCCTCTTTGCAAGCTCAGCCAGACTTATCACATCGGGGACCCTTATCCTCCTCTTTATGGCCTTGGGAACAGTGATCTCCGTTTGCCTGAACGTTTTCTTTGCAAGTTTGTCCCTCTTCTTTACCCTGGCTCTGCTTATGAAGCCCGGTTCAGCCTCCCTGTAGAGATCCTCCCGTTCGAAGATCTCCTTCTTTCGTCGGTGATATTCCCTCTTCGGAAGTACTACCTCTCTCTTCTCCTCTCTTTTCCCTTTCTTTCCGACTTTCTCCTTCTTAGTTACCTCATCTGGGACAGGCTCAATGTCCACCAATGCAACCTTAGGGGTGGCTTCCTGGACCTTCGGCTCAGGTGGTTGAATAGGTGCCCTTTTTATTATCCTTGCCGGGACATCTTTAGGCCTCTCCGGTTTCTCCTCCTTGATCTCGGGCTCGACCTTCTTCAGGTCTTGTTTAGGAGCCGGTTCCTCCACTACTCCCTTCTCGACCTCTTCCTCGATGACTTCTTTTACTTCCTCTTCTGGTGCCGNNGCCGAAACCTCCTCCTCAAGAGATGGTTTTACTTCTGCTTCAATCTTCTGTTCTTCTGGAACCTTTTCCACCACCTTAGGGACAATCTTCCTTCGCCTGCGGATAATGGTAGGCTTTATCCTCTTCTCCTCAAAGATTTCGCTCGTTGCCCCTGAAAGATAGTCCTTGGCCCGCGCCACATCATCGATGTCGAGAGAGCTCATATAATTACTAACGGGGAAATCAGCGCTCTTCAACCGCTCAACTAGCTCGCTGGAACTCATATTCAGCTCCTTAGCTAACTCATAAACCCGCAATTTACCCATCTAATCCTCCAGGCACTCCTTCCTCTTCTTCATGCAGGGCTTCCTCCTCATCGGGCTCTAATGACTGGACATAGCTGATGGACTTCTTTATCAGATCCGCAGCCTTTCTCTCGCTTATCCCCTTTATCGAAGCCAAATCAGCTACCTCTGCCTTGGCGATATCCTCTGCTGATCTAAAACCCATCTCATAAAAAGTCGTTGCCAGTTTATCGCCAACACCAGGCAACTGCAGAAGGGATTCGTAACCGTCTCGTAAGGCCTTATTGTACTCCGACTCGCTGGTTACATCTAATTTCCAGTTCGTAAGCCGGGAGGCTAATCTCACATTCTGGCCCTTTTTTCCAATAGCAAGAGATAATTGATCATCAGGCACAACCACCTCCATGCTCCTGTTCTCCTCGTCAACTACCACCCTTAAGATCTCAGCCGGGGCCAAGGCATTGCATACGAATTTTGCTGGGTCGGGGTCCCACGGTACGATATCAATCTTCTCACCCCTTAGCTCTTGTACGACTGCCTGCACTCTCGATCCCTTCATACCAACGCAGGCCCCTACTGGGTCAACGTCCCTGTCCTTTGAAGCCACGGCTATTTTAGCCCTGCTTCCGGGTTCTCGAGCTGCCTGCACAATGGTTACGATACCCTCCGAGATTTCCGGTACCTCATTTTCAAACAAGGCAGTCAAGAAGTTCGGATGCGTTCGAGATAATATGATTTGAGGCCCCCTGCTGAACGGCCTCAGATCATACATATAGGCCCTTATCCTATCCCCCGGTGTGTACGTCTCGTTCGGGATCTGTTCTTTAAGTGGGAGCTCAGCCTCTGCCTTGCCCAGATTCGCAATAATGCCCCC
>JABAOF010028135.1_pt2 | contig 10684 bp, 5 predicted proteins | sample 7062171 | NCBI WGS metagenome assembly JABAOF01 (sample SAMN14538628, study PRJNA623070) | marine sediment metagenome | biome: marine biome [ENVO:00000428]; feature: marine pelagic biome [ENVO:01000023]; material: deep marine sediment [ENVO:00002113] | place: India: Gulf of Khambhat ... | reverse complement strand
GATTTGGAATTTGTAATTTCCCGGACAAGCCAGGTCCTTTTGGGTTCCAGCTCGTCCGGGCTGTGGATCAGGTGTTTTTGAACCGAATGGAAAAATTCGATGATGGGTTTATATTCTTTAGATTGCTTGAGGGCCGGCATGATGATTTCATCGCTAATGAACCGGGTATGACCGGCCAACGATTGCGCCAGTTGATCGATAGTGGTAATTTCAGCGACTGAGGTTTCAATATCGAATGATGTGTTGTTTTGTTTACTTATCATATTTTTTCCCTAATATTAGTGCACTCTTAAAATGTTGTGGAAAATGATATCTCGAGAGCGGCAACATTCTGTTTAATGCATGAATCTTTCAGGGTTATTGAAATAAACTTCTTGATGAATCCAAAAGCGTTCTGAATGATTCCAAAAAATTTCTTGACGAATCCAAAAACGTTTTGGATGGTTGAAGAATATTTCTTGATGAACCCAAAAACGCTTTGGATGGTTGAAGAAAATTTCATGATGAATCCAAAAAAGTTTTGGATTGATGAAGAAAATTTCTTGATGAACCCAAAATCGTTTTGGATGAACCCAAAAAATTTTTGCATGAACCCAAAATCGTTTTGCATGAATCCAAAAAATTTCCTGATGAACCCAAAATCGTTTTGCATGGTTGAAGAAAATTTCTTGATGAAATCAAAATCGTTTTGCATGATTCCAAAAAATTTTTGCATGAATCCAAAAACGTTTTGCGTGATTCCAAAAAATTTCCTGATGAACCCAAAGTCGTTTTGCGTTAATCCGGCTGACTTCTTTTTAATCCTGGTAGATTCTATGATTAAAAACGTCATGCTGCCGCTCTCGAGAATATCGATATACATTCGAGGAAAGGGGACAGTCAAGAAACGCTATTTAAAAAAGACATATTGAAAATAATCCGAATGTATGCTATTATTCAATATCCTGGTTTATAGAGTTTTTATTTTCCAGGAAAAAAATAAGAGATGAAGAGTGAGAGGTATATATGAAAAAAAAATGTTTTCTTTTAGTGGCTTTAACATTGGTGGTTTGGTTTTCGTTTTCTCATTTGGCAAACGCCAAAGAGAAAGGGAAATTATTCAGGGTTCCACATGATCAACCCAGGGTAATACAAAAGGGCAATCCTGAGGCTGAGCAAACAAAGCGGGAACGTTATATCCAGGAAAGGGACCAAAAAGAAGAAAAGCACGCCAGACTTTCTTCTATTGCCAGGGAAGAACAGCCTGACAAACCGAATGCAGTGGATATCGCCCTGGATTCCACTTACATCTACTTTCAACCTGACTACAGAGATGATCTTGTTATCACCGGGAGGTGTCATAACGCCGGTACTTCATCCGCGGTTTTTGTAAAGGTTAATTTCAACTTGTATGACAGCAATTGGAATTTTATCGGGTACGATTACAGCTATGTATGGGGTGGAAGCAATTCGCAGCTAACCAGCAGCGGCATATATACCAATGCCCTGGGCGCCGGTGATTACGGATTTTTTAAGGTCTGGACCAATTATGATTACAACAACGTTATGTATTATAATTATTGGTTTACCTGGGACACCTATGCTCACACAGCTGCCTATGCGAAATTGGCCTTTGATGGTGACGTTAACGGGTATGACTACCTGGGGAATTTGGCACTTTCTGGGTTAATAAAAAATTCCAGTTCTTCTTATGTGACTTATTTCACTAAAACTGCTTTTGCTGTTTTTAATACTTCAGACACAAAGGTAGTTGATGTCGATTTTAGTTATGTTAACGGTAGTACCTATAATTATGGTATAGGTTCCACGGACACCGCCATATATCCCTATGAAAGTCGACCATTTCTGGTAACGTTCCCGGAAGCCACTTACAGTGGTACTTCCGACACTTTCCTTTATGCATTTGAATGGGATGAAGCCAGGGCCAGTTCCCTTCCTGAAAAAGATCCGCCCTTTGGTTCTTTTGATACGCCGATCGACGGCTCCACTGTTGCCAGCAGTATACCTGTTACCGGCTGGGCGTTGGATGACAGCGGCGTCGAGAGTGTAAAAATATATCGAGGGTTCGGCGGCACACTGGTTTATATCGGGGATGCCCAATTGGTGGAAGGCGCTCGACCGGATGTGGCTGCGGCATATCCCCAATATCCCAACAAAACCAAAGCCGGGTGGGGGTACATGATGCTGACCAATTTCTTACCCGATGGTGGAAACGGGACTTTTGTACTCTATGCTATTGCCACCGACGGTGTAGGTAAAACCACCACACTGGGTACCAAAACCATTTACTGCGACAACGCCCATGCCGTCAAACCGTTCGGAGCCATCGACACACCAACCCAGGGCGGCACGGCTTCAGGCGACAGCTTCATCAACTGGGGATGGGTCTTAACCCCCCAGCCCAACTCTATTCCCACAGACGGTTCTACCATCAATGTTTATGTGGACGGAGTCAACATCGGTCATCCCACCTACAATGTCTACAGGGCAGATATTGCCAATTCGTTCCAGGGTTATGCCAATAGTAACGGTGCCATCGGGTATTTTTATTTGGATACCACAGCCTATTCGAACGTTGTGCATACCATCCAGTGGACCGCCAGGGACAGCGGTGGCAACTCTGACGGAATCGGCAGCAGGTACTTCTCCATTAGTAATACCGGTTCATCCCGTACAGGGAAAATGTCCCACACGTATCAACCGAAACAAAAAACCAACTTCCTCAATTTCTCTCAAATCATCGATCTCCCGGTGGATTACTCCGTACCAGTTCAGGTGAAACGGGGCTATAACGAGGATGTAATACCCCAGGAAGTACAACCGGATGAAACCGGTATAAACCGTGTGGTTATCTACGAACTGGAACGGGTGGTAATCTATTTGTCCGGGAAAACCGCTGCGGGTTATCATGTGGTCAACAACGGATTGGTATCGTTACCTGTTGGTTCTACCCTGAATCGTGAAAAGGGGATTTTCTACTGGCAGCCAGGTCCCGGATACCTGGGCCGATACCGCCTGGTATTCGTGGAGACAGCACCGGATGGAACAATGACCCGAAAAAATATCATCGTGGAGATTGTTCCCCAAAAATAGAAAAAAGTGGAGGGTGCGTAGAAACCGGAAGGGGATAGGCAAAAAAAATCTTTATTGGAGCCAATTGGAAGTATAATCCGGGCTGAGCCTGATCATTTCGAACAAGGCAGCAATCAATTCGTTGTTGTCTCCTGCCCGTTGGGGGTTGTAGAATTCCCAGACAATGGTTTTATCCGGTGTGACTTCAAAGGCCCTGCCGGAACCGGTTTCCGAGATCAAGGTATTGCCGTTGGGCAGGCGCTGGCAAGAACCGCAGTCACCGGTATAAAAGGGGGTTTCCGGGGTTCCCCGGTACTCCCAATAAATGTTCCGGGTAAAGGGATCGAATTCCAGTACCCGTGAGACCACCCGGGTACCATTAACGGGGAATTGATTATCAAAGATCAGCATGCGGCTGTTGTCTAAGACAGTGGGTTGATGCTGCCGTTTCCACATACCGTCCATTGCCCACACCACCGATTCTTTTTCCATATCTACAACGGCAATGAGGTCCAGGTACAAAATAGAAATGAGCACGTTTCCTTTTTTAAATGCAGGGGAAAAACGGGCCAGTTTGCCTTTCCCGTTGAGCACTTCGATGGTGTTGGTATGCAAAATATCGCCTGATTCCGGCATCCTCTGCAATACGTGGGTATATTTTGAATTTTCCAGGCATTTAAGGATTGAAACCCGGCGAATTTCTTTTCCCTCCGGGGACAGGATAGCAATAAAATCCTTTAAAACCGGTTCGGTTCGATTGTATTTCGGGTCGATGACGGCCTTGCGGGTAAGCACGTAAATGCTGCCGTCAGGCAAAATAAACAGGTCATGGTGAGCGCCGCCCCAATAACTCCAGAGAAGATGGGAGTTTTTATCGATTTTTATTAAGAGGTGGCCTTCGAAAATTGCCAGGAGATCGCCGTTTTCCATCAGGTGGACCCGCCTCCAGTATAAGCACTTGGGAGAATCGCATTTTTTTCCCCGGATTCGCGTGATGTCATAACGCCAGCGGTGCAGTTCTTTCCCTTTCATGTCGATGAGTATGGCTTCCGGCGCATGGCCGGAACAGTAGAGATTCAGCCCGTTATATGCCTTTTCTTTATTGTAGATGGTGACGTTTTTGGTTTCAGGAGCGGCCTTGTACCCGGACAAATAGCCCAATGTCTCCAGTTTTCTCATGGCTTGTTTTTGTCTGGCGCTTAATGTTAACGAACCGGTTTTTGCTCCGGCCCTGGCGACTCGCCAATTGCCGGGGATCTTTTTCCTATCGACTTGAAATAACAGGTGAATAAAGGTCTCTTTATTGTTAGCAACCGTCACTTTTTCCCTGGATTGTGTGATATAGCCTTTCTTTTCGATTTTCAGCGCATAATTGTTTCCTGCAGGAACAGCGGTAAACATACATGTTCCTTTTGGGGATGTGGTTTTTTTTATCTTCCTGGCCGTCGGCTGGAATGTCAGGGTAACCGAAACCCCCCGGGCAGGTGTGCCTCGCAGGTCCACCACGCTTACGGTAATTGTCCCGGTTTCCGTTTTTTTGCAGCCCTGGGCAGCCAGTAAAAGAAGAAGTGGGAGGACAGTGCTGCTAAACGCTGTAAGCCTATTGAGGTTTCGTATTTTCAATTTCATACGGCAATTTTAAAGGAAAAACGGGTAATTTTCAATAAGCTATGCTTTAGAATTTCTTTCCAATACCCATTTATTGATCATATCAAACACCACCTGCTGCCGGATGGGTTTGGAGATATAGTCATCCATCCCGGCATTCAAACACTTCTCACAATCGCCTTTCAGACTTTCCGCTGTCATGGCTATTATCGGGACCCTGCTGAATCCCCTTTTTCTAATTTCCCGGGTGGCTTCTCTTCCATCCATCTCGGGCATCTGGATGTCCATAAAGATCAGGTCAAAGCGATCCGGGTCGGATGTATATTTTTCTACTACTTCCCTGCCATTGGTGACAAGGTCCAATTGATAACCGGCTTTGGTTAACATTTTCACGGCCAGTTTTTGGTTTAACGGATTATCTTCCGCCAATAAGATATGAACTGAATCCCCGGCCTCTCTTACCAGGGAATGCCGGGGTATCGATACCGGCTCCTTTTTTTTATGTTCTTTTAGTGGCTTATCTTTCTCCCCTTTCAATAATCGTCGGATCATTTTTAAAAGCTTTTGTCCATACACCGGTTTTGGCAAAAATCCGTTAAACCCGGCTTCACGATAGTTTTTCAATTGCCGGGCCGGGGGAGACGTTAATGCCAGTAAGGGAATATTGGCAATATTGGATTCAAGGCTGCGGATACGCTGCGCGACTTCATAACCGTCCATCCCCGGCATCCGCATATCCACGATGCACAGGTCAAAAGAAGTCCCCTCCCGGAAATTTTTTTGAAGAACGGATATCACCTTCTTACCTTTATTCAACGTAACCACCTGGATGCCATAAGATGTTAACCGGTGTTCCAGTATATCCAGGTGCCTGGTGTTGTCATCCACAATAAGAATTCGCTTGCCGGCCAGTTGATTCATCACCGGTCTCTTCCGGGTCTTTTTAGCGGATTTCTCTACCCAGGCAGTAAAATGAAAGGTGCTGCCCTTGCCAGGTTCACTTTCCACGCGGATATCCCCGTACATATGTTTAGCGATCTGTTTGCATATGGATAAGCCCAGGCCGGTACCGCCGTACTCCCGGGTGACAGAACCGTCCGCCTGCTGAAACGTATCAAAAATAGCGTCCAACTTTTCCCGGGGAATACCAATACCCGTATCCCGGACAATAATATGCAGGAGCAATTGATTATCCATCTCCTCTTCCTTTTCTATCGACAGCTCAATTTCACCTTCCTGGGTAAATTTGACCGCATTTCCCAGCAAATTTATCAGTACCTGGCGAAATCTACCGGCATCCTGTTTGACTACTGCCGGAACACTGTCACCCATACGGCAGAGAACCTCAACCGGTTTGTTTCCGATCCTGGGGAGTATCAATTCACAGACGTCAAATGCCGTTAATTCAAGATCAAAATCAATGGATTCAAGGGTCAATTTACCGGCTTCGATCTTGGAAAAATCAAGGATATCATCGATAATTGAAATCAATTCTTCTCCACTGCGGTTGATGGCACGGGCATAGTCCAATTGTTCTTCGCTCAGGTGGGTGTCCAGCATCATTTCAGTAAACCCGATAACACTGTTCAAAGGCGTACGAATTTCATGGCTCATGCGAGCCAGGAATTCGCTTTTGGCCTGGTTGGCCGCATCTGCGGCTTCCCGTTCCAGCCGGGCGATCTCTGTGGCCTGCCGCAAGGTATCCAAAAGAGTCTCCAGTTCCACGTTGGCTTCTGTTAGTTGATTGGTACGTTCCTCCACGAGGATTTGCAATTCTTGCCTGCGCCTGGTAAGCTGCCGAACCCGGAAGCGATAAGCACCAATTCCCAGTAAAATCACGACAAAACCAACCAGCATATAAAACCACCAGGTCTGATAAAAATAAGGTTTCAAAACAAACTCGAATGACGCACCGGTGGTGTTCCAAATACCCTCTTTGCTGCAAGCCGTTACCAGGAATCGATAAGAACCGGGGGCCAGGTGGGTGAAAAAAGCCGTTCTGTTGCTATCTACTTCCATCCATTGATCTTCAAAACCTTCCAGCTTATAACGATATTGAACGCGATCCGGGTCGGTATAGCTGAGGCCAACATAGTGAATTTCAAAAATTCGACTTCCCGGTGCCAATTCAGCCTTTTGATAGGGATTGAATGGCTGCTTATCCACATGGACCCTTTCAATGACTACAGGCGGGGGCAGCGCAGTCATCCTGATATCCTCCGGGTCAATGACGACCACACCTTTAATGGTGGGAAACAGGAGTTTTCCCTCCCGGGTTTTGCACCCGCATGGTTGGGTCATACCGTTGCACTCGACACTGTTCATACCGTCGGCCTTACCATAAACAATAGAGTGAACCGACTGGATTTCTCCATCACAAAAATCATTCAATTCTTTCTTGGATACCCGTGAGATACCCCGATTGCAACTCATCCAGAAGTTTCCCATGTGGTCTTCCAGGATAAGAAAGACGGTGTTATCAAACAGTCCGTCTTTTTTCATACAAAGGGTGAATGTTCCGTTTTTGAAGCGGTTCAGGCCGCCTCCCAGTGTGCCGATCCAGAGAACACCGGTTTCATCTTCATGGATGCAGCCAATCTGGCTGCTGGAGAGTCCATCCTGTTTATCAAAGACGGTGATTTTTCCTTCTTTAAAACGAATCAGGCCGCCGCCATCCGTACATACCCACAAATTTTTGCTGGAGTCTTCGAATATAAAAGGTATCCTGTCACTGGTTAACCCGTTTTGACTATTATAAATAGTAATTGTTCCGTCTTTTAAACGGTTGACCCCGCCGCCGTCCGTACCGATCCAGATGGCACCGGAGCTGTCTTCACCAATGGACCATATAAAATTATTGGAAAGCCCATTATCCACATTATAAATTTTCAACGTCCCATCTTTAAGGTAATTGACACCGCCGCCATAGGTGCCAATCCAGAGGCCGCCGCTTCGGTCTTTATATAGACTGAACACTTTATCATCGGAGAGGCCGTGGGTTTTACTGTTGATCGCAGTTATTTCCCCATTATGCAGACGATTCACTCCACCACCTTCGGAGCCAATATAAATGGCTCCATCAGCATCTTCAATGATAGGGAATACCATGTCATTGGATAATCCTGAACGTCGGTCCAAGGCCATAAATTTTCTATCTTTTAACCGGTTTAATCCACCTCCGTCCGTACCAATCCAGAGCGAGCCTTCCCTGTCTTCCTTGATGGCAAAAATCACGTCATGGGACAGGCCGTTTTGTTTGCTGTAGGCTGAAAATTTTCCGTCGTAATAACGGAACACTCCTTGACCTTGGGTACCGATCCAGAGGGCACCGTGACTATCTTCATAAAGGACATTAATATCAATTCTTGATATGGAGAAACCATGGGGCACATTCCCATTGGCATTGGTATCGATGTCTTTAAACATACCATCTTCATAGCGAATTAAGCCGCGGGTATTGGTACCAATCCAGAGGTTTCCTTTTTGGTCTTCCAGGATTGCTGCAACCTGGTTGCAGGGCAGCCCTTCGTTTTTATCATAGATGGTGAAGTTGTTGTCTGCAAATTTAATAAGGCCGGCGCCGTTGGTGCCGATCCAAACGATCCCGTTATTGTCCTGGTAAATGGATAGAATGTCATAACTGGCCAGTCCTTTGGGCAGCTCAACATGAGATATCCCACCATTTTTAATAATGTCTACTCCTCGTCCGCGGGTCCCCACCCAAAGGGAACCGTCCCGGTGCTGGCAAAGGGCACCGATTAGATTGTTGGATAGACCGGTGGTATTATGGAAGCGAGTAAATTCACCCTTTTTATAACAAACCAATCCCCCACCTTCGGTACCGATCCAGAGAGATCCTTCACGATCTTCTAGCAAGGTCCTGATAAAATTCCCGGCTATAGCAGGGGTATTATATTGATCAAAAATTTCGAATTCATGGCCATTAAAACGAGCCAGCCCTTCTTGTGTACCCAGCCACAGATACCCGTCACAGCCCTGTTGGATAGCCATAATGGAATTCTGGGGCAGTCCATCGTCAACATTCCAGGTGTCATGCAGGAGATGCTCGATAGGCTTTTGAGGATCCAAGGCCCGGCAAAATACCGGGAACACCACCAGGAGAGTCCACACGATTATAGGGAAGATGTTCTGTTTATTAATATTCTGTAAAAATGCGCAAAAAAAACAATGTTTTCCCGGTTGGTACTTTTCAAACGTCATGAACAACTCCTATAGGGTATGAGTGCCGCCCACCTTGAAGAATGTATTTTAATTGAAATAGGCTTATATTTCAACAGTGATGGCTTTATTTTTTTTAAATAATGCCTATTTTTCCTTTTTTGAGCTTTTCTTCTATTCTTTTTGAGGTTTTGGTAACAGACAGGCCGCCCAGGGCCGTGCATCTTAATTCAAAAGGAATACTCTTGCCAACTTTATCCATCGCTTCAATAACTTCATCCAGGGGCATGACTGCATCGAAATGGGCAAGTGCCATATTGGCACAGGCCAGTGCATTGGCAGCAGCCATGACATTTTTTCCCAGGCAGGGCACTTCAACGCGGTTAGCTACCGGGTCACATACCATGCCGAAGATATTTTGCAGTGCCAGGGAGGCGGCGTCAATGGCTTGTTTTGTATCACCTTTTCCCAGTATAACCAGTGCAGCCGCAGCCATTCCCGAAGCAGCCCCGCATTCCGCCTGGCACCCCCCAACTTCAGCCGCAAACGTCGCCTGGGCTGAAATAAATATGCCCATCATGCCGGCAGCCAACATGGCTTTGGTGATTTCATCTTCAGACAGCCCCATTGCATCTGCCGCGCCGATGCAGGCACCGGGAAGCGCGGCACATGAGCCTGCCGTTGGACAGGCTACAATAACCCCCATGGAACTCTTTACTTCCATTAAGGCCGTGGTATAAAGAATCATTTGATTCAGCATACCACCATCCAGTAAACGATTCTCATGCATCTGTTTTTTAAAAAAACCGGACTGGTACCCCAGGATGCGGTCCTCATACCTGGTACCCTTGATTCCTGCTAAAATCGATTTCTTCATTATCCTGACGATGTTCTTCATTTTAGCAAAGACTTCACCGGCGGGAATATTTCCCCTGGCACGCTCGTAATCCACGGCCAATTGCCATAAATCCAGCCCCCTGTCCTCATTGTATTCCAGCATCTCCTGGCACGTAATAAAAGGGACTTCCATGTCTTTGCCGGAGAGTACGGGTAAAACCGGTTTTAATTCTTTTACCATCGGTATTTTAAATGTTGAACAAAGTTGGGAAAGGATTTCCTTATCAAGGAATTGCCGGGCTTTAATTTCGATGAATACAGCTTTTTTACCTTTACAAAGGCTAATATGGTCGGCGATTATATTTTTTTTCAAGTAGTCCAAAATTGCCTCTTCATCATCTTCGACATAAATCAATGTTTCATAATAATCGCCGGCCATGGATACGTTTACCTGGTCAATTTCCTTCACTTCTATCATGCCGCCGCCAATGGAAAGGGCAATCAGTTGATGGGTTTCTTTATGGTTTTTTAACGTTAATTTATAGGCATTCGGGTGCGCCAGGTAATGAGGATGGTTGGCATTAAAATCTTTAATTTCAATTCTTACGTTGATGTCGGCGTCTTCTATTGCTTTTTGGTAATCCGTCAATCGTTCGTCATGGGCTTCCCAACCCAGGAAGCCCCCCAACAGTCCCATATCGGAACCCTGGGTGTGATGGGTGTGGGCAACCGAACTTTTCGGATCGAACTGGATTAATATATCCTTTAGATCGCCGTTCATCAGGTCTCTTGCCATCCTGCCGATTCGCAGAGAAGCGGCGCAGTGAGAACTGGAGGGTCCTCTCATCACCGGTCCGATCACATCGTTAAAAATACTTGGATATTGATAATTAATGTCCATAAAGATTCTTCCTTCTTGGTTTATGAACGTTAAAGATACAATATACGATATACGGCGTTCAAAATCAATGGTTTAATTTGACAATTT
>JABAOF010013279.1_pt4 | contig 10684 bp, 10 predicted proteins | sample 7062171 | NCBI WGS metagenome assembly JABAOF01 (sample SAMN14538628, study PRJNA623070) | marine sediment metagenome | biome: marine biome [ENVO:00000428]; feature: marine pelagic biome [ENVO:01000023]; material: deep marine sediment [ENVO:00002113] | place: India: Gulf of Khambhat ... | reverse complement strand
TCTCATCTTCTTTGATTGAGTTTTTGGCGAGTTGGAAAAGCTTGTGAATTCGCTGCAGAGCGATTTTCTTGTTTGCCGGGGTCAACTTCATGCGCTTTCCTTAAAGGTAATTTCTAGTCCTTACATGTTACGACGGCTTCTCTACTGAAATAGCTTTGTGTCAAAAGCACGAAAATGGCTGTTTTGCGATTTCTTTTTATATCAGAACCTATGTTTTGAGAATGCGATCAACCATGGGCCTTAGATCTTTCCTTCAGTCTGTCAGTAGGTTGCTGAAGCTAGCTACAAAACCCGGCAGATCAGAGCTTTGGCAGTCGATGAAAATCTGCTTGCTAGGCATCACAGCGGTAGGTTTCGTCGGCTTCGTCATCAAGTTGATTTCAATGTTTCTTCAAGGCCTTTAGCATGGTGGAGAATTGGTATGTCAAAAGAAGAGACGCCGTTAACCTCTGTCTTTGCTGTTCGCACAACTGCTGGACAAGAGAAAAACGTTGCAAACCTGATCAATGTAAGAATAGAAAGCAACAAACTGCCCATCAAAGCAGTTCTAGTCCCGGAAATGTTGAAAGGCTACATATTCGTAGAGGCTGAAGGCCCACACTTCGTAGAAGAAGCGATTGCCGGAATCAAGCATGTCAGATCTCGGGTGCCAGGGATTGTAAGTTTTTCCGAAGTTGAAAGATACGTTGTGGTCAAACCGGTCATCGAAGAGCTGGATGTCGACGACGTAGTAGAGATCATAAGTGGCCCCTTTAAAGGCATGAGAGCAAAGATCACGCGCATTGACAAGACAAAAAGCGAAGTAATCCTCGAGCTATTAGAGGCAACTTTCACTCTTCCCATAACAGTTCATGCGGACTACGTTAAAGTTATAGAGAAAGCGAAGAAAGAGGAATAGAAATGATGGAAAAGAAGGTAATTGACGCGTTGGTAAGTGGTGGACGAGCGACTGCAGGCCCGCCATTAGGCCCTACTCTGGGACCATTAGGTGTTAACGTTCTAGCTATTGTGAACAGAATCAACGAACTGACAAAGGACTACGCTGGAATGAAAGTTCCTGTCCAGATCTCAGTTGATCTTGAAACTAAAGAATTTGAGGTCTCTGTGGGCACACCTACCACTTCTGCGCTAATTGTGAGTNNAGGGTTCGGGCAATCCAAAAGAGGAGAAGGTCGGCGATCTTACTGTGTCGAAGGTGGTGGATCTAGCTAAGAAGAAGCAGTCAAAGCTGCTTGCTAAATCGCTTAAGCTGGCAGCCAAAGAAGTTTTAGGAAGCTGCGTAAGCATGGGCGTAACTGTGGAAGGCAAGGACCCTCGCCAAGTACAGCAAGAAATAGACGAAGGAAAATATGATTCGCTGTTCGAGAAAGAATAGTGACAATCTTTTTATAACTGGGTTATATACGAGATTTGGCACGAGGCCTACGGAATGCCATTAGACACTAAGGCGGTTCTAGAAGCGGTCAAGCAAACTAGGGAACAGTCTGAAAGGAAAAAATTCAACCAAACCGTGGAACTAATCATCAACCTTCAGGACATTGATATGAAAAAGCCGGAAGCACGAATTCAGGAAACCATAGGACTCCCTCATGTTTCTAGCAAAAAAATAAAAGTATGCGTGATTGCTACGGGTGAGCTCGCGTTGAAAGCGAAAAAGACTGGCGCAGAACTCGTTATAGGTAAGGCAGAATTGGAGTCCTTGGCCACCAATAAGAAACGACAAAAAAAACTGGCAGGCGATTACGATGTTTTTATAGCAGAAGCCCCGTTGATGCCTCTGGTGGGAAAAACCTTAGGTTCGACCTTTGGACCTAGAGGTAAGATGCCTAAACCCGTGCCCCCTACAGCGGACATTAAAACTCAAATCGCAAGGTGGAGGAAAACTGTAAATGTGCGACTCCGTGGACAACCAGTTCTTCAATGCGCCATAGGAACAGAAGACATGAAGGACGAGGAAATTGCTGAAAATGTGATGGCTGTGGCGAGAAGAATTGAAGGAAAACTTAAAAGAGGCCTCAAAAACATTGCTTCGATCTACTTGAAAACCACCATGGGCAAGCCTGTGAAAATCAAGCTGTAGAAGGAACGTGCAATGACAGAGCAGCGTCAAGTACTGCAAGAAAAAGCTGAAGAGATTGAAGAGATCAGGAAGATTATGGGGCAGCATAAGGTTATTGCCTTAGCCAGTTTACAGAAAGTACGAGCTGCTCAACTTCAAGAACTTCGGAAGAAACTTCAGAAAGAAGCTTATCTCAGAGTTATCAAGAACACCCTCATAAAAAGAGCTATCTCCAAATCCAAGGACAAGCCAAACTTAGATAAACTTGAAGAACACCTAGCTGGTTCGACGATTTTTCTGTTCACGAATCTTAACCCTTTCAAACTTGTCTTGCTTTTGGAAAAGGGCAAAGTTAGAACTACAGCAAAAGCTGGAGACATAGCTGCCTTTGATGTAGTTGTTCCCGCGGGGAACACTGGACAACCCCCGGGACCGATAATTAGCCAGTTAAGCGCGGTTGGCTTGAAGACGCGCATAGAATCCGGAAGCGTCTGGGTAAACAAAGACACGTTGGTGGTGGAAGAAGGTGAAGCCATCTCAGAGCGCTTGGCTGTCGTGTTATCTAAGCTTGGCATAAAACCTGTCGAAGCAGGGCTTGTCTTGAAAGCCGCTTACGATGATGGCGTGATAATGAATGAGGAACAGCTTCTATTAGACATTGATGGGACGAGAAAAACCGTTGAGGAAGCTCATAGGTATGCTTTCTATTTGTCAGTAAACAGCGCTTACACCATGTCAGAAAACATTGCGTTCCTACTTCAGAAAGCCCATCAGTGTGCCTACATACTAAGCCTAAACGGAACCATTCTTACTAAAGAAAACGTGAAAGACATCTTAAGAAAAGCTTACATGCAAATGCTAGGCTTAAAAGCTCAGCTGGGCATTGTCAAGGAAAAAGCTCAGAAAGGTTGAAAAGTAAGATTGGAGAAAAGGTAAGAGGTGGATTAAAGATGGAATATGTCTATGCCGCACTGCTTCTGCATAATGCAGGAAAACCAGTAAGCGAAGAAAACGTGACAAAACTGTTGGACGCAGCAGGAATCAACACTGACCCTGTCAGAGTGAAGGCTCTCATCGCGTCATTACAGGAAGTCAACATAGATGAAGCCATAAAAACGGCGCCAACATTGATGGCAAGCGCACCTGTAGCTACTGCACCTGCAGCAACTGAAGAAAAGCCTAAAGCGAAGAAAGAAGAGAAAAAGGAAGAGGAAGAGAAGGAAAAAGAAGAAGCAGCGCTTGAAGGACTCGGAGCCCTATTTGGATAAACAACCACACTCACTCTCTTTTCACGGCAAGTATCCCTGTGGACCTTAGGGTATTCACTGCCAAATAGCTTAGCACACATAATTTAAATGATTCCTAAAACCCTAATGTGAGACAGCTTGGCACTTAGTGAGTTTGAGGGATCAAATTGAAAAAGAAACGTTTTCCCGAAAAAGAGTATCGGGTTCCCTTTTTCGACGAGCAAGGCTACTTAAGGAAAAAGTGCCCAAAGTGTAGTGAACACTTCTGGACACAAATCCCTGACATGGAAACCTGCGGGGAGGCCAGCTCCAGAGGATGTGCATTATATACATTCATTGGCAACCCGCCTACTCGAAAGCCCTATAGCCTGCGAGAAATGAGGGAGGCTTTCCTATCGTTCTTCGAGAAACGCGGGCATAAGAGGATGAAGCCTTACCCTGTTGTGGCACGGTGGAGAGACGACCTCCACTTAACAAGCGCCAGCATAGTCAACTTTCAGCCCTACGTAACCAACGGTATAGTCCCACCGCCGGCGAACCCTCTTGTTATTAGTCAGCCTTGCATTCGACTTGTTGACGTTGATAACACGGGCCCTGACTTCGGTCGCCACGGTACCATTTTTGAGATGGGAGGACATCACGCCTTTAATTATCCAGATAAGAGAGTTTACTGGAAGGATGAGACAGTTAGGTATCATCATGATTTTGTTACACAGGAGCTTGGAGTCGCTTCGGAGGAGGTAATCTATAAGGAAGATGTGTGGAGCGGCGGTGGAAATGCGGGACCTGACTTGGAGACTATTGTGAAGGGGCTTGAAGTGGCAACCTTAGTGTTTATGAAGTTCAAAGTTGTCGGCGACGATTTCGTGGAGTTGCCTATTCAAACAGTTGNNACGGCATTGAACGATACACGTGGCTATCTCAAGGCTGCGCAAGTGGTTTTCACGCAGTTTACGGAACGGTTTTGAAGGACATTTTCGAGATTGCGGGCATAGAGTTAACTGACTATGACTTTTTATCTGAGGTGGCGAAATTCTCAGGCACTTTCGGTCTTGCGAAGACCGACGAAAGAGAAGTTTACCTTGATGAAGCAGCAGAACATATTGGGATGACTGCTTCCAAGCTCTCTGAAATGCTCAAGCCCGTGGAGAACGCTTTCGCAGTGGCAGATCATACAAAAAGCTTAGTCTTCATGCTTGCAGAGGGAGTTGTACCGTCTAATGTCCAAGAGGGATACTTGACAAGATTGGTGGTTCGCCGCACATACCGCCTGCTAAAAGGTTTAGGCATTGAAAATCGGCTTGGCGATATTATTGATTTGCAGATCAACGAATGGTCCAAAGATTTTCCTCACCTCAAAGAGATGCACAGCGAGATACTGGAAATGCTCTCAGTGGAAAAGAGGAAGTTCAAGGACACCTTGAGAAAAGGTAATGCCCTAGTCAAGAGGCTTGTAAAGGATTTGAAATCGAAGGAGAAAAGGCAGATTCCCACTGAAACCCTTCTAGAGCTTTACGACTCTCATGGCCTTCCACCCGAGGAAGTAAGGGACAGCGCTACTAAGGAAGGAGTAGTAACAAAGATCCCTGAAAACTTCTACAAAAAGGTCGCTGAACGACACATTCAAGCATCTCCAAGGGAGATAGCAACTGATGAAAGATTCGGCCTGATTGATGACTTACCTGAAACTCGCATGCTCTACTACGAGGACACCTATCTAGACGAGTTTGAATCCACTGTCTTACGCGTCTTAAAGAGCAGACAAGTGGTATTAGAGCAGACAATATTCTATCCGGAAGGCGGAGGACAACCTGGAGACAGAGGCACTTTGGAGTTTAATGGAAAAAAAGCCGAGGTTACGAATGTCCAGAAAGTTGGGAAAGTTGTCATTCATACAGTGAAAGGCGACATCCCAAAAGCGGGACAAAGGGTTAAGGGTCGAATTGATTGGGATAGGCGAAGTTATCTTATGAGGGCCCACACAGCCACTCACCTGATTATGGGGGCAGCAAGAAGGGTTCTCGGTCAACACGTATGGCAAGCAGGAACCCAGAAAAACGTTGAACAAACAAGGCTAGACATTTCCCATTATCAACGATTAACTCTCGAAGAAGTAAACAAGATCGAAGCATCAGCAAACCAAGTAGTAGTCGACACTATTCCAGTGGAAATCCAGTGGCTAACACGAGACAAAGCTGAAGCAGAATACGGCTTTAGACTTTACCAAGGCGGCGCGGTGCCAGGAAAAGAAATCCGCGTAGTCAAAGTGGGTGACTGGGAAGTCGAAGCATGCGCAGGGACCCATGTAAGAAACACAGGCGAAATCGGGTTCATCAAAATTCTTCACACCGAACGAATCCAAGACGGCGTAGAACGCATAGTCTATAGCACTGGACGCTACGCAGTTGAAGCCGGCCAAAAGAAGGAAAAACTACTTCGGAAACTTGCTGAAACACTAGATGCCCCACTTGAAAAGCTTCTACCTACCACAAAGCGCCTTCTGAAGGAATGGAAAAATGTGCGCCGTGAGAACAAACGCCTCATAGATGAACTTGCAGCCCTTGAAAGCGGGAAGACATTAGGGCAAAGAGCCGTGACCAAAGAAATCAACAACGTAAAACTTGTGATACAGGAATTTGAAACACTCAATGCTGACCGTATGATAAAGACTGCAAGCAAACTGATAGAGAAAGAATCAGCGGTCACAGCTCTGTTTTACGGGAGAGACGAAAAAACTGCACGCGTAGTTGTCATGGCCGGCAAGGCAGCAACAAAAGAAGGGGTAGATGCAAGTGCAATCACAAAAGAGGTAGCGAAAGTCATTGGCGGCGGAGGTAGCGGCACACAGGAGTTTGCCCAAGGAGGCGGAACAAAAATCCAAAGAATTGATGATGCAATTCAAAAAGCTGAAGAAGTGCTGAGAAAACAATTGAAGAAATAGATCAGCTTGTTGATGCCTTGGCACTTAAGTAGTTCACGTGCCATAAAGATGCTGATGCGATTGGTGAAAAAACAGGATCAGGGCAGACAGAGGGAAGAATGACTGTTCTAGTTGTAGAAACATCTGCAGTTAAACTAAGATTGAAGATCGTGAGAAAACAAGTGTCCAGATTTCTGTAGTACAAGAAGGAGAAAATCAAAACGTTCAAGGAATTGAAGCCGACAATTTGGGACTCTCGTTAAATCAAAGGAAATTGCCAATTAATGCTCAACTCACGCTGTAAAGGGATGACTCAAAAGCCTAAGAATTGCAGAGCGAGAAGCCATAATAGTTAAAAGCCACTATTTCCACTAGGTGGAGTGGTGCAAAAAAATGAGGGATCGTTTCCTCACCAGATACTGACGAAACCTTTTATACAGCGCCGCCTAGTTCAGAAACTTTCATGGAGCTTTTATATCGAATTGAAGCCAAGTGGCAGAGAGCTTGGGAAAAGGCCAAGATTTTCGAAGTAGATCCGGATCCCAAGCGGAAGAAGTGCTTTGTCACATTCCCATACTCCTACGCCAACGGACCAGTCCATGTCGGACATGCTTTCACAGCTACACGAGTTGATGCTTATTCACGGTTTAAACGCATGCAAGGCTACAACGTTTTGTTCCCATGGGCGTGGCACTGGACAGGACAAACTATAGCAGGCGCAAGCGAACGTGTAAAGCTGAGAGACGAAAAATTCGTTGATGCATTACGGGAAATCGACGGTGTCCCGGAAGAAGAGCTGAAAAGATTCGTAGACCCTGTTTACATGGCCTCATACTACACTAATCAGAACAGAGATGCAATTCGCCGTGCTGGATTTTCCATTGACTGGCGAAGAGAATTTCATACTACATCTCCAGCTTTCAGCAAATTCATTGAATGGCAATACAAAAGACTACGGGAAAAGGGCTACGTCGTAAAGGGAACCCACCCAGTAGTCTGGTGTCCGCACTGCGAAAGCCCAACAGGTGATCATGACCGCCAAGAAGGCGAAGGTGTATCGCCAGAGGAATATACGCTGATCAAGTTCAGATATAAAGACACGTATCTTCCAGCAGCCACCTTCAGACCAGAAACCATCTACGGCGTCACAAACATCTGGTTAAATCCAGAAGCAGACTATGTAGAAGCAAAAGTAAACAAGGAAACATGGATAATCAGCAAGGCAGCTGCAGAAAAACTAAAAGAGCAAAAGCGAAAGGTCCTCATAATTCGTCGGTTTAAGGGAAAGGAACTGGTCGGAAAAAACGTTGCACATCCGCTAGTTGAAAAACAACTACCCATCTTGCCAGCATCCTTCGTCAATCAAAAACATGCAACGGGAGTGGTATATAGTGTTCCTGCACATGCGCCAGCTGACTGGCTAGCACTAAGAGATTTGGGGCAAACACCCGGAGCCATGAAAGAGTTCGACATAGAACCTGCCACAGTGAAGAAGATCAAACCAATCTCCATGATTCGTGTCCAAGGATTCGGAGAATATCCAGCCATAGAAGTTGTTGATCAGCTGGGAGTAGAAGATCAATGTGACCCAAAAGCCGAAGAAGCCACGAAACTTCTCTATAAGAGAGAGTTCCACAATGGAGTTTTAAAAGAAATTTGCGGCAAGTACGCTGGCAAACCAGTTCAAGAAATCAAGGAGATACTGATCAACGACTTGAAGGAGAAGAAAATCGCTGACACCATGTACGATCTGCCTCAACCTGTCATTTGTAGATGTCTAACACCGTGCATCGTCAAGGTGTTAGAGGAACAATGGTTCTTGAAGTACAGTGACCCCGAATGGAAAAGGAAAACCAAAGAAGCACTAAGCCGCATAACTGTCCACCCTGAAACAGCCATACCGTGGTTCATCAGCACAATTGACTGGTTAAAAGATAAGCCATGCGCCCGCAAGAGCGGGTTGGGTACTCCTCTTCCATGGAACAAAGAGTGGATCATTGAAACCCTGAGCGACTCCACAATCTACATGGCATTTTACACTATCAACAACCACATCAAGCAACACAGCATATCCTCAGAACAATTTTCCCCCGAGGTCTTCGACTACATCTTTCATGGGAAAGGCAACATAGATACATTGGCAAGCAGGTCAAAAATAACCAGCCAAGTCTTACAGTCAATGCAAAACGAATTTCTATACTGGTACCCGGTGGACATGCGAAACTCTGCAAAAGAGCTAATCCCGAATCACCTAACTTTCTTCCTATTCCAACACGTAGCCATTTTCCCGCAGGAACAGTGGCCGCAGATGATAGGGGCTAACGGGATGCTGATGATTGAGGGAAGGAAAATGTCGAAGTCAAAGGGCAACTTTGTTACGTTTCGAAATGCCATCGAACAGTATGGCGCAGACTCCACACGTTGTGCTTTACTGCTGGCCGCTGAAGGAATGGATGACCCGGACTGGAGAAGCAAAAACGTTCGTGACATCAAGAGCAAACTTGAATCTTTCTACAGACTCGCAGAAACTGTAATCATAGAAGCAAAGGACGAAAGAACAGAACAGTTAGAAAACTGGCTATTCAGCGTGCTTCAACATAAGATAAAGACAGTGACAGACAACATGGAAACGCTGAAGACTCGCACTGCTGTAGAAAATGCTTTCTTTGAAGTTTGGAACGACCTTCGCTGGTACGCTCGAAGGAAAGGCAACATGAAAACCAAACTTCTACTAGAGGCATTAAACGTTTGGGTGCGCCTACTGTCTCCCTTCATACCGCACGTTTGCGAAGAGATCTGGAGCAAAATGGGTGGAAAAGGCTTTGCCTCACTTGCTCAATGGCCTAAATACGATAAGAGCAGAGTTGATCTCGCTGCAGAAGAAGGCGAAACCTTAATCAAATCAACATTAGACGACACTTTGAGTATAATTCAGGCAACAAAAGCAACGCCCAAAAAGATATGCTACTATACATCCGCCCATTGGAAGTGGAGAGCATACGAAGAAGCACTGAAAATCTCCTTGAAAAAAACGCGTGTCAGTCAAGGTGACCTGATGAAGAAGCTGATAAAAGACGAGGCAATGAAGAGCAGGAAGAAGAAACTCGCCGATTTCACAAGGCGAATCGTTGAGGAAATTAACCGAACAAGACGTGATAGAAGAGAAAAGCTGTTGTCAATTGGAATGCTTAACGAGGCTACAGTGTTAAGAGAAGCAGAGAAATTCCTGCGACACGAACTGAATGCAGAAATACAGATCTACCTAGAAGATGACAAGGAGAGATATGATCCTAAGAACCGTGCCCAATTGGCAATGCCGTTCAGACCAGCAATCTTCATAGAATAAGGCATTAGAGATGCATTTGAAGCGTTGACAAGATGCTGCGGTTCACCTTGATATGATAATTCTTGCGTCCACCGGAACTCGTCGTGACGTAGTAATCTTCGTCCTTTCTCAAACTACTTCCATACAGAAGCGCCAATATGGTACGGCTGATGTTTATGCTGGTTAGCTTTTCGCTTGGAATTTCTTCCTCTATTTCTTCCTTCAACCGCCGTGGATTGATCGAATAGACAATGCTGTTATGGTGCCCTTTCTTATAGTTCTTCTCCATGTCTGAAAGAATGTAGAGAATCAGATCATAGTACGGACTCTTCTTCCTTTCGATAAGATTAAGGTAATTGCTCAGAGGAATAGGTATCTGGCGAACCTCAGACATCAGCCTTCCCCTATTATATAAGTTTTGGGGGATGCAAGATTTAAGTTTTGACTCTATATAAATACTTATGGAATGTAGTTCTACATACGCGGATATCCAGTTCTAAAAGCTCCTAAGCACAGAAGAGTATTATGAAATTCAAACATGTTTTCTCATGAGCATGGAACAGTTTTGATCCCGCGATCATAGAGGTCAAACTAGGTCCTGGGGAGAATCATACGAGAACAATGCAACGGGACCTCCTTCAGTATGGTTCTAAGCCTTATGATTCAACTGGAACCTGCGTTGCGGATAGCAGAACCACGGGAGCATTCTCATTTTCGATGTGGCGACGATAACAGGGAGCTATGGAAAAGAATAGAATTCTTAAAATCCAGCTTCTGCAGCTGAGCTTCTATGGATAGGCGGTGGCAATGCCATAGCTCGTTGTTCATGGAGAGTGTAAGTTCGTGTTGTTCATCCTAATCTGCTAAAGAGAAGGGAGAAAGAGAAGCAGAAAGTCTTGAACTTACACCCTGAAACAGACTATACCAAAAACAAGTAAAAAAATAGTGCAGTAAGATTCTTCTATGAACCAAAGGCTATACAATTCTTTCAAAGCACAGTAAAAGAATTATATTTTCGATACTCCTTTCTAATGTCCTAGCGGGCCCGTGGCGTAGCATGGATTCCCACAGCCAGAAAGCGCGTCGGCCCTCTAAGCCGGAGACCCTGGGTTCGAATCCCAGCGGGCCCGCCA
>JABAOF010054165.1_pt1 | contig 10689 bp, 11 predicted proteins | sample 7062171 | NCBI WGS metagenome assembly JABAOF01 (sample SAMN14538628, study PRJNA623070) | marine sediment metagenome | biome: marine biome [ENVO:00000428]; feature: marine pelagic biome [ENVO:01000023]; material: deep marine sediment [ENVO:00002113] | place: India: Gulf of Khambhat ... | reverse complement strand
GTGTTGAGGGCGGCCAGGGTCAGGAGGGTTATCAGCGAGCCGATCTGGATGTTGGGAAGGCGTTGCATACCGACTTACTCCTCAGGGGAAAGGATTTTAGGGAGGGCTGGGCCCCGTGTGGGGGGGTTGGTGTGGAGCTTGCCTGGCGAGCCAATTCTGAGTCGCCAGGAAGAGTCACTCTTCCTCGTCTACTTGGACTTCTTGCTCGTGATCGTGATCCTGCTGCGGGCTCGCCAAACATTCCTCTTCCAACGGCTTGCAGAGGTACATCGTGGCGCCGCTCTGCCGAGCACTCAGCTCGTCCTCCACCGCATAGTCATCCCCGATCAGATAGCAGGGGACGTTGGGAGTTCGGGAGTGCAGCATGGCGTGCAAATCAATGCCGGACATGTCGGGCAGCCGGACATTGATAATCCACAGATCGGGTCGCATCTTGGCGTTGTGCCGCAGCGCGTCCCGTCCCGAGGGAACGAATTCGAAACGGGTCTCGCGGCTGAGGGTGGAGCGGACCAGGGCCTGATAGTCCTCTGGCTCGGGATCCACCACGTACACCGTGCTTGTGTTGGGCATGATCATGGCGTTGTTTACTCCGGGACGTGTTTAGGGCGCACGGTCAGGGGGCGATGCACGGAGACGTCGCTTGGCACGACCGTGAAAACTTTGTCTGTCGGGGGGGCTTTAAAGCAGGGCGCGTACCAATCGCGGCTCAGCGGTCGGGGGCGGGACGCGCAAGTCCAAGCGTGGCAACGAGAACCGGGTTTTTTGGCCGATCGGAAGGGGAGACCTCGCGTTGCCGCCGGGCATCGGACGTGGTACGAAACAGACCAAATGTGGGTGGGGGCGTCCCGGTTCCAATGTGGCAATTCGACCGATTCTGCGGCGTTTTGACCCTCCTGCTCGGCGGGGGCCCGGACCAATTGACCCTGCCTGGGGCAAGTGCTACCATCAACGGCTTGGCATGGGCGAAACGGCCCGCCCGTGGCATCGTAAGTTGTTTTCCCAGGCCGATTTCGCTCGTGCTCAACGCTGGCCTGCCACCTGCTGGGGTGGCGCTGACAGCCCAGCCAGTGTGCCGACGGTACGAGCGAGCGAGAGGATTCACGTGTCCGAGCCACTCATCAAGCAATTGGTCGAGGCGGGCGTCCATTTCGGCCATCGTTCCAGCCGCTGGAACCCGAAGATGCGGCCTTATATCTACGGCCGCCAGAATTACATCCACGTCATCGATCTGCGGGAGACGATTCGCGGCTTGCTGCGAGCCCGCAAGTACTTTCAGCAGTGCGCTGCGGCGGGCAGCCTGGTGCTGTTCGTGGGCACCAAGCGTCAAGCCGGGGAGACGGTGGGTCGCGAGGCGAGCCGCTGCGGGATGCCGTTTGTGTCCGAGCGGTGGTTGGGAGGCACGCTGACCAATTTCCGCACCATCCGTGACCGCCTGGGGCGGCTGGAGGAGCTGGAGCAGATTCTGACGGGTGAACAACTTGCGTCGTACTCCAAAAAGATGCAGTCCGCGCTGATGCGCGAAAAACGCAAGATGTTTACCAACCTCAATGGGATCCGCACCATGAACCGGCTCCCTGAGGCCCTGTTTGTGATCGATCCGAACAAGGAACGGAATGCGGTCCGCGAGGCGTCCAAGCTGGGAATTACCACCGTCGCCCTGATTGACACCGACTGCGACCCCGACGTGGTCGATCTGCCCATTCCGGGCAATGACGACAGCATCCGCAGTATCGAGCTGATTACGCGGCTGCTGGCAGACGCGGTGCTGGCCGGTAATGCCGAAGCGATGACGTCCGGCTTGGCAGAGGCCCCGCAGGCGGTTCCTGTCGAGCCAGCGGCCACGGCCGGCGGTGCCGAGGACGCCAGCCCTGGCGGCGCGGAGTGATGGTCACCAGGCGGTCAACCGGCTCTGGTCCGGACCGGGTTTGCCAGAGGGGTGGCTGACCGCGAAACGGCGGGCACCCGGTGCCGATCCATGCGTGGCAGATAGAGTTTGTCCAGAAACCCAGGAGATGTGGAAGCGATGGCAGAGATTACCGCGACGGCAGTCAAATCCCTGCGAGATCGGACCGGCTTGCCGATGATGGATTGCAAACGGGCCCTGAAGGAGGCCGATGGTAACGAAGACGCGGCCATCGAGGCGCTCCGCAAGCAGGGCATCAAGACGCAGATGATTCGCCAGGATCGCGAGACCAGCGAAGGTCGCTTTGCGGTTTACGTCGATTTCGCCGTCCCCGTGGGGGCCATGATCGAATTGCGCTGCGAGTCGGCACCGGTGGCCAACAACGAGGAGTTCGTTCAGTTGGCCAACGATTGCGTCCAGCAGCTGGCGACCGGACCTGGTGCTGCCACGCCGGACGAGCTGTTGGATCAGCCGTCACCCAGCCAGCCGGCGATGACGTTGCGGGAACAAAAAGACGACCTTTTCAACCGTATCCGCGAGGTATTCCATCTGGCTCGTGTGATTCGCATCGACGCCCCCTGTGGCGCCTACACGCATCACGCGGGCGTCACCAAGGGGGTCTTGCTGGAAGTGCAAGGCGGTAACGCCGAGGCGGCGAAGGACATCTGCATGCACATCGCCGCGATGAATCCCGCGGCGGTAAACAAGGAGGACCTGGAGCAGGGATTGGTCGAGAAGGAGCGGGAAATTCTGACCGAAGCGGCGCGGCAGGAGGGGAAACCGGAAAATATTATTGACAAGATGGTCGATGGCCGCATGCGCCAGTTCTACGCTCAACAGGTGCTCAGCGAACAACCCTTCGTCAAGGACGACAAACAGACCGTAGGCAAATATGCTCAGGCCAACAACATGCAGTTGATCCGTTTTGTTCACTGGGAGCTGGGCAAAGACGAGCAATAAATCGGCGAGCCTCGAGGCGGGCGGCCTCGAGAGGGGCGGCCTTGATACGGCCGGCCGCGAGACGGCGAGGCAGCGACGAAGTACAGCAGCAGATACAGGTGGTGGGGAATCGGGGGTCCCTTTGTCGGGCGTTTATTTTCCCTCGTGCAAAGCCACCTTGCGGGAAGGCTGGGGTCCATGTCTGATTCTGCCAGCGGCAGTGATGTGCAAGGCGGTGATCTGAAATATCGCCGAGTGGTGCTGAAGTTGTCGGGCGAAAGCTTCTCGGCGGAAGGGGGGCGCGGCATCAGTATGGATGCCGTGACCCACGTCGCTCGACAGACCTCCCGAGCCGCTCAGCAAGGCGTGCAGATCGCCGTCGTGATTGGGGGCGGGAACATCCTCCGCGGGGCCGAGTTCACGGCGGGCAGCGCCATCATTCAGGAGGCGACCGCCCACTACATGGGCATGCTGGCCACGGTCATCAACGGGCTGGCGCTGCAGGATGCCCTGGAGTCCCTGGGGAGCCAGACCCGGCTGTTGACCGCCATTCGCATGGATGGGGTGGCCGAACCGTACATTCGCCGTCGAGCTCAACGGCACCTGCACAAGGGGCGGATCATCATTTTGGCCGCCGGCACGGGCAGCCCCTTTGTCACCACCGATACCGCAGCCGCTCAACGAGCACTCGAGTTGGAGGCCGACGCTCTGCTGAAAGCGACCCGCGTGGATGGTATCTTCAGCGACGATCCGGAAAAAAATCCTCACGCGGTCCTCTACCGCGAGCTGACCTATCAGGCGGTACGCGACCAGAACCTCCGCGTGATGGATTCGACCGCCATCGCCCAGTGCATGGAACACAAGATGCCGATCTGCGTGTTCAACTACAGCAAAGAGGGTTATATCGAACGGGCGGTGCGTGGCGAGCGTGTGGGGACGCTGGTGGGGAGCGATGCATCGCCGACGAAGTGACGGGAGTGGCTTGCGATGAGTGCCGACGAAATTCTGCTGGACGTCGAGGAACGGATGGAAAAAACGGTGGACCGGCTGAAGCACGACCTGACGGGGATCCGGACCGGTCGCGCCAACCCGGGCCTGGTGGACAGCCTCCGCGTCGAAGCGTATGGTTCGCAAGTTCCTTTGCGGCAGGTCGCCAATGTCGGTGCCCCGGAACCGACGCAGATCGTGATCCGCCCCTTCGATCCGGCCACGATCAAAGATATTGAAAAAGCGGTCCTGGCCTCCGATCTGGGATTCAATCCACAAAACGACGGGCGGATCATCCGGATCAATATTCCCCAGCTGTCGACGGAAGTCCGGCTGAAAATGGTCGCGCGGATCAAGGAGCTGGCCGAGGAGGCGCGGGTCTCGATCCGGAACATTCGCCGCGACGGAAACAAGGCAGCGGATGCGGCCGAGAAGGGGAAGACGTTGAGCGAGGATCAGCGGGACGACGTGAAGCACGAAATCCAGGAGCTGACCAAGAAATTCGAGGAGATCGTCAATCAGGCCGGCAAAACCCGCGAAGCCGAGGTGATGGACAGCTGACCCTCTGGTCCAGCGGTCAGGCGAGGGTCTCGCGGAGCCAGCCCAGATAACCTTCGCTGCCCGCCGTCACCGGCATGGCAATAATCTCCGGCTCGTCGTACGCATGCAGCCGCCGAATGGTGCGACACAGCTGGTCAAACCGTTCCCGTGTCGTTTTCACGATGCACAGCCACTCGGTCGCCCGCTGCACCTCCCCCTCCCACCAGTAGGTGCTCTCGATCGGACCGCTCACCTGCACACAGGCCGCCAGGCGGTCTGCGACCAGAGCCCCGGCCAGGGCTTGCGCCTCATGCTGCTGGGCGGTGGTCGTGGTCACGATCAGCAGATCTTGCATGGACAGATCCGTCCGTGGCGAGCGTCTCGGCCTGCAAGGCCCTACAGCTGAGGACGATGCGGCTGGAACGTGGTCAGGGCTGGCCGATAGAGCCAGCGATAGCGGCGATGACCGGGGACCCCCCAGCGGATTTCGTCCTCACGAGCTTCGAATTCGTCGCCGGGACGATAAAAGGTGAACTCCAAAGTCTTGTACTCGAATTGACGTCCCGTGCCGTGCGGATTCCCGGGCCGAAAGGCGCCCGCGGGGTCTTCCCAGCGGTAGGCGTTCGTCAGCCCCATGATCTGCACCGTGAAGAAATCGACATCCACGCGGCGGTTCATGTCCAATTTGCCATCGGGACCCAGGGGCCGATCGACATGAATCCAGGTGACGACGCCGTAGCGGCTGGCTTCGTCGCGGCCGGTGCTGGGCGGCACCTCCGCCAGGCTCATCCGCGCCGAATCGTAAAACTGTTCCAGCGAACAATTGGGCCGCTCACGCCGATAAATGGCTCGGCGGGCTGCCGGCAGGATCACATCCAGGTGTTCTACGCTGGAGTCGTCCACCGCCAGCCTCTGGTCCCGATGAGTCCGCAGGAGAAAGAGGGGGGTGAACAGGTGGGGGCCAGCCTGAGCGTGCATCTTCTGGTGGCGGTCGGATCGCTCGATCTTCCACTCCCCGGGATGGAACTGCCCCTCTTTCTCGGTCGGCGTGCCCTGCACGGGCGTCAGGTGCCCCCCAGGATTGGTGATCCGATAGACGATGTACCAGACCATTTCCGTTTTCATCTTGCCGTTCGGCTGGGGGAGATCGACCGCGATCATCCGCAAGGGCTTGAACGTGATCTGGACCTGCCAGATCCCCCGACGAAAGATCGATTGTTGAGCTCGGCGAAAGAGCGTCAGCGACTCTTCATATTCCTGAGGGGTCCATTTCAGGTCCGGCTTCCCCACCGTCAATTCCACCACGTCGTGCACGGCGCTGGTTTCTTCCTCTTCCCGGTCGACAGGAATCGTCTGTTCCACCCCGGGGGCCAGCTTCCGGACCGGGGGCCCGCCCGCCGGCCCGCCGGCCCGGCGGGCGCCGCGAGCAAACCGTCGGCCAGGAGGGGACCGACCAGCAGAGCGACGAGGGTCAAGCAGGGGGTGGGGCGCGGGATCAAGATTTTTCTCCGAAGCGTCCTGTGGAGGCGAGCGTCAGCGGGGGATGAGCGGGGGTGCGTCTCTCTTTGAGTATAACCTGGGCCCTCCCGCGGACAAATTCTGGCCCGCTTCCGGCGGTCTGCCGCCGGTCTGTCGTCCCGGCGGGGGCGGACCCGATCGGCCCCCCTCGGAAGCCGAACCTGGCCGCTCTCTGGATCCCCGGCCCGCCACGCCCCTGCACCGGCTGGCCGGCGGCCAGCCCGCTGGGTTTACCGCGACGAGCGGGGGGGCTGGTCGCGGCGGGTGACCCCCGGCACGGGGGCGCTCGACGGATCCTTTCCCAGCCGGGCCGCCGAAGCGGGGGCAGGTGCCGTCGTCTTCGGCTGCGGGGGCTGGGTCGCAGCGTTGCCCGCCGGCGGGGCGGGGCCGCCCGGGCGGCTGGCCGCCGCTGGCTGGCCGGAGTCCCCTGTCGGGTCCGTGAGGAAATCGAAGCCGGCCAGCATTTGCCGATCGGCCTGGCCGAACCGAGCCGCTGCGGAATCGTCCAGCGTAAAGATCACGGCCGCTCGCCGGCCATCGGTGTCCCCCAACAGATAGTACCGCCACTGGACGGGGACCTCCGTCACCTGACCGACCGCTGCCACATGGTAGACCAGGTGGCCCTGCGGATCGACATACTGGCCCGCCTGCAGGAACTGGCCGAAGTGTTCCCCCAGCGTGCTACGCACGTCATCGCGGAACGATTCCAACGTGATCTGCTTCCCCTTTAGGATCAGCGGCAAGGTCGAGATGTTGCACTGACCCACCAGGTCACCGTCTTCGATCCTCCGCAGAATGGCTGTTGACCTGCCGTCGCTGGTGACGTGCCAGCCGCGATCGTGCTGCAACCGATACTCGCCGTGGTCGGGTTGGAAGCTGAGCTGCAGGGTGGCCGAGTCCGGGGGGGCGGGCATGGCCGCCACCACCATGTCCGTCAAGTGCTCGGATCGCGACAGGGGCCGGAATTGCACCCGGACCTTGGCGACCGCTTCGATCCCGGGTGTCACCTCGCCCGGGCTGCGTTTTTCGTGCAGCACCAACTGCAGCGAGTGGAGGCGGTGGTGCTGGAGGTCGAAGTCGCACCGTGCTTTCAGCTCGATGGTTGTGGTGGCGCCGTCAACCGTTCCGCGGATGAGCCCCTGAGCGTCGATGCGGGCGTAGTCCCGCTGCAGTTGGGTCAATTCGGCTGACACGTCGCTGTCGCCGACCGCGTCAATGTTCACCAGGGCGGCCAGCCAGGCGGGATCCAGCTCCCAGCGATCGCCGACCGTCACGCGGTCCTTCGGCAGCAGAGCGTCGGCAACCAGGCCATCGCCCGGCCACTCGACCAGGTCCAGTTCCTCACGCGTCAAGGGACCCTGGGGGCTGAAGATCGTCAGTCTTCCTTGGCTGTACGAAGCCCCGATCAGGCGGCGAGTTTCCCGCAGGGAGGGGGTGATTTCCTGGCCGTTGATCACAAGTTTCGCATCCTGCTGGCGATAGTAACGGGCGCTCTGCCAGCGGGCATGCCGAGCGGCGTCACGGCCGTCGGCCCTCGGCGAATCGACCGCCAACCGGCGTTGGTCGTAGGTGGCCGTGGCCGTGACCGCCAGGGGGACCCGGGTCGGCTGGTCGGGGCCAGGCAGGCTTAGCGTGCCAGCGACCTGGTAGGCGGCGGTGACCTGGAGCACCTGTCCGGCAGGCCGACGGGGGGTGAGGTCGACGGCCGTCTCGGCCCCGGCGGGCCGGATCGCTGTCAGGCACGCCACGAGGGGGGGCAACCCCCAGCGGGCGAGGGTCTGCCACGGTCGGGCGCTGGTCGGACGGGTGGGGGATGGTCGGCGAGGCATGGGAGTCCTTTGGCTGTGGGCTGAGCCCCCCTTCAGAGGCGGAATGTCGGCCGGGGTGGAAAAGGGCGAGCGTGGTGGCGTAGCGACCCGGCTAGCAATGCATCAACGTGCGCGGATGGGATAAGGGGGTGCTTTCGGGCCAGTCCTAATTTCGACCCGTTTTTCTGATGGAGTTGAACGGATCTGTAGCTGGACGCCCGTCTCGAGCCGCCCTCAACAATCTGGGCGATATAGGCAAAAGGCGTCATTTTTGGGCTCAGCTCAGCAAAAACGTCGCAACTTCCTATCTCGACTGATATTACAGATTCTAAACCGGGTTGGGAGGCGGTTGGGGGGAAGAAATTGGGCTCGATGGTGCGAACTTTCTGGCAACCGCCAGCGACTTAGATGCGTACAGATACTACTCGTCTTCGCTGCACCCGGCATGTGGCCGGAATCGAGCGTTGGGCAACCGACGCTCGAGACCCACCTGGGTTAAATCGTGGCTCGTCTTGCGGTGCCAGAGTTGAGGAGAAGCGAACGAAGAAACGAAGAGAAGCAGAGCCAAGCAGCAACGCAGCGGAGCGCGGCGGCGGCGATCATGACTCGCCCCCGCCCCCATGGAAAGGCCTCGGAAGGGCGACGGAGCGCGGGAACAACCTTTCGAGGTCCAGCCAGAGAAGAGGTGATTGAGATGCAGACCCGATACCGCAGTGCGATCATTCGCCAGTTTTGCGACCAGCAAACTCAGGCGGCTTCCCCGCGCGAACTTTTGGAGCAGGCCGCACGGGCCGAAACGTTGCTTGGCCGACTCAAGCCGCAACAGGCCTACGCTTGGTCCGAGGTGCTCAGCGGGCTAGCCCCTGGCCAGGGGGGAGGTGGGGCGGTGTCGGCCCAACGGATTTCGGCGGCCGAGCTGTGCCACGATCTGCCCCTCCTGATTGAGGATCTCAGCGATGCGGCGAACGTGCCCGTCACGGTGGTTGGCCAACGGGTATTGAACGCCGACGAGCTGGCTCGCACTTTCAACGTCTCGACCAAAACGATTGCCCGTTGGCGACAGCAAGGCTTGATCGCACGGAAATTCCTCATCGATGGCCGCAAGCGGGTGGGCTTTTTGAAGAGTTCGGTGGATCATTTTGTGGCTCACCACCGCGAACGTGTCCAGCGCGGCAGTCGTTTTCGACAGATGACGGATGACGAGCGGGAGCGGATCATCACCGACGCTCGGAAAATGGCCGCGGCCGGGGCGCCCCTGGGTGAGATTGCCAGCCACCTGGCAACCACGCTCCAGCGCAGTCCTGGGACGATTCGCGGCGTGATCAACCAGCACGATCGGGCTCAACCCGACCGAGCCATCTGCCCCACGGCGGACAACCCGTTGACGGACGAAATTCGGGCTCAAATTTACCAACAGTATCGCGAAGGTGAATCGATCGACACCTTGGCTCGGCGCTATGGGCGGGCCAAAACGACCATTTACCGGATCGTGAGCCGGTACCGTTACGAGCGGATCATGCGGCTGCCTCTGGAGTTCATTCCCAACCGGCAATTTGCGCGGATTCGCAAAGACAAAGATGTCTTGGGCCCCCTGCCACCGGCCGAGACGCCGGTCCGCAAGACCCGCATGCCCAAAGACCTGCCCAGCTATCTGGCCAGTCTCTACGAGGTGCCGTTGCTGACCCGAGTCCAGGAACAGCACCTGTTTCGTAAGTTTAATTATTTGAAGTACCGCGCCAGCCGTTTGCGGGACCAGTTGAATAGCTCGCGCCCCCAAACGCGGCTGATGGATCGCATCGAAAAACTTTTCGATCTTGCCGTGGCCACCAAGAACCAGATCGTCCGTGCCAACTTGCGGCTGGTCGTCTCGATTGCCAAGCGGCATGTGGGGCCGGGCGAAAACTTTTTCGAACTGGTCAGCGACGGCAATATTTCGTTAATCCGAGCTGTAGAAAAATTCGATTTTGCACGAGGGTTCAAGTTCAGCACCTATGCCAGCTGGGCGATTATGAAAAACTTCGCGCGATCGATTCCCAACGAACTGAAGCGGCGCGACCGGTTCCGCACCAGTCACGATGAAACTTTCAGTGTCGCCGAAGAGAGCCGATCGGACTGGTTCGGCCAGGAAATCGCTCAACGTCAGCGGCTCAACGAAGTCGCTAAGATCCTGGATCGGCTGGATGACCGCGAGCAAAAGATTATCATCCACCGCTTTGGACTGGATTATGCTCGAGAACNNGCAGGTTGGCGAAGCGATGGGGGTCACCAAGGAGCGGGTCCGCCAGATCGAGGCCCGGGCCCTGCACAAGCTGCGGGTCGCCGCCGCCGAGGAAAATATCGACTTTCCCGAATCGGTGGAATAGCCGGCGACGTGACCGGGGTGGGTCGCGGCTTCAGCAGCTGGTCTTCCTGGGCGTCCCGGCCGGGTGTCGCTTGGTCCCGGCTGCCGGGCTGGGAGGATTCCCCGTGGTTTTTCCGCCAGTCCCCGGTCCGCGGACATCTGGCGGGGGCCCTTCAGGGCGTTTGTGGGCGCCGCGGTCTGGCGGGGGGATCTGGCGCGGGGGCTTGGCGAGCGGTGGTGGCGGTGGTGGGGGGGGCCGGGGTCCCCCCTTTTTCCCCGCTCATTCGGCCCATTTTCCACGTTTTTGCCTCCCCCCCGCCCGTCTGGTCGCCCGGCCCGCACCCCGCTCGATCGGTCACCCCCCCAGACCGGCTGGCGTTCCCATTTTCCCGAGAGGCACCCATATTGCGGCCAAACGGGCGTTCGTTATATTAAGTAGTTTTCCCGGCGGGACTTGGGCGCTAGCGTAGCTCAATTGGCAGAGCAGTTGATTTGTAATCAACAGGTTGTGGGTTCGAGTCCCTCCGCTAGCTCAGGGTGCACAAGTCGGTTGCAGGAGTCAGAGGTCAGAGGTCAGTCTGGCGATGGGGTCTGGCCGCGGTGCGCTGACTTGGTGAGCGGGCGGGGGGTTTCCCGAGCGGTCAAAGGGGTCA
>JABAOF010014735.1_pt1 | contig 10690 bp, 7 predicted proteins | sample 7062171 | NCBI WGS metagenome assembly JABAOF01 (sample SAMN14538628, study PRJNA623070) | marine sediment metagenome | biome: marine biome [ENVO:00000428]; feature: marine pelagic biome [ENVO:01000023]; material: deep marine sediment [ENVO:00002113] | place: India: Gulf of Khambhat ... | reverse complement strand
CGGTCGTAGATGCGAACGTCATCAATCAGGCCGGAGAAGAAACTGCCTGGTTCAAGATTCTTGCCGGCACCAATATACAGACTGCCATCGTTACCTAACAGTGGGGGCAGGTCATCTTTTGCCACCTCTGAATCGTCGACGTAAAGGTATTTGCTCGATCCATCATACGCAAGGCCGATGTGGTGCCACTGTTCATCTGTAATTACGAAATCCGACTTCAGTGGAAGCATCGCATGTGTCAAACCGGCCATAAGTTTTCCTTCGGATGGATCTATACCAAGCCATGTGCTCCCAGGCCTAGCACCAAGCTCCGTAGTGGTATCTGCCTGAGATAAGACTGCCTGGCCCGGTGCTCCTCCTCTAATCCAGGCAAAGACGCTGAATGCCCCATCCATAGGGTTCAACACAAAATCGGTGCTGAGGTAGTCATCAATCCCGTCGAGCTGAAGCGCACCATCTATCTGACCGCCGTCAGGTTGCCAGATGGCGCCACCAGTCACAACAGCGTCATTTGTATCAACACTATCATAGGCGATGTCGCCCTCTGTCTCGTTAAGTGGCCAGTGTGCTATCAGCGTGGGATCGTCCACTTCCTGCCCCCAGTAGCTCATCAGAACTTCCAAGTCCGCAGCGTCCACAACCCCATCACCGAACGGCGGCGGTGCTATGTCAACTGCTGGGTCGTCCTTGCCCCAGGATTCGATAAGTCTCAGGAGATCTTTGATGTCCACGATGCCGTCGCCGTTGAAGTCGGGTTGTGAAGTAGTAAGTCCGGTGTCGTATTCTTCCACCGTTGAGACGCCTGCCCAAGGATGCCAGATCTCAGTTCCTCCAATTGCGTAGATCTTCCCGTTCACTGCGCTACTGGCGTGCATCCACCTTCGCACAGACATATCGGTTCTTCTTGTCCATGTGTCCGTGACAGGATCGTACTCCTCTACTACGGAAAAAGTGTCGCCTACAATTCCGCCCCCAACGGCATAGATCCTGCCACCCACCACACTGGCCGAGAGGAAATCTCTTGGCGTTGGCATATCGGCTTTCCTCGTCCAGGTATCTGTCGCTGGATCATACTCTTCCATAGTCGCAAGGGGGGGATTGTGGACATCTCCTTTGACACCTCCCATGAAATATATCCTCTTGTCGAACACGCAGGCGCTACCCATGACTCTTGGCGTGGGTATATCGGCTTTCGTCGTCCACGAATCTTTGGCCGGATCGTACACATCCATGGCTGGAGGATTAGGAACCGCTCCAGGAACTCCTGCCGTGATACCACCGAAGACATAGATCTTCCCATCCACCGCGCAGGTGCAAAGGAAGCTCCTTTTTGTTGGCATGTCGGTTTTCTTCGTCCAGGTGTCCGTTGCCGGGTCATACTCTTCCACAGTGGGAAGTGATGCCTGCTCAGTTGGTTCACCACCGATGACATAAATCTTGCCATTGACCACACTGGCCGCATGTCCATATCTTGCCGTGGGCATATTGGCCTTCCGGGTCCAGGTGTCTGTCACAGGGTCGTACTCTTCCACAATTGAGAGATATGCTCTGTGCATGGCTCGTCCACCGCCAATAGCGTAGATTTTCCCATCCACGACGCTGGTTGAAAGACCATACCTTGCCGTTGGCATATCAGCTTTTCTCGTCCATGTGTCCTCTACTGCTGAACTCACAGAAGCCATACCCAAAAGCACAACCACCACAACAATTTTGTAAACTCGTATAATTTCCATTTTTGACATCCTTCCAGGTTTGCAGTAAAATTATCGTATCCTATCTCCTCGCGGGCAAACCAACCGCCTGGAGCAGGACCGGGCTGGTGAGGATGTTGCCGACATCGAGTAACTCACCAGCCCTTACAATATCAACTTTAAAACAATTCAAACACATTGTTCTCTCTCCCGCTTTCATTCGATTTCTCCCAGGTAGCGATCTAGCCAGGCAAGCACATCTTTGCGAATCTGCTTGTAGAATAATCCAAATACACCATGTCCACCGGGATACAGCTTATGCTTCTTGTGTTCATCAGCAGTGCCTAGGAATTCGTACATTGGTAGCGCGGAGGTCTTCAGGGGTGCAGCGACATCTTCCGTGCCGTTAACCATCAGCACTGGAGTTTTTACTCTTTGAGCGTAGAGGGCGATGTCGAAAGAACGGGGCAAATCAACATGAGGAATTCCTCCCACCACGAAGACACCTGCATCGAAACGGTCTTCCACGGCCAGCATAATGGGCCCAAGCTGCGCGCCCCAGCTAATTCCATAGTAGGCAATTCTTTCATTATCGAAGTCATCCCGACTCTCCAAATAATCGATTGACCTGCTCAAATCCTGTGCCATCTTGATGATCCAGTCTCTATAGGCGAAAGGTGTCTGAATAATGCTGGAGGCAGTCCATATGCGACCGCGTGCGGCGGGCCGTTCGTATGTTCCCTTGTAAATGGGACACAGCAAGGCACGGCCGTTCATAATAATATGCTCCATGAGATCCCTGTATGGCAGACCGTCGAAAGACTCGTCATAAACGGCGCCTATAACTGGGAAGTAAATGACCGTTTGATATGGTGGCTCTCCTGTTTTGGGTAGGAACAGGTATGCAATCACGCGTTCACCACCATAGGCCGCGTCGAATGTGATCTTCTCTTTACGCCAGAAGGGCAAACTGCCGTCGGCACTTTGGACAATAGCATTCAGAGGTGTACGATCGTATCTATATTGAGTCTTCAGGATCCGGAACTCTTCGTCTGAAAACGGCACCAAATTGGACAAATCTCGCCACGAAGATTGTTCGACAGGCTTGAAGAGCACAGGTTCCAACAATTCTTCTCCATGCTGATATTGCACACATCGAAAGCCATTAAGGGGCGAACGGTCCCACGATAACCGGGAATCCTTCCCAACAAACATATAGGTCGGTTCGCCCAAGCCGCCACCAAGGATGTAGCGAAGACTCCCCGAATCACCGGTCGCGTTGAGACACCACTCTTTAATGTTTCCCGCCATATCATACAATCCTGTGGTGCCCATACCAGGGTGGCTTCCGACGGGAGCAGTGCCTGCGATGTCGAAATTGCTGAACGGCACGATCACCACGGACATGCCAGTGCAAGCGGCTTGTTGCCAATGATGGACTGTTGGCAGACTCTTGCCGACGAACTTAGCATATGCGGCTGCTTCGTACCAACTAACACCGGAGACTGGATGCTGATCCTGCCCTTCAGGGTAGGTTCCTTCTTCCCATGTGGCCGGACCTGGTTGGTTCGTTGTATCCACGAATTCACTAATGGCCTGCTCCCATGAGATATTACGGCCTTCCTTCAGGAATTGTGATTCTCTCCAGTAATCCCGATTCGTATATCCACCCTGATCAACAAACTGCTTAAACTGTTCATTCGTGACTTCATATTTGTCCATGAGATAGGCCGGGGATTCAATGACTGTTGTCTGATCCGAAGAAGGTGAGGGTATCTCAAACTTCCAGGCTCCTATCCACACCATCTCACCAGGTAAGTCTTCCTCGCGTAATCGAATATCTAAGGAATTGTCGGCGACACATTCGTGTGTGTCGAATCCTTCCTTTTCTATCTTCCAGCGATATGTGCCCTGTGGAAGGGTGAGTTTATCCAGCGGAGATTGTCCGAGATACTCCCACGGTGCATCAGTAGCAGAGTATTCTCTGTAGGAGATGCTCGCCCCGGCTGGAGTTGTGGTAATTGAGTAATCTTTACAAATGCGTGCCCACAACTCGTTTAGTGCCGGATCGTTCGGGATATGTTCCTTGGCTCTTTTCGCAAGGGTAAAGGCGGCACGATAATCCTGTTGTTCTATCAAGTTGATAATTTCCGGCAACGCTTCTGCTTGGGCCCACTGGACTCTCCGTGCGCTTACGCTTCGCAGATACATCCATGCAGTGATGACAAAGCCAGCCAAAAGTACCATTATCACAGCGGCGGTGGTTATATGTGTACAGTGTCTCTGCCAGAATTTCTGTGTTCGATACAAAAGACTTGGTGAATGGGCAAGGATTGGCTCATTCTTCAGATGGCGCTCGATATCCTCGGCCAGTCCGTGCGCCGTCTCGTACCGTCGTGTTCGGTCCTTCTCCAGACACTTCATCACAATCCAATCCAGGTCGCCCCTTACCAACTTGCGAAGTGCCTCAGGATTCGCCTGCCGGTACCGGGCTATATCAGTCAATGTTTGACCCAATGTACCGAGCCTGGTGGATGGTTTTAATGGGTCCGTCTCGCAGATGATTCGCTGAATCTCAGTGTACCCGGCTTTGCGGAGTGCTTCTGCATCAAAAGGTGTGGTCCCCGTCAGCAGTTCATACAACAAGACGCCGAGTGAGTAGATGTCGGTGCGAGTATCTACATCCAGCCCGCTCATCTGCGCCTGCTCAGGGCTCATGTACACGGGTGTACCAATGAAGTGAGCGTACCGGGTAAATACAGTCTTCTCTGTCAAACGCTGGCTGGTTGCCTTGGCAATGCCGAAATCAATTATCTTTGGGATCGGCTTGTCGTCGTGCATTGTCACCATGACATTCGAAGGCTTGATGTCGCGGTGGATGATACCCTTCTGGTGCGCATGTTGGACGGCATGACAGACCTGAATCAGAAGCTCAAGACGCCGTTGGGTATCCAATTTGTTGCTGTCGCAGTAGTCGGTGATTGAAATTCCGTGGACAAGTTCCATTACAAAGTAAGGCCTGCCGGTCTCGGTGGCCCCGGCGTCAAACACTTTAGCGATATTCGGATGATCCATCATCGCCAAAGCCTGACGCTCGGCTTCAAAGCGAGCGATGACCTGCTTGGTGTCCATGCCCAATTTGATAATCTTGAGAGCTACCTTGCGGCGAATGGGCATCTGCTGCTCAGCCATGTAGACCACTGCCATGCCACCTTCACCGATCTTCTCCAACAACTTGAAGCGACCTATGACGGTCCCCGGCTCTCCCAGATTCGGGCAGTCATCAAGAGTGAGTTGGGAATCCAGAATTGGACTTCGCAGAAAGCCATCTTTGACATCGTTGGCTTTCAGAAGGGCTTTAATTCTTCTGTAAAGTTCCTTACGATCACCGCAGGCCTCCTGGAGAAAAGCCTCTCGCTGATCGGCTGGCTTATCCAAGGCTTGGTAAAAGATATTTTCCTCTTTCTTTTGGAGTTGTTCTGCCATACTCAAATCCCTGATTATTTCGACTTCCTCCTTCAATGCGATAAAATCACGCAGAGACCCTCACAGAAAATGAAAAAATTCTAAAGAAATATATCTAAAGAAGGTCTTTCTCATCTTCTCCTATGATTTCCAGACGGAGCCAGGAGCGGGCATAGGCCCAGTATCGCTCTGCAGTGGCATGTGAGATGCCAAGGGCTTTGGCTGCCTGATCCCCTGTTAAGCCAGCAAAAAACCGCAGTTTCACCAATTCAGCCTTGGTCTCGTCCTGGCTCTCCAACTTCTGCAGAGCTTCGTCCAAGGCCAACAGATCATCTGGTGAGATCTTCGCGTCCTCTCTGATCCACGAGTCGTTGAGTGTGATTCGATTATACCCTCCGCCGTGACGTTGATACTTCTTCCGACGAGCATCTTCAATGAGAATTCTCCGCATGGCTTCAGCAGCGGCAGCAAAGAAATGACCTCGGCATTTCCAGCCTGGGTTTTCAGAGCCAGCCAAACGTAGGTATACTTCATGAACGAGGGCAGTAGCTTGAATTGTCAGCCCTGGGAGTTCTTTCGAAAGCTTCTGAGCGGCAAGAATACGCAGTTCATCATAGAGCAATGGGAGCAATTCGTTTGTAGCCCGAGCATCCCCCCGTTCAATCGCGTTCAAAATGCGTGTGACATCGGTCATACTTATTCTCGATAACGGATGTCTTTAATCTCCGGCCCAAGACCCGTGGTGTCAAGTCCTCAGTATGCAGGTGGACCTCTCGTAAATATGCCTGTGGAAGATAGAATTTCCTTACAGGGACACATTATTCTATCAGAAATGCGGTGACGTTTCAATAACTGGTGTGTGATAGATGGCTTCGTTTACAGCGTCTTTTGGATCAATCCCACCATCCAACCAGAAGCGCCCCAAGCACCCCCAAAAACAGCCCCATTTTCACGCGTCGACGCCTACAACTGGACTACAACCCGAAAGGCCAATACCTCCCAATTCTGCGAAAATGGCCCCCTCATAAGTCATTTAACGAAAGCTATTTATATAAAAGTCGAAATTTGCGCACGGATTCAATGTCCCTCGCGCTCCCTTATCTGTTAAAGAACTTGATCCGATGGGCTGAGAACCTGACTTTACTCTTCCGATTTCAATGTCACCAGTTTCAACTGGTGGTTTTTTACTGTTGTTGCTGGCGTATAGCCCATAATTGAATGTTGAATCCAAATATCCTAGCATTTAAATGGGGTATGAAAATGAGAAAATTTATTAAATTCCTGTCCTAATCTACACCTTTTGTGTTGTTAATATATAGCTGCACAGGTTGAATTGCAGATTGGGCATGTATGAGTAACAATCAAACTGAGAGCGAACGAAATAAGCAGTTGCTGACGCTTATGGTGCGTCATCAACATCAGATCTTCGCGTATATTTATTCACTGGTGCCTCGCCGCTCTGAAGCAGATGACGTGCTCCAGGATAGTTGTGTCGTCATATGTGAGAAATTCGATCAATTCAAAACGGGCACTGATTTTGTGGCTTGGGCCTGTCGCATTGCATTTTGGGAGATTTGTCGTATGCGCCAAAAACACGCCCGATCAAAGGTCATCTTCGGCCAGGCAGTTCTGCAAGCGGTTTCCGAGACCGCTACTACCATGATTGAGGAGATCGATTCTCGTCACGAGATCCTCTCTCGCTGTCTGGACAAGTTGCCGCTGCGCGATCGTGAAATGATCCTCACCCGCTACGAGCCGGGTTGTGGGGTGAAAGAAGCAGCAGCACGTTCGGGCCGCACACTGCAGACCACCTATAAGGCTCTGGCCCGGATACGGAAATTACTTATGGATTGTGTGACCAACCAACTCGAAATACAGGGGATTTGAGGTATAGAATGGATTTCGATGATCAAGACAATCTGGAAATGACGGTGTTGTGTAATGCATTGGTCGATGAGACGATTACGCCGGATCAGCTAAGTCGACTACAGCGGTGGCTGCGCGAGAGTGAGGAGGCCAGGCGTTTTTACATCCGTTTCATGTCCCAAGATGCCGACCTCTGCGGTTATGCAGCAGAAATACAGACAGATCCCGCGGATGCTCCTCTCAACGCTCGGCCCAACATGGAGAAATTCCAATACCGCCAGCGACTGTGGAGCCGGATAATAAAGCTTCCAATCGCGTGGATGCAAGCAAATCTATGGCAACGCATTGCACCCTATGCGCTTGCCGTAGTGCTACTGATGGTTTTGCTGGTATCACAAACGATAAACAATAACTCGCAGCGGATTCCCCGGCCAGATTTTGTCGTACAACCGCCGCTGGAATCCACGGATGATGGTGTAGCGGTGCTTACCCAGGCAGTTACCACTGAGTGGGACCAAGAGACACAGCCGAAAATCGGTGACACGATTCCACCGAGTGTTCTTAGATTAGAATCGGGATTGGCCCAGATCGAATTTTACTCTGGGGCGTCACTGCTGTTTGAAGGTCCGGCGGAGTTGCAGTTGATCTCTGCTGATAAATGCTTCTGTCGGAAGGGTAAATTTCGCGTATTCGTACCCCAGGCCGCCCAGGGATTCACCGTGTTGTCGGCTGACATCGAAATGGTCGATCTCGGCACGGAGTTCGGTGTAGAGGTGACTCCTCACCGTGAAACCCAGGTCCATGTTTTTGACGGCAAACTTGAGCTGTATCCGCCCAATACTCAGCGTGCCGCTGAGAATCGAATCGAGTTATTGGCGGGCAGCGGACGGCGCATCGAACGTTCCGGTGAATCTTCTCCGATCGTGGCAGACCCCAAGGCGTTCATCACTACGCGGGAGCTGAAACAACGAGTGGACGAAGATATGGCTCGGCGTGTCAATCTTTGGGCTCAGCATATAAAAACCGTGAAGCAAGATTCTCGTTTTATCGCCACCTACACCTTTGAACAGGATTCGGAACAGGATCGTGTTCTTTACAATCACGGCAGAGGCGGACGCTCCCTGGACGGCGCCATTGTTGGTTGCGAATGGAGCGAAGGGCGGTGGCCGGGTAAACGTGCGTTAGAATTCAAGCGACCTGGTGATCGTGTATGCATTCATGTGCCGGGCGAGTATGATGCATTGACCTTAGTCACCTGGATCCGTGTAGACGGACTGGATCGTGAGTACAGTTCGCTCATGTTGACGGACCGCTGGGATGTGGGTGAAATCCATTGGCAGATCCTCAAATCGGGACAGCTAAGGCTTGGTATCTGTCATTCGGAACTGGTGGGAACGAGCAGGGGATTGGGCTTTAACTATGATTCACCGCCCGTATGGGATCTGTCGCGAATTGGCCAATGGATTCATGTGGCTGTTGTTGTTGATAACCCATCCGGTTTCGTGACCCACTTCGCTAACGGTCGCGAGTTATCACGCGAACCACTACATACCACGGTTAAGTTGCGTGTCGGTGATGCGCAGATTGGCAACTGGCGTCCTTACCCTGAGAGCTTTTATAAGTTAGATGAGGGGGCGGTTCCGATTCGTAACTTCAACGGCCGTATTGATGAATTCATGATTGCCGGACAAGCACTTACGAATGAGGATATCCGGAGTTTATACCAAAAAGGTAAACCTGCGTTGCAGAAGTGAAGATAATTGGTCTGAAGCAGAAGACGATGGAGTACGAGTTTGAAGATTGGATACGTAATGCCAGGAGCAGGAGAACTCTAAAGTCTGTTTGCGCGCCGCTTAGAATTTTCGTGAGCGAGGCGGTTGTGCTATGCTGGGCACAGAAGAACCAGAGATAAAATGTTCTACTCCAATGTAGGTTCACTTGAGCTGAAAAGCGCTTTTTCTGAGGATACAGGAGATTGGTTATGGCAAAGCCGAGAGGTTTTACACTCATTGAGTTGTTGGTTGTGATCGCGATCATTGCGCTATTGTTGGCCATACTGATGCCATCTCTGCAGAGAGCCCGGCATCAGGCTCGCCGTACCGCCTGTGCGGCGCACCTGAAATCGTGCGGATATGCAGGCGTGCTTTACTCCAATGACAATAACGGTCAGTTTCCGTATTGTCATCCGGAAATCGTGAATGGGGCCGACTACGGTCCCGGCACCTACGCGGTTTGGTTAAGCAACCGCCAAGGTAACCCGGAAACCAAGGGCTTCCTGGCTCACGGCCTTTTGTTCTACCATAAATACATAAAGATGCCGAAGGTGTTCTATTGCCCCGGCAACAAGGATCTGACAATTCGGTATGGAAAGGATCCGGCCGCCACTCCCGATTTCTCTGCCATTACTAATGGCGGAGGATGGCCCGCAGGCAAGATCCCGGAGGATTTGAGGCCGGGCCAAGTCTGGGTCCAGACCACCTATCATTACCGGCCGCTCTGGGATGGAAGCAAATGGCGGGCTGTGAACTCCAATCGGGACAGCGGCAGCATGGCATTCATGGTAGATGTGTTTGCCGATCCACGGCGAGGTGTTCGATACCATCATAAGGATGGATACAACGCGGCCTATGTAGACGGGCACAGCGAATACGTTAAGAACATGGGCCATGAAATAGAGAACCTAGCCGGCGGGAACTATTATCATGGAGACTACAGCCGTCAGGATTTTGTCTGGAAGAAGTTTTTCGACAAAGTGATGAGGTATAAACCGCACCAGGAATACTAATCCGGTTGTCTCATGGATCTGGTGCTGAGATGCTTCTTAACAAAAAGGTGGCAGAGTTGAAATATGTAAATTCGATGGCAGTCTTAAATCTCGGGCAGGACTGTACACGATATATAGAGGACCCTTATCAGTGGAGCTGTATCAAATCGCAAAGTGAATCCCGCTTACAGACGGATAGAGTGTAGCGCAGAGTAGCGCTGTCGCCTATTATCATCAAAACCATCTTCGAAGGAGGATTGTCATGTGTGGAAGACTGATTTGCTTGAAGTTGTTTGTTAAAAGCATTGTGTGTTTTGGTGTGTAGCCAAGACATGTCTTGTTAACCTTTTTATGAGAAAGGAGAATTACAATGAGTAAGAAAATGGTATATTTGGTTTCTATTGTTGTGGCATTGTCTCTGGTGGGTGATGCTCAAGCTGACATCAACTGGATTGATGCCACTGGCGACCACCTCTGGAGCACGCCAGGAAACTGGAACACCGGCACACTCCCCGTCACTGGCAACGTCTCTGCCGGTAAGGTCAGAATCCAAGTGGTCCCCGGCCCGATTGTCGCGAAGGAAGGTGCCGAGTGTTTTAACATACGCGTGGGTAACAATGCCACCGGTGACATGACGGTGGACGGCGGAACTCTTGCGGTAGACGGTTGGATTGCATTGGGCAGGAACGCGGGTGGTGAAGCGACACTTAATATGATCAGTGGCACCATAACTGCTAACGACCTCAATATAGCGGAAGTTGGCAGCTTGGCCACCCTCAATATGACCGGTGGCAATATTACACTCAGGGGTACGCTCCGGGTTGGAAGATCCGGTCCAGGTCACGCGAACCTGGATGGTGGAGTTATTACCACCAACAACTTTAATATGGGCCTGGATACTGGT
>JABAOF010031429.1_pt1 | contig 10691 bp, 9 predicted proteins | sample 7062171 | NCBI WGS metagenome assembly JABAOF01 (sample SAMN14538628, study PRJNA623070) | marine sediment metagenome | biome: marine biome [ENVO:00000428]; feature: marine pelagic biome [ENVO:01000023]; material: deep marine sediment [ENVO:00002113] | place: India: Gulf of Khambhat ... | reverse complement strand
GCGGGTCACCTGCTGCAGCTCGGGCTTGATCCCTGCAGCCTCCAGGGCGGCGGCTACGTCGCTAAACCGGTCCGGATCGCAGGTGACTTCGAACTCGTCCGCTTCGCTGCGGACGTCGTCCGCCCCGGCTTCCAGGGCCAGCTCGAACAACGCTTCCTCCTCCACCTGGTCGCGGGGGATGAGGAACAGCCCTTTGCGGTCGAACATCCAGGCCACACAGCCGGTGGCGCCCAGCTTGCCGTCCCCGATTTCAAAGATCTTGCGGATTTCCGGGGCGGTGCGGTTCCGGTTATCGGTGAGGGCTTCGCAGTAGATGGCCACCCCGCCGGCGCCGTAGCCTTCGTAGACGACCTCCTCGAGGTTTCCGCCCTCCAGTTCACCCGTCCCCTTCTTGATCGCTCGTTCGATTGTATCTTTCGGCATACGAGCACTCTTGGCGTCGGCAACGGCCAGCCGCAGCCGCGGGTTTTGGTCGGGGTCACCGCCCCCCATCTTGGCAGCGACCGTAATGGCCTTGGCACACTTGCTCCAGACCTTTCCGCGCCTGTTATCAATCAACGCCTTTTTGTGCTTGATCCCTGCCCAATGGGAATGGCCGGCCATCGTCGTTCGCTCAATAAGTGGTCAGACTCGCTACCAGATACGTTCAGGATGCATAAGCGCAGGTGCGCCCTGCCAACAAAGGATTGTACCATCTCTTCTCGGCCGCGAAAAACGCTGATCTCGGCCTGCGGGGCTCGCGTGAGCAGATACCTTCCCTGCAAGGTCCAGCGTCACTCTGCACCCAGATTCCTCCTGGGCCATATTTCTCACCCATCGACAATCATCCAGCATCCGCCAAAACTTCCGCCTGGCATGGTCCATCACTTTTGTTGGCGTCCGAGCGGCTGGGGGTGATGACTGTGGCTTTTTTGTCTCGCCCCAAGACGACAGGTATGCACCGCTGGTTCAGGGCCTGTTTGTTGCAGGACCGGAACCGTGCTGCCTAAGCGCTTGGTGGCTCTTGCAAGCCCCCTTCCGGCAGCAGGTCGGCCAGTGGGCACTGGTCGCACTGAGGCGTCTTGCGACAGTGCAGGTGTCCCACGCGGACCAGTAAGGCGTGGTACTCGTTGTACAGTTCGACATCCGCCGGGAGGTTCGCTTGAAAATGCTCTTGGATCTCGTGGTAATCCGCCTGGTACTCCATCCAACCGTGCCGCTTGAGTACGCGTTGAGTGTAGGCATCGACAACAAAAACGGGTTTCTCAGCCGCGTACAGCAGAATCGAATCCGCCGTCTCTGGACCGATACCATTGATTTGCAACAGCTGTTGCCTCAGCGTTTCGGTGTCGTGAGAGAACATGACCGCCAGGGAACCTGCGTGCTGGTCAAACAGGTAGTCGAGCAAATTGCGGAGGCGACGGGCTTTCATGCGAAAATAGCCAGCCGGCCGGATCAGCTCCTGCAGCTCGTCGATCGACACTTCGTAAAGTTCCTGGGGGGACAGAAGGCAGGCCTGGCGGAGGTTGTCGATCGCTCGTTCGACATTTTTCCAGGCGGTATTCTGGACCAGCACGGCCCCCACCATCACTTCAAACGCCGACTCGGCCGGCCACCAGTGCTGGGGGCCGTAAGCGGTGTGCAGGCGGTGGTAAATTTCGTCAACTGTAGCGGTCATGCTGGCCAGGATCCGGGATATTACGGCGACATCAAGAGTTTAGCCTGCTGCGGCTGTCATTTCGAGCGGCTTAAGGCGGGCGTTCCCGCGGGTCGAAAATGATAAGGGGGAAGAAGCCTGAGAACCATCACCTGCCGGCAGGTTCGGCATGATCGCACAGCTGGATAAGGAATCGACCGCGCTGGCCGTCCGCCCGGCCAACTATTGGCAGCAGTCACGGCGGCCGCTGACCAGCCTGTTTTTCGTGCTGCCATTGCTGGTGTTGTACGAAGGCGGTGTGCTCTGGCTGGGACCCAACGGTGTGCGGAACGGCGCGGATTTGTGGATGCAACGATTGCTGGGCTTTTTCGGCTTTGGCGGTTTCCTCCTGTTACCCCTGTTGACCATCGCCATTCTGCTGGGATGGCATCATACGAGTCGCCAGCCGTGGCGGGTTTCGCGGGGCGTGCTGTTTGGAATGGCGGCCGAGTCGACGGTCCTGGCGGTCCTGCTGCTGGTGTTCGCCAATGTGCAGGCGCGTCTGCTGGTTCTGACAGGCAGCCCGCTGCCCTGTCAGCTGGGCGATGGCACCTCGGCAGTCGGGTTTGCCAGCCACCTGGTGCGTTATTTTGGAGCGGGTATTTACGAAGAACTGCTGTTCCGCCTGATCCTGGTTCCCTTGGTAATGGCAACCGTAGGCTGCCTGATCGCTGGACGGCGGATGAAGGTTGCCGTGGCCCTCGTGCTGACCAGCCTGCTATTTTCCGCGGCGCATTACGTGGGGCCGCAAGGGGACGATTACCAGCTGTATTCGTTTGTCTTTCGCTTCATCGCCGGGGGTTTTTTCGCAGTTTTATTCGTCTATCGGGGTTTCGGCATTGCGGCCGGTACCCATGCCTTGTACGACATCCTGGTCGGCGTTTCTGCTTAGCCCCCCAGCGGCTAAATTAAATCTTTGGTGCTTGTCAAGACCTAAAAATTTTTTTCTGTAGATTTTGCGAACGGCCTTTGTTGGTTTTTGCTGGTAAGTTTATAATGCATGCTGTGGGTTCGCGGGGCTCCCCATAAGCCTACATTTGGAAAACCAGTTTTCAAGGCATTTTATCCGTGCTCAGCGTTCGACCCAAAGTTACGGAACTGATCTTTCAGCTGTACGGGCGACCGTTGCATCCAGAATTATTCGAGGTCTACAGTTCGCGGACGGTCAGCCGGGGCAACTACGAAGCACGCGTTGATATCACCAGTGCCGGGCATATCGTGACCTGGCGTTATCACGGACTGATATTGACAGAGGTTGCCACCAGTGCGCACACCCCGCTGCCCCAGAAGCGGCGGTTGCTGAGGTATCGGCTGGACGGCGAGCGGAATGACCGGGTCAGGACGCGCGGCGGTGCCACCTACCTGGTGGGNNCATGGTGGGCGTCCAGCTGGAAAAGGTCCCGCCGGAAGTCTTTTGGAACTATCAGAACGAATTGTTCCACGACGGGGAAACGGAGGGGCTGTTATACCGTTTCGACTCCAGCGGCCGCGTCGCCTTGGGGGCGCTCAGCTATATCAACATCGAAACCCGCATCCGCACGTTGCGCGTCCAGGCCTTTCACACCTTTCCCGACGATTGTGCAATCGTCAAGACGCAGTCGGTCTTCGAGATCCCCTGAAGGTGGCCGGAGCGGACCCGCTCAGCGGTCGTCGAGCGGCTGTTTGTTTCAAGTTAGCGCCAACCTTCAGATGGCTGTCTCCCCTCTGCGGCTACCAATCCAGCCCGCTCAACATCGCACCCACCGCCGCGTTCACGACCGCCGGGTTCTCCAGCGGCGCCATGTGACCTGCGTCAGGGATTTCCACAATCCGGGCACCGGGAATCGCCGCCGCGATCGCCCGCATCTCCTCCGGGGGCGAGATCTCGTCGTGCTGGCCGACCACGACCAACGTGGGGACCGAAATCCCGCTCAACAAGGAAGTCACATCGGGACGTGCTGCCATGCCACGTTGAGCAGCGGCGATGGTTTGAGGGTTTGTGCTGAGGATCATCTGGCGGATTGCCGCCAGCAGCTGAGGTTGATCGACCGCTGTGGTGGGACAGACCAGCTTGGGCACCATGTCATCGGCAACAAACTCGGCCCCTTCCCGCAATACCCGCTGAGCCATCTGCAGCCGGCCACGGCTCACTTTTTCGCTGTCCGCCACCGCGCGGGTGTCGCACAGAATCAATCCCGCCACTCGATTTGGATATTTGCGCCAGAATTGCCAGGCGATATAGCCGCCCATCGAGAGCCCGCAGAAGGCGACCGGCTGCTGGACATGCAGCGCATCCAGCAAGCGGGCCAAGTCATCCGCGTAACCCTCCATGGTCACCCTGCCCGATGTCCGCAGGCTGCCCCCAAAGCCACGGAGGTCGGGAGCGATCACATGATGGGTCTCTGCAAAATGATCGATTTGGGGGTTCCACATCGAGTGGTTGAGTGGAAACCCGTGGACAAGCAGGAGGGGATGGCCCTCGCCTCGCTGGACAACGCCAAACGCTTCGCCGTTGATCGTCACCGTGGTCATCGGGGGGCCTCCTGGGGCGTCGTCGAGCGGTTTCAGCGAGCGGGCAGAGCGCTCCGGGGCTGATCCACCTGATGATTAGGATACCAGAACGGCGGCTGAGCGACCTGGCTGGCCAAGCGGTCGGTAAGCAAGCTTGCCGCCGGCCTCCCGCCGTGAAGGACTCGTGGCGTCCCACCCCGCCAATCGACCCTGCCGTGCGAACCCAAATGTCTCACCAGCCGCGCAGCGGCGGCAGGCAAGAGCCTCACGCGCCAGCCCCAGGAACCGCCAGCCCCAGGTTCGGGATGCCCCAGGAAATCAGCGGTAGGGGCGCTAAGCGGCCGCCGTCTTGAGAATCTTGGTGGTCGACACGCCGGCGACCACGGGGGTCACGACCACCTGACCACCGTACGATTCGACCAGTTCGCGGCCGACAATTTCTTCGGGCCGGTAATCGCCCCCCTTGACCAGCACGTCGGGAAGGACGCTTTGGATCAGGGCTTGCGGCGTCTTTTCGTCAAAAATGGCCACGAAATCGACGCATGCCAGCGCCGCTAGAATGGCGGCTCGGTCCTGCTGGCCGATCAGCGGCCGCTTGGGACCCTTTAATGCCCGCACGCTGGTGTCGCTGTTCAGGCCGATGACCAGCACGTCTCCCATGCTCGCCGCCTGCTGCAAATAGGTGATATGTCCCACATGCAAGAGGTCAAAACACCCGTTGGTAAACACGATCCGCTGCCCGCGGGCTCGACACGCCTTGAGCGCGTCGGTCAGCAGCTGGCGGTCGAGCACTTTGGCGGCCGCCGGCTGCTGCTCGGCCAACAGATAGTTGCGAATTTCTTCACGGCGAATGACCGCCACGCCGACATGTTCCACCTCCAGTCCGCCGGTGACGTTGGCCAGTCGAGCGGACTCGGTGGGACTGCATCCAGCGGCCAGACCGATCCCGATCGTTGCCAGGACCATGTCGCCCGCACCGGTGATGTCATAAACGGCTCGCGGCCGGGTCGCAAAAATTTCCTGCTGACCGTGTCGCGGATGTAGCCAAGCGATCCCGTCGCGGTCCAGTGTCACAAAGACCATTTCCAGGTCGGCCTGCCGGCACAAGGCGGCGGCCGCGTCGAGCGCCTCTTGCGGATCGTTAATCTTCAATCCGGTAGCGTATTCCGCCTCGCGGCGATTGGGAGTGATGGCCGTCGCACCGCTGTACAGCTCGTAATCCTCGCACTTGACCGGGTCGACCACTACGGGAATACCCGCCGCGCGGGCGGCCAAGATGACGCGCCGCAAAAGCCGCGGCGTACAGACGCCTTTGCCGTAATCCGACACCAGGACGACATCGAACCGGTCCAAGCGGCCTTCCAGCTGCTGAATCAATTGATCTTCCGTCTCCCTGCCGATCGGTCCCCGCTGCTCCTCATCGACCCGCAGAATCTGATGCGGATGCCGATTCGCCGCTCGGCCAATGTATCGCTGCTTCGTCGTCGTCGGCCGACAGCTGCTGAACAGAAACTGACAGTCCACGCCGTGATCTTCCAGCATCTCGCGGACCCGGTTTCCGTCGTCATCGGTTCCTAACAGGCCGGCACAAGCAACATCGGCTTCCAGACCGCGCAACAGCTGGCAGACGTTCCCGGCACCGCCCAAGCGATATTCACGGCGGTCGGCCCGCAAGACGATCACCGGCGCCTCCTGGCTGATCCGTTCCGCATCGCCCCAGGTGTAGAGATCCAGAATAAAGTCGCCCAGCACCAGGACCCGGGGATGGCCCAGGGCTTCCAGGGTGTTGAGCAGATCGGAATTGTTCATATGCGTACCGTCTCAGGAGGGGTTGCTTGGATCAGCGCCGAGCGGAAAGCGCCGGCGGTCCAGATTCTACCGCCTCACCGCGTCGGGACAAACAGCGGCAGGCCGCGAGCAGTTTGCCTGCCTTTCCCGAACTGCGGCCGACCGGGAACCGATCGTGCTAGCTTAATGACAAAACTCCCCGCCAGCGCCAGGTCCAGGATGGCCCAGGAAAATCGAGTCGCCAAGCGACCGTGGGTGCTTTAACCGGATGGCGGCTAGCCGCTGCCGGCAGGTCGTGCTTCGAGCAGGGATCGCAGCAACTCGAGCAGTTGTTCCTGGCCGCTCAGCACTTCTGTCTCGATGACCAGGGCCCAGAACGGAATGCCGTTCAGCCGGTCCTGTTCAAATTTGACAAGGTCTTTGTGTGTACAGACAACCGCCTCGGCTCCCGCCGCGGCTGCCGATCGAGCGATCGATTCTGTGTCCTCAGTGGAAAAGGGATGGTGATCAGGAAAGGTGCGAAAGACGGCCACATCAAATCCGCTGCTTTGCAGCATCTGCTGAAATCCGCTCGGATTGCCAATGCCGCAGAAGGCCGCGAGCGGCGGGCCACGCAGCACATCCAGGGCCTGCTTCTGCCGGCTGCTATTCAGGAAATGGGTTGGGGTTTGAGCGATCTCGAGCCATTGAGCCGTCGGTGCCAGTTGGGCGACACGTTGGCGAATGCTTGACCGCTGCGGTGCTGTTAACAGGTTCGCGCGGGACAAGACCACCACATCCGCACGCGAAAGGCCGCTCAACGGCTCGCGCAAGGTGCCCCGCGGAAACACGTGCTCAAATCCGAAAGGCTCAGTGGCGTCCAGCAATACCAGGTCCAGATCCCGCCCCAGACGGCGGTGCTGAAATCCGTCGTCCAGAAGGATGATGTCGCAACCGAACCGCGCGATCGCCTGACGACTTGCCACGATGCGATCGGGGTTCTGCACTTGGGGGATGTTGGGCAAGCGCTGAGCCAGCTCGAGAGCTTCGTCGTTCCACGCTTGCGAGCCGGATCGATAACCTCGGCTGACGATGGCCGGTCGCCTGCCCTGTCGTTGAAACCATTCAGCCAGCCAGGCCACCGTCGGCGTCTTGCCGGTACCGCCCAGGGTGAGGTTGCCGACGCTGACCACAGGGACTTCAAGCCGTTCGACCCCGCCGCGATCGTAGCGGCGGTTGCGGCATTGCACTGCCCAGGAATAAGGCATTTCGGCGATCCGCAGCGCGCATCGCAGCACAGCAGCAGACGGTCCGCGCCGGCGGCCACTGACAATATCCCGAAATGTCGCTGGATTGATCAGGGGAAAATTGTGGGACTGCGCAACCAGGAAAGCGTCGATTTTTTATCTTGTCGGTCAGGGATTCTTGTCCGGTGGCCCCGCTGACGAACCGAAGTACCCAAACTCCTTCACACATCGCGGGGACGGATCGCCTGGCGACATCCCAGCAATCCGACCGCTTGGCAAGACGGTTTTCTGATCCAATTCTTGCATCTTCCCGCGTCAGTCTCGCAGCGGGTGGCAAGGCCAGAGCCACCAGGTCATTCGTGCCGGCGGAGCCGAGCCTATTATCCCGACTGAGCTGGCTGAAGTGGAGAGAGATTTACCAACGGCGGCCAGCCGAGCCGAGGGAGCGGCTGCGAGCCGCTGACCGGTCTGGCGGAACGTTCGCTCAACCCCAGACGACGCGGTCCGAACCCAAGGCGACCACGCCAGCACTTTCTCCAGCGGCCATCCGCACTAAGAAATTCGCTGGCAGATGGCCGCGGCCATTTCCTGAGTGCCGACGGCGGAGGGATCGTCACGATGGGGCTTCAAGTCGTAGGTGACTTGCCGGCCTTCGGCAATCACATCCGCCACCCCTTTTTCCAGCCGGTCGGCCGCCGATTGCTCGCCCAGGTGCCGCAGCATGAGCACACCGGACAAGATCAACGCCGTCGGATTGACTTTGTTCTGGCCTTTGTATTTGGGCGCGCTGCCATGGGTCGCTTCGAAAACGGCACCCTCCGGCCCAATATTACCGCCCGGCGCGACTCCCAGGCCGCCTACCAGCCCGGCCCCCAGGTCGCTGACAATATCTCCATACAGGTTGGGCAGCACCAGCATATCGTACAGTTCCGGCTTCTGGACCAATTGCATGCACATGTTGTCCACGATCCGCTCTTCAAATTCGATATCCGCATAATCTTTGGCTACCCGCTGAGCAGTAGCCAGGTAGAGGCCGTCGCTGTACTTCATGATATTGGCCTTGTGCACAGCCGTCACTTTGCGGCGGCCGTTTTTTCGTGCGTAGTCAAAAGCGAAACGCACGATGCGCTCGGTGCCCGACACGCTGATCGGTTTGATCGACACGCCCGTTTCGTCTCCCGCCGTCTGGATCTTGCGGTCGGCGGGGAGGCTATTGATGTAATCGATCAGCTGTGTCGTGGTTTTCGTGCCAGCTTCGAATTCCACACCAGCGTACAGGTCCTCGGTATTCTCCCGAATGATGACCAGGTCGACGGGCAGGTCGGCAAAGAAGCTGCGCACGCCCTGATACTGTTTGCACGGTCGCACGCAGGCGAACAAGCCCAGTTCCTGCCGCAGGTAGACATTGATGCTGCGGAAACCGGTCCCCACCGGCGTGGTGATGGGAGCTTTCAGGGCGCAGCGGGTGCGCCGCACGCTGGCCAAAGTACTGTCCGGGATCGGCGTGCCTGTTCGTTCCATCACGTCCACACCCGCCTCCTGCACATCCCAATGGATGTCCACCCCGGTGGCGTCAATGCATTTGCGGGCCGCTTCGGCCAACTCGGGACCGGTACCGTCGCCGGTAATTAAGGTAATCTCGTGAGCCATAAAACGCGCTTCCTCGAATCGCTTCCCATCTGCCCAGCAGGCACCTCGCCGGAAAACCGTGCCGGGCCAGACGCTCCCTCGACCATGACTGGAAAAGAGTAGCAAATGACAAGTTCATCGTCAACGCAGCCCGCCCCAGCGCCAGGCACGGGTCTGCCACCAGCACAGACCGGAAGGTGGCCAGTTGTCGCGACAAAAAATTCCTGGACCAACCTGATCAGCGGATCCAGCGGAGGGCGAACTGCCCACCAAATTTTTCCCTTGGCCCAACTCTCTTTCCCAGATACCCAAAAAACTTGCCTGGTGGATTACTGCCCCAAGTCGAGAGGGTTCCTTGCGCAGCCATGGCGGTGGAGGCTGAGCACGTTCGCCGCCGGCTACGAAGTGGGCCAGAAATCCAGGCTCGTGGTTTGTTGACGCGGAATGTTCAGGCAGCGGAATTCGCCAAGAGTATTCGCCAATGGCTGGGTCGCCGAAAGTCTTGACGACTTTCGCTCTAGCAGCCAGGGCGAAAATTTAGGCCTGATAAAAGCCTAGAGTCGCGTTTCTGCCCCAGAGGAAGCAAAGCGGATGGTTTTGCGCGATATGTCGTGATGCGTCTCGATGCGACGGACAGTGCGATTGCGAGCGCGAATCAGGATCGACTCGGTTACACAGTGCCGGCCATCATAACGGATGCCATTCAGCATGGGCGAGTCGCTGATCCCGGTCGCCACAAAAATCACGCGATCGCCCAAGGCCATCTCTTCCACCGTCCAGACGCGGTCCAAGTCTGCCTGAGTACAACCTTCTTTTTCCAGCAGGTAGCGTTTTTCTTCTTCGTTCTTGGGCCACATGCGGCTCAACTGCTGCCCACCCAGGCACTTGATGGCCGCTGAGGCGAGCACCGCCTCCGGGCTGCCGCCGATCCCAACGTAAAGATCGACCCCGGAACGGGGCAAACTGGGGGCGATCGCCGCCGCCACATCCCCGTCGGAAATCAGACGCACACCACAGCCGCAACGCCGCAACGTACTGATGATGCCTTCATGACGCGGGCGATCCAGGACGACCACCACCAGGTCCTCCACCCGCTTGTTCAGCTTCAGCGCCACAATGTCTAGATTCTCCTCCAGGGTCGCCTCCAACCGGATGCGGCCCGGGCCCTCGTTGACACGCGGTCCCACGGCAATTTTTTCCATGTAGTGCGAGGGAATGGTGGGAAACAGGTCCCGGGGATCGTCGTCCGAATTGTCGCACGATGCGGCGGCCAACACCGATATCGCGCCCGGCAGTCCCCGGGCCGTCAGCGTGGTCCCGTCAATCGGATCGACGGCAATGGCAATCGGAACCGCGTCTTCCTCCCACGTACCTACTTTTTCGTCGGTAAAAATTCCCGGCGCGTCGTCTTTGCGACCTTCACCAATCCGGACTAGACCTTTGCAGTCAATCAAGCTGAACATGCCACGCATGGCGTCCGTCGCCGCAAAGTCCGCTCGATTCTTGTCCCCCTTACCAAACCACTTCCATGCGGCAAGAGCGGCGTTCTCGGTGCAGCGGACCAGGTCCAGGTCGATTTTGCGTTCCGGATCGTGGCGGGGGGCAGTCATGGGAAAAGATCGGGGATGAAGGTTCCAGGGAGGGGCCACCGCCGCGCGATTCGTTCGCCACATTCAGCAGGTAACCGGTTAAGGCCTGCAGTATGAGCGTTGCGCTGGCAAAAGTCCACAGGCGATGCGAACTGGTCCGGCCGGCCGGGCCGGATCCGCTGCGGGAGGAGCACCCCGGCTGCTCAAGTCCGGCCCCAGGCGGAAACGCCGTCCCTGCGCGGCAGGATCGCACTCGGCAGCCGGGGTGCTGACCACAACCGCCACCCGTAACTC
>JABAOF010002257.1_pt7 | contig 10694 bp, 13 predicted proteins | sample 7062171 | NCBI WGS metagenome assembly JABAOF01 (sample SAMN14538628, study PRJNA623070) | marine sediment metagenome | biome: marine biome [ENVO:00000428]; feature: marine pelagic biome [ENVO:01000023]; material: deep marine sediment [ENVO:00002113] | place: India: Gulf of Khambhat ... | reverse complement strand
TATAGATTCCTTTTGCTCATTGCTCAGCGTTTCAAATATCAGGCTCGTTAGGGAGTTGGGCAGGAGTACATTTCGGTGAATATGCGGAAATGGCCCTTCAGGATAGAGTGAGGAGAGGAGCGTGCTCGGGTTTTCAGAATCTGGTAGTGGATAGAGGAGCCGCTCGGATTCCTCCATGAGATAGTGGATGAATCTTTTGGCCGTTACCCTGGGAGCTACACCGTACTTCTCAGCAATGTCCTTGAGTTTAACGTCGGCTGAAACTTTACCCGTTGGCCGTGAGGAAACCGATGATCCGAGCTTCCGTAGCCTTTCATTGAGGTTTTTCAGTCCACTTGCTGCCTCAACCCCAACGAGGCGGAGGAGGTTTTTGGCAACCACAATGTCTGCATTGTCCCCACAGGGCACTTTCGCCGAATCCCTTTCGAAGGGGGTAATACGGCAAGGACCGAGCAAGCAGGAGGAACAGCAAAGCCCCATGACACCATACCCACAGGAAGGAAATTTTCCGGATTCTCTCTCAGTCTCCCTCACGGTGCACCTTTTGAGCTCGAAGAAATTTTTTCCTCTTGTTCCCCGCAAAAAGCATTGGATCCTCGTAGACGAGGGCCCCGCTCTGGCAGGCCTTGACGCAAGGGGGGATGTCTTCCTCTGGGCAGAGGTCGCATTTGGCCACTCGATGGTCGTCCTCATCGGGTGTCACGGCGTCAAAGGGGCAGGCCAAAAGGCAAGACCCACATCCCGCACAGGTTTCCCGATCATGAATTACTCCGCCATCTTCTTCTCCATGGCGCAGGCTTCCGCTGACGCAGGCCTCTACACACGGAGCGGAAACGCACTGTTGGCATTTCCAGGTCCAGGGAGTCCCGCGAAACAACGTGACCCTCATCCTCTGAGTCGGTTTTCCATCTCGAGGAATCTCCGTGACGTTCGAGACACCAAGGGAATTCATCTGGCACGCCAGAACACACGACTGACAAACCATGCAGCGTTCCGGATTGAAGAATATTCGCTTATGCATGCGTTTATGGAAGCCCGAGCGAGCGCAGCTTTTCCGGGGTCGGTTCCCCTGTCGTCTTATTCCACCCTCGGGCCTCGTAATACTCATCAAGGAGCCAATCGTATTGTTCTCGATCCAGCTTTGCACCCTTCGCTGGACCATCTGGCATTTCCTCTTCGAAGAATCGAGGCGGCGGGTAATCCGCATTCCTTCCAAATCCCTCACGGAAGTTGAAGAGCTTCTCGACGTTGTAAACCCGCTCACCACATCGGTACAACTCCTCCGTGGTCATGGGAAGGCCAGTGCTCGCAACAAAGATTTCCTTCACCAACTCCAGGCCCCTCCTGATGAGCATGGGAAAGCTGCGCGATCGGTACCAAGCGAATTTGCAGAGACCCATGAGGTCTGCTATGGTCACCCAATCTTCACTCCAGGCGACCATCTTTGCTTTTCCTTCCAAGGCCTTAATGTCGCTTACGGCAGCGGTCCCGAAATGAACCTCCGCTTCTTCCGGTTTGATGAACTCATCGATGTACGGAAAACCGCGGAGATGGCAGGAACCGCGGGTGGCCACAGCATAAGTAAGGGCACGGGTCACTAACGCTCGCGGATCCGCGGCATCTACCTCGAGCCCTTTGACGTGGATGGCATAATAATCGGCGTTCAATTGTTCACCCATAATTTTCGTGCCTTCGGCCAGAAGATTTCCGAACCCCTTGCGATAAGCAATCTTTTCGATGAAATGAAGCAGTGCCTCTCCGTTTCCAAAGACGAGTTCTTGGTCATCGACCTGATCTTTCTTCAAGAACCCCCGTTCGTAAAGCTCCATTGCCATGGCAATAGACGACCCGGTAGTCTGTTCATCAATTCCATATTCATCGCAGAGATAATGCGCGCGGAGGACAATGACCGGGTCCGTAATATAGGGTTTAGCGCCCAGGGCATGGATGGTTTCATACTCCGGCCCTTTCGTGTAAATGGGAGCAAAGGATCCCTCCTGGATCGCCGAGTACCTCCTACAGCGAACCATACAGCCCATGCATCCCAAGGGTTTCAGGAGGAATTTCTCCCTGAAAGTTTCGCCGCTGATGGGATCATAGTCCTCGATCGTCCCACGTTGAAAGTTCTTTGCTCCCCAGATGCCCAGTTTCTGCCGGTGTGCTGTTAGGTTGGGGGTTCCCAACCTCCGTAGCGTTTCTGTCCAAGTCTCTCCAACGAGGGTCTCCCGGTAAGCGTCGATGGCTTCCTTGAAGCGTTCGGGGTGGGCGATGCGTACATCATGGGAACCGCGCACAACCACAGCCTTCAGGCGCTTCGAGCCCATCACCCCACCGATGCCACACCTCCCTCCCGCGCCCTCTTCATCGGTGATCACGCAGGCATAACGGACCAAGTTTTCTCCTCCAGGGCCGATGGCGCAGATATGGATATCATCGTCACCGATCTCTTCTTTCAAGAGCTGACTCGTTTCCGAGACCATCTTTCCCCAGAGATGTTTTGCCGTGCGGAGTTCAACCCTTCCGTCCTCGACCCACAGGTATACAGGTTCCTCGGATTTGCCACGAAGGACGATAGCGTCGAAACCGGTATACTTCAGCTCTGGAGCCCAATAACCACCGGAGTTTGTATCCCCCAGCCCTCCGGTCATGGGAGATTTCGTGGCCAGTGTTAAGCGACCGGCCGAGGGCGTGGGGGTGCCGTTAAGGGGCCCAGCAGCTAGGACGACGACATTATGAGGAGAATAGGGGTCTATTCCCCCCTCCAATTCATCCCATAAAATCCGAGAACTGAAGCCCCTCCCTCCGATATAGTTGAGGGCGAATGCGCGATCTAGGGGTCTCTTACCCATCGAACCGTCGCTCAAGTTAACGTCGAGAATCTTACCAGAATATCCTCCAGCAAAAACGGTCATTTTTGATTTTCTCCAATCGTTCAGATTAGCTCAGCTTCCCTCACCGGCGGTCTGTAAAAATTTAGCGAACCCTTTCATGCGATACCTCGCGAATCGATCGGCATCGGTCAACTTGAGAACTTTGGCGGGACAGTAGGCGACGCACTGAGGATCCCCACCACAGAGGTTACACTTTGAGGCTACCCCGTTGACTGGGTCCACTGTGATGGCTCCCACGGGGCAGGCGTTCACACACATGGCGCACCCGATACAGAGATCCTCCTTAACCATGATCATCCCTTCGGGATCCGGTCGATGCAAAGCACCCGTAGGACAGATGTTCATGCACGGCGCCTCTTCACAGTTGAGACAGGTAACGGGGACGTCCACTCCCTTACCGAGGGAAATGACTTTGATACGGCCGCGCCTGGGATTACCCACTTGATGGTGGTGGAAAGCGCAGATCAACTCACACAAACGGCAGCGACTACAGTTGCACTCCGGATCCTGGGAGTCCTCGAAATAACCAATCCGCTGTTTCGTCATGTCATCCTCCTGACACGAAGTACAAGAGGCTCACCTTGTCCCTGTCACGAAGTCGGATAATCTCCTGATTGAGGGCTGTGCCCGTGAACACTCGATCATTCACCATGACCATCAGCCCCGAGAAAATCTCATTTCCTCCTTCTTCAAAAATGAGGGAATCAATTCTCCCGTTGCTTTCCCTGGAAAGACGACGGAGTAATCCCTCGACTGTCCCCTCGTCTTCTTCCAATTCGATGAGTAGGCGAGAAGATCGGAGGGCATTCTTGAAAGCCGGGCTGAGCTCAACGTCGATCTTCACGGTTACCATATCGGAATAATCCTGGTAAAAAACACAGATACACCCGCACCACTCTAACCCACCACGGTCAGAGGCTACTTGTCTGTTATCCCTCCGTTCTCATATCCTCGTTTCGCACTTTTTGGCTGGCTGATGACGTACCAAAAGGGAGGAGGACAACCCGAGATTAAGAGGTCCAGGGTTTTGCTCCCCGCTTCGATTACGCTTGCTCCCCGTTGTGTCGCACCCTTTGCGTTTTTCATTGAACGCTCCAATTGAACTCGCCCCTCCAGGGGTTCTCCCGCATCCAATGCCATCAATTCCTATTCAACCCTATTGGGCCTCATAACCAAACAGCACCAAAATCCGCCCCCCTGACCATCTCCCGATAAGCAGCCAGTATCCCTGGTGCAGGATGGTCAGGCCGTTTCGGGGACATTTGTTCCCGATTGCGGAGTTCTTGATCCGAAACGAGGAGTTCGATCTTCTTCTCGGGGACGTTAATTTCAATTACGTCGCCGTCTCTAACATAGGCTATAGGACCCCCTTCCCAGGCCTCGGGACAGACGTGGCCAACACAGGGCCCTCGGGTTGCACCAGAGAAGCGGCCGTCAGTGATCATGGCCACAGATGTGTGCAGCCCCATTCCCACTAGCATTGCCGCCGGAATAGAGAGTTCCCGCATTCCGGGACCGCCCTTGGGACCCTCGTAGCGCACCACCAAAACCGAACCGGGTTGAATCTGCTTATCAAGCATGAACCGTCGAACATCTTCCTCGGAATCGAAGACAATTGCAGGTCCGCTGTGAACGAGCATGTTGGGGGCGACCCCGCTCTTCTTGACCACGGAACCTCGAGGTGCCAGGTTTCCCCGGAGAATAGCGAAGCAGCCATCTTGCGATAGGGGGTTCGAAGCTGGCTGGATGATCCTTCCGTCAGGATCGGGGGCCGATTTCAGTACATCCCTCAATTTTCCTCCCATGGCGCATGGCAGATCAAGGTCGAGACTGTCCTGGATAGCCTTCATTACAGTCGCTACGCCACCGGCTTCATGGTAGTCGTTGATATTGAACTCGGAAGAGGGTTTGAACTTTGCCACGACGGGAACGGAAGCCTGGATCCGATCGAAGCGATCCAGGTCAAGGTCATCCTCGGCAACGGAAGCGAAGGCCATCAGGTGGAGTGCGGCGTTCGTGGAGCCACCTGACGCGGAGATGTATTTGATTCCATTTTCCAGGCTGAGATGGTTGAGGAAATTACGTATGGGTCGTCCTTCTCGGACCAAAGTGACAATGCGTTCACCCACATCACGGGCCTGACGGAGCTTAGCTGCATCGAATGCCAGCATGGTGGCAGATCCGAACGGGGCGAGGCCTGTCGCCTCCAGGAAGCAACCCATGGTGTTGGCAGTGCCCATCATGGAGCACGTGCCAGGTGATGCACAGAACCGCTCCTGCCAATCCAAAAAGGTAGCCTCATCAATTTCGGCCGCGCGTTTTTTACCGATGGTCTCTTTGAGGTCTGATGTCACTACCGTACGGTCCTCGAGACGGCANNATCTTGTCGCAGGAGGCGAGCATAACCATTCCCTCGAAGCCATGCGCCCGGACCATTGCCTCTATTGAAGCCGCGATCAAATCCCGTTGAGGCAGAATGTAGTGCTGCCCAGGTCCCTGGGCCATGCCGTCGCAGGGTGCTGGCACGTTAAATTCTCCCGGAGAGCCCCCAGCCGCCCAAATTCCCTCCTTGACACGGAGGCCCAACTCCTTGAGGGGCTGATGGCCAGGGTTTACGTCTGTCCAGGAATTGACCACGGCAATCTGTGGCCTGTCCAAATCCTTCCGGCGATACCCCGCTGCGTGCATCAACCCGCGATAGTATGCCTCGGTGATATCTTCAGGCCTGCCTCGATGTTCAACCATTATCCTACCCCCTTCTTTCGAAACTCGACGTCTAAGATACGCTCAAAGACTTTGATCATGGCACCCTTACTCTCATCGCCCAAACCTTGATTCAGGGCCATCTGGTAGGTCGTCGTTGTGCTCTGAACGAGGGGAAGAGGGATCTTTTCGTTAGCGCAGATTTCGGCCGCGCTGATCATATCCTTGTAAGCCAACTTGAGAGGGTACCCCTGGTCGAATCGGCGTTCAAGGGCAAGGGGGAGGAAGAACTCCGCGGCAAAGCTTCGCCCCGTCCCCGTGGTGACCACTTGGGTAACTCTCTCAGGATCCAGACCGAGCTTGACCGCCAAGGGGATGACTTCTGCGATGGCCGCACAGCTGATGTTGAACAGGAGTTGGTTGATCAATTTGGTGAGTTGGCCACTGCCGATCTCTCCCATATAAATAACCTTGTTACTAATGGCGTCGAACACGGGTCGAACTCGTTCAAAAATTGCCTTTTCACCCCCGAACATAACGGTTAGCTTAGCCTCCCTGGCCCTCGCTTCCATGCCGGAAACTGGCGCGTCTGCGAAGTGGACTCCCCTCTCTTGAAGGCGCCGCGCGATATCCAGAGTTGGTAGATACTTTATCGTGCTCAAATCGACCACAATCGTACCGGATTTCAGGCTGTTGATCAGACCATCTTGGCCGAAGATGACCTCTTCCACGATCTCAGTATCGGGCAGAGAGAGGAACACCCAATCCACCTCCGCGGCTAGATCACCTGGATTTCGGCTTGAACTCGCCCCTTGATCCGTCAGAAATTTCATTGCTTGCTGATCGATGTCAAAGACGGTCAGATCGAAACCAGCCTTCATCACGTTCCGAGCCATCCATTTGCCCATCGTTCCCAGTCCGATAAATCCAACCTTCTTATTCATCTCATCCCTCCTACCATAGAGTTTCGGGGACACGTGGAGGCCGAATCTGAAGGCACTTCACGGTCATGTGGATTTGGAAATGTAGAGCTTATGAAATGGAACGTGCGAGAGCCTGCAAAGGTGGCAGCCAGATACCCCCGTGTGTTCCCTCTCCACGCTTACATGCCCAGTATATGAGCTGGGTTATCTGAGACCATGGTTCGAATATCTCGTTCAGCGATACCGAAGTTCAGCATGTCCTTGATGTAGATTCCCATCTGTTGGACAGGCACTGGGTTCAACCATTGCCCGGCGTCCGTCGACATAATACAGTGCTTTGACCCTATAGCCTTGATTCCATTATACAAATCCTCAAGCTTAATGGGGTGTGACACCTGACGGGTAACGTCGTTATAGGTGTGTTCGAGATAGGTAACCCCGAGATCCAACATCTCCTTCATGTCCTTCACCCTGTAGTTGCAGAAGCTTGCCAGCGGATGGGTTAAGAGAATTCTCTTGACCCCCCTCTTGGCGGCCTCTCCAACGGCAACTTTGGCTTCTTCCACGCTGACGTGGCCGGTCCCGAGGATCGCGTCCTTTTCCGCAATNNACATCATCCCTGATTCCCCCGGCCAAATGCGCGACGTGACTCTTGTGCTCGACGAATTTCCGCGAATGGAGAGTGGGGAGCCAGACCATTTTCGTCCCGAGCTTCAACGCGATATCCACGGCATGAATGTTCAATCCACCCACCGGAAGGTTTAAGGCAATTCCCCCGAAGACGGGGAAATCCGTCTCCCCAGACGCAATCTGAGCCTGTCCTCCAGTCATGGCGAAATGGTTTTTAACCAAAATCGCCCGCATACCATTTTCTTTTGCATGCCTGGCGAGCTCCATGACATTGAGTATCCTGGGATAGATATCTGGGGCCGAATGGATATGGATGTCTATGGACCCCTCCAGTAAATCCAACACCTTTTTTTCGAAACCCAACCTCATGGATTATCTCCCTCCATTACAGCGTTTATTCGCTTTCTGCTTCATATTGAAGACAATCAGCATCATGTGTGAAGAGATAGTCTTTGTTATCAGTAAATAAAATGAGTGTCAATAAGAAAGACTCCACCGGTGTTGATGAGATCGGCAATGCCATGAAGGGGTTAATCATAGTTGGTTTCACCCAAAAAAATACGGGTTTTTTGAGAAATGCAAGCTGTCCTCCCCTTTAACAGGGGGATCAGGTGGCAAAGACGAACTTCTCGATGGCTTCAAGATATTGATCCATTCCCACAATCATCAGGTCATTGTGATTGGCATTGGGAATGATCACGAGTTCCTTCTCCCTCGCTCCCGATACATTGTGCAGCTGAACCCCCTCATTCAGGGGAATAATGTGGTCGTACTGGGAATGTATGATGAGGGTGGGAATGGAAATTGTCCGGATCTTTTTGAGGTTGAAGGAACCTATTTCCTCCGTCGCCCCCTTTATGGAAACGCCAAACCGTGATAGGAGTGCCAAGGCATCGGCAAAACCACTTTCAACGATCAATCCTTTCACCTCCCCTTGGTAATAGCAGGCCAGTTCGATGGCCGATGCGCTTCCCAGGGAACGACCCATTAGAAAGAGGTGTCCCTTGGCTTTCCTCCCTCGGAGAATCTCCTTAAATCCCTGGAGGATTTCATGGGCGTCTCGAATCATGCTTGTCGCGGTAGGACTTCCTCCGCTCATGCCATATCCCCGGTAGTCAGCAACGCATAGATTAATCCTCCTCTGATTGTAGTAAGGAGCAATCCCATCGTAGTCGCTGGCGATCTCCCCATTGCCGTGAAAAAAGAGGATATTTGGGGAATCCGCATCTACCATATAGAACCGGCAGCTGATGGATATACCCTCTTCCACCTCCACAAAATGGACCTCCGCATTCGACGTCGAAGGAGTTCCTGGGGGATCCCTGCGGGGGTAGAACATGATCTGGAGCACGTGGTGTTGGTCGAAGATCGAAAGATCATTTTCATCTCTGTCCATAACAGTCAGCCTCCGCATTACGTCGCAACAACAATATCCCAGCAGAAGGATGATCCATTGCGTCTTTCAGCGAATCAGGTCGCCTCCAGGTCAATAAGGGATAGTGGCAAATGTTCCTCAGAGATGGCGGGTCAGAACACTACTCAATGATGCTTTTTCACATCCATGTGATTACGCATAAGATCATCAGGGCGGTTGTTCCAAGATTGATGAATAGGTTGAGCCCGCATAGCTTCTTCAGAAGATATTGATCCCGGTAAGAACCTTTTCGGAGCTCAAGGTAGATCTTCCCACCGATGAGGTAGAGGGGAGTCGCAAGGATAGCGAGTTGGACCGGGATCCCCGCGAAACTGCTCGCTGACAGTGAAATCCAGGCTAATAGCGTTACAACCCCGTAAATTTTGGAGGCACGTTCTCGACCCAGACGAACCACGAGGTTCTTTTTTCCTGTCTGGCTGTCTCCCTGATAATCCGGGAATTCGTTCAAAAGGATTACGTTGAATATGGTGCACCCAATTGGAAGAGATAGCCAGAAGGTAAGGGGATGGAATGAACCCGTCTGCAGATAGAAGGCCGTTGCTATGGGTAGCAAGCCATAACAGAAGCCGATTAAGAGCTCTCCAAAGCCTCGCTTGACCCATCGAAATGGGGGAGTGGAGTAGAAATATCCCGCCAGGGCCCCTGTAAGCCCCAACGGCAGAGTCCAGCAACCGGTCTTCAGGCTGAACTGTAAAAAGATCCCTAAGAGGATCGCGGCGAGAAAGGCAGTAAGACTGGCCCATTTTGCTTGCTGAGGGGTTATCCGTCCCTTGACCACCATCCCCGATCCTCCGGAAAAGGGATTCCCTCCTTTAGACCACGTCGTGCTATCCTCGCGTATATCGTAAGTTTCTCCGCCATAGTAGGCGGCAAGCATGATTAAGATGACACCGAATACGCCCAGCAGGAAGACGAGCCAGTTAATGGGGTTTCCAATCCGCCACGAGAGGGCCAGGCCCAGCAGGAAAGGTAAGACCCCGACGCTGTGGAAATGGGGACGTGATAGTGTAAGCCAATCCTTGCAACGAGTTTCCATAATTGTGCCTTCTGGGAACTTAAGGGGCTTTGAACCTGAAGACTGTCACTACAACACTATCCCGCAATCTCTGTTGGTGGAGAGAGATGAATCCCACGGGAAGGATTCCGTCACTTTACATATCCATGCTTCATCGGTGATGAGGGCGGTTCAGTAGTTGTAATAGCTAAGATTCAATCTCATAGCTCCATTATAGATCCTATGGGAGTCCCTTACAACCGCTATTCGGACTCTTGGATTCAGTGATGAATTCTGATTGAAACATGCACTGGATCAGGATTCCCGGATTCGCATGATTTTGAAGAACTGGGTGTATACCCCATTTAGCTGCCTAATTCCCTGGACAGGTCTCCCTCATGGGTCTCGATAGCTAGATGGTAGTTGTTTTCCATCAGACAGCCGGCGTGGCAAAAGAGCATTTTCATTCATGGACCTCTTGCACCTGGACGTTGTTCATGGTCTTCGGCAGTTATTCCAAAGGGCCCGATATCCTCGTGATCTGGCCCTGGATTCTGAGCGCATCTTTACTACTGCGATTCCGACGAGGAATTTTAGAACTCCATCCTGGCGACCAATATGTTTGAGCAAACATTCAGGAAAACGAGACGCTGTACTAGGCCTATGAACAATTTCTTTACCAACGAACCGACAACTAACCGGGTTATCTAAGGTATCACCGATAGGTTTAACAAAGATTGGAGGACTAATACCTTAAGATCAATTCCCACAGAAAGACTTATATTACCCAAAAGTGTCGAGAAGTAATTGGTTATGGGACTTTAGCTCGAGGCTTGTTTAATGCGTTCTGGGTTCATCGGGATTTGGAATAACCGGACACCGATGGCGTCGTAGATAGCGTTGGCAATGACACCTCCCATACAAATGATCGCAGGTTCACCGCCGCCCTGGGGAGCAGCCTCCCTATCATCTATCAGGACTGTCTCAATTCGGGGAAGCCAGGAAAATCTCGGGATTTCATAGGTGTCGAAATTCAGGTCGAATATCTCCCCGCCCTTGAAATGAATATCCTCTTTCAGGGCGTATCCCAGCCCCATGGTGATACAGCCCTCCATCTG
>JABAOF010004319.1_pt8 | contig 10698 bp, 14 predicted proteins | sample 7062171 | NCBI WGS metagenome assembly JABAOF01 (sample SAMN14538628, study PRJNA623070) | marine sediment metagenome | biome: marine biome [ENVO:00000428]; feature: marine pelagic biome [ENVO:01000023]; material: deep marine sediment [ENVO:00002113] | place: India: Gulf of Khambhat ... | reverse complement strand
TATACTATCAGTGGAACTATCTCTGCAATTGCCCATACCGATTCGCGAAGGATATTGGCGGTTTTCAATCAGCAAGAATTTCAAAAAGAGCTGCAAGGCTATGGGCTGATAGATATGAATTGGAAAGGACGACCAGCTATCAGCAGCTACCTTTTGTGGATAACTAAAAAGAGAAATATTCCCGGCGTGAGTCTTTGGACAGAGATACCATTCTACTTGGCGGCCGGTGAAGATTCTCAGGCGATAAAGACAACTCTTTCTTTTCTCGATAGGAGGTTTAACTTAGACTTGGATTTCGCAGAACTAGATGAGCAGATAGACAGCCAAAATACAAAGATGACCCAGTTGAGAGAAGATGACCCAGATATTAACAGATACATAGGAATGCTGGAAAATGGACTTTCCTTAAGCGGGGAGGAACAAATGGAATTAACTAAAAAGGTAACGGAATTTCTCGAAGAGGACTGAATTGTAGCAGCGGCCACCACGTATTCTGATGATTGTTAGTTGCTGTTTTTCCACTGACCTGCCGTCTCGATGATGTTGCGGAGAGCCGGTATCTCTTACCCCCGGTTTATCAGATCCTCTTGCTCGTCACCGCCACGGGTCAAATCCACGCCATCTGCTCGCAATGCGTCCTGTAGCTGGCTGACTTTCAACTCACGAGGCAGACACCCTTTCTTTGCGGACATAGCCGCCGCCAGCCCGGCCGCGTGACCGGTCGCAACGCAGTTACCCATACTCTTACCCGCCGAAGCGGCCACATGAGTTGCCGAAATACACCGCCCCGCCATCAGGAGGCCGTCCAACTTTTCCGGGAGGATCGCGCGGTATGGAACATCGTGGATCTTCATCTTGGAGAGTCGGACGAAACCGATGTCGAGAAAGCCGCTTCGCCAGGCGATTACATCGTCGAATTTTCGTCCGGTCAACGCATCGGCTTCTGTCAGAACATATGTTCCCTTAACCCGACGTGTCTCACGAACACCGATTTGTGTGCCGGTTCCGATTAATTCGATGTCTTTAAGTTCCTCGCCCCCGAACTCGCGCATGGCCAGCGTCATCTGGAGAACCTGTCGTCGACTCTGACACTCGGCTTGTGTGCGCTCCACCGGGTTCGTAGCGTCGAACTGGTCCAGGTCCCTTGTCCCGGCGTGATTAATATAGAAGCTGTGGCTGTTTGAGACCTTGCCTAGACTCCATCCGTTCGGAATGAGGGGGTATTTCTTCTTTGCTCTGCGGGCAATGTCCCTTATATTTGCCTTGCGAACCTGTTCTCTGGTAACATTGGTCAGGTTAAGGCACAGTGTAATTGGAGACAGGGAGCCGACTTCCTTCATCGTCTCGGCACCGGCATAATAAGCCACATCCGCATCGCCCGTACAGTCAACCACGGCCTTGGCACGGATGACGGCCGGGCCTCGCTTGGTCGCCACTACTACGCCCGTAATACGGCCGCCCTCCACCACCGCGTCAATAGCTCGCGTGTGGACCAAGTATTTGCAGCCCACCTGGTCCAGTGCGTCGAGCACCGCAACCTTCAGGTAATCGACGTTGCACCATAACTGGTGCTGACCGACTCTGACGGCCTGGTCGCCGTAGGCTCGGAGCTTCTCAAGGACCAGCTCATGCACTTTCGACCGCGGTTTGCTGCCCGGACGCATCTGGTTGATAGGCATCCCTAAGCACCAGGAAGCAACTCCACCGAAAAAGCCATGGTGCTCAATCAGCAAGGTCTGGGCCCCCTTCCAGGCTGCGCCCAATGCTGCTCCGATACCAGCCGGACCGCCACCTACCACCAACACATCCGGTTTGTATGGAATGTTGGCCTGCTTGCGGATTGTCAGTCCTATGGACTCCTTACGGAGGGCACTTTGAGCAGAAGCTGGACGCGTTAGCGTACCCACAACGCCTGCACCGGCCACGGCCGCACCGGCTGCCGTGAGAAATCTTCTACGATCAACTGTGCTTTCATTTGTCATCATTTGTTGCTCCTTTTCGTTAATGACACCTTTCCACCTCAATATCTGTTTCCTGTTGGTTTGCCTGCTGTATCTTTTACGCTACGCAGTTACAATCAGTTGGCTCGAGTTTTATATTTTCATAAATCACGTCAACGCTTGCGCTTTCTATTCCAACCATGCAATATTTCCACGTCAGCGAGTTTCATTCCTTCCTTGATAGCCCGCAGGTTAGAGAATGGGGCCCCGTCATAGTGCCCCATAGTGATACCGTCGACACCGCACTGAGCAGAGACGACAACTCCCTGCCGGATAATCTGAGGTGTGGCCTTGGGGCGTACCCCGATGGCGGAAAGGAAGTACATATCGTCGCCTACCGCACGCCGGACAGCCAACAGCCACCGCCGCTTATCCTCGATGCGGCTGATGTCACCGCTCTGTTCGTAATAATTGCTTGACCGGATTGAATCGAGATACGGTTTCAACGCGCGCAGGTCCAGACCCCGGCGTTCAAGATTGGAGTAAACGTAGACGTTGAGGCGCAGATCGATGTCGGGTTTGATAGAGTGTATGCGGTCGTGTATGCGTTTGTAAAAGCGTGTAAGCGAATCACGGCGAAACAGCAGCCATTGGAAAAGCTCCGGGTTCTCCACCAATACGGTCACAGGTCCGGTGTTGCTGGCTCTAAGCAGGGCCATTTCATGTGCCTGTTCGAGGGTGGGATGGGCGATGCTGTCAGCGACCGGACGCAGTGCTGCTTGAATCTTATCTAAGTCTATTCCTGTTGTTTTTGCAGCCTTTTTGCACGAATCACAGAAGCAGCCGCCGAGCGTGATTCCCAAAACAGAGGCGGCTTCCTGCGATGAGGAACGACCATCGTCGTAGGGAACCAGACAAGTCTGGATATAGTCCACGTCGTAGTTAGTGGCCAGATCTGCAAAGAGGCCAGTGACATAATCCTGCACGTCGGGGTTGTTGAAACAGAGCAGTTTACCAAGCCGCCTGCCGTAGATGTCGCGTTGTATGCAATCGGAAAACTCGTTCTTGGCTCGCTCGGAGTCGATAAGCGTGTGGGAAAGCTCAACGCCGGTTTTCATGCCGCGTTTGCGCGCTGAATCAATCAGCACTTTAAGCCAATCGGTGTCCTTGAGGAAATCTCTTTTCGTGGTCCGCGGCTTTATGCGCCCATAGAACTTCGGATCGGGCCGGAAATAAGCACAGCTATCTTCCGGAAAGTACGTTTTTCTAACGGGATTATGCGGATAAAAGAAATCAGTAAGGGGCCGCTTCTCGTGATGCATAATGCCGATAAGATAGACGGAATTGCACCCGGTCATCTCCTGGAGATTGTCCAAAATGCGCTCGACCCCCTCGTCCGCGATGTCCCAGGCGTAAATACTCCCGGCTATCTCTGAGAAAAACCTGCTGCCGTGTGACGCCCATTGTGCCGCATCGGACACGGCGCTGACTACGAGCGGCAACACCACAGCAACAATAACGAGCCGTAGAGTATTGCCTACGAACGCGCCGCCTGTCTTGCCTTTGTGCGATTTTACAAGTTTACTTTCTCTGTTGTCATCTTTTATGTACATCCTGACTTCCTCCATTATTTTAGTAATTTGAAACACATTGTTGCCACATAGCTAATATAATAACTGCTGAGACCCCGGCTCAGTCAAAGAATCCGGAATCCTCTACCAGGTGCCTGCGGCACACATCCTCGTTCAGTTCCACTCCCAACCCGGGTTTGTTAGGAATCTCCAGGTATCCGTCTTTGTAGATGGGGCCATCGCGCTTTATGATGTCCTGCCAATGGGGTAACTCCACGCTGTCAGACTCAAGGGCGATAAACGAGCGGATGGACATGCATGCGTGCCCCGAAGCGATAGTGCCTACGGGTGTGCACATGTTATGGCAGAGCATGTTGATATAGTACAGGTCGGCCCAGTCGGCGATTTTTTTCATCTCAAGCAGTCCTCCACATTTCTGGGCATCCGGCTGAATAATGTCACATGCTTGCTTCTCGATGAATGGCCGGAAACTCTGCCGGGTGAAAAGATTCTCACCCGTGGCAATCGGGACCTTGCTAACGGCGGTCAGCCGTGCAAAGGCATCGGCGTTTTCCGGGGGCATCGGGTCTTCGAGGAACCACAGATTGAGATGCTCGACCCTCTGAACAAAACGCATCGCCTCCCGCGTGTTGAACGCCCAGTGGAAATCAACACCCAGCGGGAAGTCGGGTCCCAGTTCTGCGCGAATCGCCTCCAGTATCTTCACCCATGCCTTCATATCCTGCGATGAAAGCGTGCGGTTCCATCTCTCGCCACGAAACCGGTTCAAATCGAACTTCATCGCCTTGAAGCCATATGCTTTTGAACGCTGCGCCTCTTCAACCCAGGGCTTTGGGTCGATGGTATTGGGCGAGCCGGTATCATGATAAATCAATATTTTGTCGCGAAACTTCCCGCCTAAAAGGACATAAACGGGCACATTAAGAATCTTGCCGGCGAGGTCCCACAACGCCGTCTCAATCCCTGAGATTGCGCCGGTAAGTGAGCCGGACCGCGAGCCCTGTCCAACACCGGCATCAGTCATCTTGTGCCACAGGTAATCGACCTGTAAAGGGTCCTGGCCGATGATTTGTCTCTTGATTGTGTGGATGTGACTTATAATCCCGGCACGGTTGTAGGCTTCACCCAGACCATAAAGGCCGGAATCGGTGGTAACCTTTACCAGGTGCGCATCATATTTTATCTTTACCGAAGCGGTTTTCACATCCCGGATTTTTACCTTCCCCAATTCAGTTCTTGCTCGTGGAACTGCATGAAGAATTCGGGGCCGTTCCAGCAGACTGCCAGCAGCCATAACGCCGCCGACCGTTATCATGAACCTTCTTCGATCTATCATTTGTTCATCTCCTTTTGAATGTAGGGGCAACCCGATGCGGTTGCCCTAAGTAGGCTTGACCACGATGTAAGGCGCTTCTTCTTCTAAATCCGGATACATCTTTCCGTTGCCCGCGTTATCCATGACTTCAAAGAAATACATAAAATCCTCTATGTCGTCAGCAGAAATGAGACAAATCCAGCTATGAATTAGAGAACGATTTCAACTCCTGTTTCCTTAATTTTACTTTTTTCGGGACTTTACGTAAGAGTATTTTTGAGATTATTCAGTTATTTCCGAAATAAGCTCATCCATTTGGCCGGCAGCACCTTTTCTGACCATTTTTCCTACGTCAATGGCCTGCTGAATTTCCTTTTCATCAATTTTCATTTCGCGAGCTTTGCCAACGTGATACTTTACGCATGGGTGACAGTTTGCTGAAACCGAAGCTCCAACAGCAATCAGCTCCTTTATTTTTGAATCAATCATTTCGAACCTCTGTGTATTAAAAACGTCTATTTGCTTTATAAGCTGTGATATCAAGGATTACTACATATTTCTCTTATCAGGCCAAGTAGATCAGGTAAATTCCACCAAGCAAAACCAAAACACCGCAAACCCTCTTGACTATCACCGTGCCTTTGGACTTCTCGTTCCAGTTCATATACCGCTGAACAAGCTCTGTGCATGTCCCTGCGAAAACGATTACGGAGCAATGTCCAATACCGTAAATCAGAAGCAATAAAACACCATATAACAGATTCGTCGAAGCCAGCTTGAACGTCACGCCGAGCATCGGGGCCATATAAGCAAAGGTACAGGGCCCCAAGGCGATACCGAAGACCAGACCCAGGATAAACGCCGCCAGCATTCCTTTGCGTCTTATACCCACCTGACCGGGGCCGGTCCACGGTATGGGGATAACGCCCAGCAGGTGCAGTCCGACGACAAAGAAGATTATCGCCACGAAGTAATTACCATACTTGCCGACGTCTCCCATCATTCGCCCGGCAGCTGCGGTAATTGCACCGATAGCCGCAATGGTTATCAAGATACCCACCGCAAAAAGTGCCGAGATTAGAAAGGCGCGTTTAGTAGATATTCTGCCCTGTTCGTCTATAAAGCCGACGATCAGAGGAATACTCGCCAAATGGCATGGACTCAACAGTATGCTAAGAACACCCCATACAAAAGCAGCACAAAAGGCGATCAGGGCAGTGCCTTCCACCGCCCGCGTTAAGGTTGTAAAGAGCTGCTGCATCATTGTGTTTTTGTAAGTTCGACGCCGAACTGTTTCCATTTAGCCAGAATGTCTTCCTTGGAAAAGAATCCTTCGTGGCGAAACAGCTCTTTGCCGGACGAATTAAAAAATATCTGTGTGGGAATAACTCTGATGCCGTATTGCTGGGCGGCGTCGGGATTTTTCCAGACATCGATAAATTCCACGTTGAAAATTCCGGCATATTCTTTCTTCAGCTCTTCCAGGATAGGGGCCATCATTTTACAAGGAATGCATTTATCTGCTCCGAGATCAACAAGTCGTGGCAGTTTTTTTGAAGTTTCACTTTTAACGCTTCCTTGTTTTTCAGCCTTGGAATCCACTACACTGTCGCTCGGCCGCTCTCCAACAGCTGCTCCGGAGTTTGCCATATTTCTCTGCTTAAGAGAAATCACAATAGCCGCTAAAGCAATCAAAACTACAACAATTACTATCTTTCCAGCCTTGTTCATATGTGAAACACTCTCCTTTCGCAATATTAGTTTGTTTGCGACCTGCCACAACAACGGTTTAACTCAATAGGGCAGCTCCACTTTCGGCGACTGTTGCAATGTTTTCATCTGTAACAGTTGTCTTGCCTTTTTCCATACCCATATCACTTATGCGTAGGTGTTCGAACTCCGTGAACCCTGCGTTTTGGAGGCAGTTCTTCACACACTCTAATTCGCAACCATCAATGGCCAGTATCTTCGAGGCTGATTCTGTTTTCTTCATAATGCCGTCCACGCAACCTCCGACGCCGGTTACACAGAACATTTTACCTACACCTTCGCTTGTCAACTGCCTTGCCGCCCGGTCGGCAATTTCCCCGACATCCGCTGCTCCCGAGCAGGCAAATATCAATTTTGGTCCGCCACTGCTGCAGACATCTGATTTTTCTGCACACATAATTTTCTCCTTACATCAGCATCTTTTTGATTTCATCCGGCGGTGGCACCTTGCCGACTGCCTTGACATCTTCGTCCACCACAAGTGCCGGTGTTATCATTACTCCAAATTTCATAATTTCGTTTATCTCTATCACCTTTTCCAGCGAGTATTCGATGCCCAAATCTTTAGCAGCAGCCTCGGCATTTTCAGCTAACTTCTTACACTTTGGACAACCCGTGCCGAGAATCTGTATTTTTTTCATAATCCATCCTTTGCAAATAAATTTGTTTCTGTTGAAATTGTCTGAAACCAGTTTTGGGTTTTTAGGCATATACGCACCAACATTAGCATCACTGGGACTTCTATTAAAACGCCCACGACGGTGGCAAGTGCTGCACCGCTAGAAAGACCAAAGAGCATTGTCGAAGTGGCAATCGCAACCTCGAAATGGTTGGACGCTCCTATCATCGCAGACGGGGCTGCATCGATGTATTGGAGCTTCAAGGCCTTCGAGAGTCCATAAGCCAGCCAAAAAATGAGATTGGTTTGAATGAAAAGAGGTATCGCTATCCAGAGGATTGTCAACGGATTAGAGGTAATTACATCTCCTTTAAACGAAAACAGCAATACCAACGTCATAAGCAAGGCAATTATCGTAACGGGCGTGAGAAAGTGCAGGAATTTCTGCTGGAACCAGTCTCGGCCCTTAGCAGCGATAATCCATTTTCGTGACAAGTATCCCGCAACCAAAGGCAAAGCAACGTATATGGCAATCGACAACAATAACGCCTGCCAGGGTACGGGAAGTCTGCCTACGCCAAGTAAGAATCCGCCTAAGGGGCCATAAAGAAAGAGCATAGTCAGAGAGTTGATTGCTACCATCACCAAAGTATGTCCATCGTTTCCTTTAGCGAGATATCCCCAAACAAGAACCATTGCTGTGCACGGAGCTATCCCAAGGAGGATACAGCCTGCCAAATAACTCCTCCAAAGTGGAACTTCCAGCATTTTAAGGCCTTCGACCTCAATAACTGTTCCGACCCCGTAAGCAGCACCTACAGACAAGTCAAGGCCAAAAGGCATTTTTACACGGTCGACCGCATCAGGCCCGATCAAAGCATAGAAGACGGTGCCGAGAAAAAACAGCGATATCGCATACATAGTAAATGGTTTGACTGCCCAGTTAACAAAAAGTGTGAGTCCCACGGGTCTGATGCTTTTGCCGGCTTTAAGTACCTCGGCAAAATCAATCTTCACCATAATTGGGTACATCATAAAAAACAGGCAAACCGCTATCGGAATTGAAACCACCGGCGCCTTGTTAACATAAATCGCCAGACTATCGAGGTAGGTGGCAACTGCCGGGGCCAGTTTGCCTAAAACGATTCCGCCTACAATACAAAGCCCCACCCATACCGTCAGATACTTTTCAAATATATTCAGGCCCTTGCCCTGCTTCCGGGATGCATTGTCATTTGTCATAAATTATTTCCTTCTACTTATCGGTTATTTTTTAATTGCCGTGACATCAACACTAACAACATAATCGCTTATTTTCGTTCCTTCCGGCAGGTATTCCATCACTTGCTTGTAAATCGGGTCGTTACAATCGACCATCACATCGATGTTGTACGTTTTGTTAGTAACCTCAACGTCCTTCAGGCCCGCCTCTTTTGCCATCGCTATCGTCTCATCTATCAGCACCGCACCGGCCACACAGCTAACCAGCGCTGCAGCCGACTTTAAGAGTTCTTCAGGCAATGGCTTTTTCAAAGCAAGGTCGGAAATACACGCCTTGCCGCCCAGCCTTAATATCCTGCTAATTTCCCGCCAGACCTGCTGTTTATCCGGCGAAAGATTAAGCACACAGTTCGAGATTACAACATCGACACTCTCATCCGCCACGGGAAGATGCTCAATCTCGCCCAGACGAAACTCAACGTTCTTTAGCGCTGTCTTTTCCGTAAATTTCGCAATGCCCGCCCTTGCCTTGCTCACCATCTCAGCGGTCATATCGACCCCGATGACCCTGCCCTCCTGCCCGACCTTTTTCGCTGCGATGAAGACATCGAACCCCCCGCCGCTGCCTAAGTCCAGAACAACCTGGCCGGGCTTGAGATTCGCAATAGCGGCCGGATTGCCGCAGGACAGCCCCATGTTAGCCCCTTCGGGCAAAAGCTCAAGCTCCTCGCCCAAATAACCTATCTTCGCGGCAAGCTTCTCCGGTGTCGATGAGCCGCAGCAGCCCGAACCTCCCCGTGCTATCTGACTATATCCCTCGCGGACCGTTTTTCTGATTTTCTCATCCCGCCAACTCATAATAAAAAACCTCGAAATTTATTTTAATAATTCCTCAATAAGCTTATCCATCTGGCCGGCAGAACCCTTCCTGACCATTCGCCCGGCCTCCAAAGCCTGCCGAATATCAGCCTCGTCTATCTTCATCTCACGCGCCTTACCAACATGATACTTGACACAGGGATGACAATTCGCGGATACCGAAGCACCTATCGCGATGAGCTCTTTAATATTTGCATCAAGCATTTTACTATTTCCTCTCTTAATTTTTTGTATGTTCATCGTCATTTTCAATATCTATTCTATGAGCCGTCTGTATTAGTTTCAGTAGCAGGATGTTTTCTTTTCTCAGCCGTTTTCTTAATACGCTCCATCAATGCCTGTATTTTCTCACGCTGAGCTTTTTCCTCATTACTCTTTGGTGCCATTGACGGCTGAGTTACTTTCCAAGTAATTTTGCCGCTCAAAGGTGCCTCTGGGTACGCGCCTAAATCGTAAAGTTCGTATTGTCTGAACGAGGTGGGTTTTTCCTGATAACAAGACCAGACGGCCTGCCGTAAAACCTCAGGCGAACCCTCGTTGACAAGGTCTATTATGGTAATTTGATTGCGAAAACGCTCCACAAACTCATTAGGAATATTGAAAAGGTACGGGGTGGGTGCCTTGGCTCCGATGATACGCTTTCGCTCATCCAGACCATTCTTCGCCAACGCCAGGATCGCGTCACCCACGAGATGCCCGGGAGACTCCGGGCCGCATACTAAAAGATATCGAATATTGGGATTTGAAACGATATTGCAGATGATTTTTTCGATGCCGATATTCTCTGTCTGTAATGTCCCTGCCAAGGCAGCACCACTTTCTACAGCAACTCGAACCAATTTCTCGATGTCCGGAGGTGTTTCCTCACGCATCCATCTCAGAATAACGACAACCGCAATCGGTGAATAGTCATTGCCCCGAAGGTAACAGCCTTCTTCCGGCGGATATCCGGGCCCCGGTTCATTTTTTCTAATTTGAGGCACTTGTTTATCCCCAAAACACGCCGAAGAACATCCCCACAATCGTGGACATCACTACTACGAGCAGAATAAACACAATTGTCCTGCTGTTTCCAATGACTTTCCGAATAACAAGAATGTTTGGCAGCGATAGAGCAGGCCCGGCCAGCAGCAGCGCCAGTACCGGCCCTTTATGCATCCCCAGATTCATCAGGGCCTGTGTAATAGGAATCTCCGTCAGAGTTGCGAAATACCAGAATGCACCGATTACACTGGCGACCAGGTTGCTGCGTAAGCTGTTATCACCCACCCATTGCACGACCTGTTTTTCCGGCAGCAGAACACTCACAAAGCCGACGACAAAAACACCCCCAAATAAAAGCGGCACTAAAAGCTTGGCAAA
>JABAOF010012427.1_pt4 | contig 10699 bp, 9 predicted proteins | sample 7062171 | NCBI WGS metagenome assembly JABAOF01 (sample SAMN14538628, study PRJNA623070) | marine sediment metagenome | biome: marine biome [ENVO:00000428]; feature: marine pelagic biome [ENVO:01000023]; material: deep marine sediment [ENVO:00002113] | place: India: Gulf of Khambhat ... | reverse complement strand
ATGAGCTCGGATTTCCTCATCGGTGGGTTCAGGCACTTGTAGCATCAGCGGCCGGAACAGAATCGGTTCCTGTTCAGCAATCTCGAAGGAATAACCCAATCGCGCTACCGACTGTCCAATGGGCAGCCGCGCGATGAACCGTCGCCAGGTCTCGTCCACAAACCCTTTTTCAGAGCGTGCGATAGCTGCCACCACCAGATCACGGTCCTTCGGGTTCTTCAGCTGAGAAGCCACCAGGTTATCGCAGGAAGAGAGGATCCCCGGGGGGATGAGCCCCGGCGATTGCGTGATCACATGCAGCCACACACCATATTTCCGGCTGTCTCGCCACATATTGGCGAATTGTTCCGCCGTGTACCGCGCCCCACCCCCATCATCTGAGTCGCCGTAATCCATCCCGGAGAGAATTTTGTTCGCCTCTTCGAAGAAGATCTGCAGGTACTCGTCTGGGGCCGATGCCCTGCGAATTCGTCGCACAACGGAGTCCGTATAGATGTGCCACGCAGACCACCCCAAGAGAAATGCTTTGGAGAATTCATCCAAGAAACTTCCGCCCTCAAGGATGACCACACCCCATGGCCTTGCCAGATCCTCTAATGCGAGCGTATCGTCGCCAGGCGCGTACTGTGCTGCAGCTGCACCTTGCACAAGGGGGTGCAACCGGTAGAGGATGCCTTCCAGCACTCCTCGCAGCATCTGGTCGCGCGGAGGCGTGGCCTCGAACTTCATCTCCACCACCTCATAAAGATCCGCAAGGCCAATGCTCTTCGATCGTTGCACTGCCAGTGCCTGTCGACCCTCTCGAGATAGGTCACCTATCGGTGTCCCTGAAGGGGCTTCAACAATCGCCTCCTCGCTCCTTTGGACCTGCCCCCACTCGGAATCGGCACGAACATCTGGGTCATCCACGAGGACACCAGCCCGCAGATAAATCTGCCTTAGCGCGTCCCGCACTTCACCCACCTGGCGCCGCACACCGAGCCGCGAGATGGCGCCAAAGATGTCGCAGAACGCGCGCCATTGCATCTCCGGCGCGATGTTACGACCGATCTGAAGCGGGTTCCACCGAAATGGTCGAACGGCCCCGGGCCAGAGCTGGTATATGTCCACCTGCCCCTCGAGACCCGGAGCATTCATGAGCGCCCGCCAACCAGTTCCAAAATCCAACACAACGGTGCGCAGTTTCCATCTCAGCGTGGTCTCGTAGGCCATGCGCATTGCTGCTACGCTTTTTCCGTAACCCGTGTCGCCGGCAAAGGCCGTGTGAAAATGACGATCCCTGGTCAGGCGCACCGCAACGTCCGTTAGATCGCCCGTCTCCGGGCTGTAATGATGGCCAATGGTCACCTCACCGGGCATATCCGGATAGAAGGCCAGCGGTGGCAGTTTCTCCTGCACGGTAACCGCCGTACCCTCCTCGAAGAGCCCCGGCGAGGTATATGCGGCCAGTTGACCCGCAGTAAGAAGCGTTGAAGTATCCGTCCACAGGAGTCCGGTGAATGGATCGCCTTGTCGCATGATCCCTCCGGGTCGGAATGAAAGGGCACGGGTTCGTAATGTCTCGACCTGGTTGCCTCCCGGAACGGTGAGCACAGGCGTGGGAACGTTAGGCCCATGGAAGGCCTGAGGAACGAGCGCTTCCGCCGCTCGCGTACCTGCTTCTGAAGCCGTGAAGAGATATGCGTCTGTCAGAAAGCCTCCCTCTGCTGAGGCCTGGTTCAGCAATCCCTCCAGCCCACGCAGCACTTCCGTCAGGCGATCGGCGACGTCATCCTCCACCTGCCAGGATCTGCCCAATGAGACACCGGGGACGAGGCCAGCTGAGAACCCGCCCGCAAATCCCGAATAACCTCCCCGCCCCATCGCGGCAGCCCGCGAGAGATTCTCCGCGTGTGAACGACCCCAGGATTCCTGGATCCCATCGGCTTCTGATTCCGTATCCGACCTACCTCTTGTGCTGGTATGAGAGGAGAAACCACCCTCGTGGACGCTTTCGCTTACACCACTTGTATGAACCTCGCTTCTGCCCACGCCATGTGACTCAGAGTGGCTTTGCGAAGTTCCAGCCTGTTCCCCCCAAGAGACTCCGCCTGTCTGAGTGATCCCACCGCTATAACCCGCTTGAAGAATCAAGCTCGCACCCGCGCGGTAGTCTTCGCTCATCGAGGCACTCTGACTACGCTGCCAACTAGAGCTTTGACTTGAGCCGCGAGTGTCCGTGACCCCGCGGCTCTCTGATCGTCCGTGGGCCTCTGATTCGCTTTTAGTAACTGTGCGTCCCCATGAGCGACCCACTGTGTCCGATTCGCTCTCCATCTCGGTATGCGCACGACCCTCAACATGCGAGCGGCCCCAGCCGTGCGTCGCTCCATCACTCACACCTTCGGCTTCAGATTGACTCTGCTGGTAGCCGCCCCCATAAGTGCCGCCGATCGCGGTGAGTAATGGCAGGCTAATCGAGAAGCCGATGTTAATCGCCCCTTTTCGCCTCGATGCAACGTTCGAAGCCACCTCGGCCACCTTGACCAATCCATCGGTCAGGGTTCTGCGCCTCATGTGGGAAGCGGTGACCAGGAAGACGAAGTCTTCTTTCAACCTAGCGAGGCCCCGGAAAAGAATCTCATTTTGCTGGCTCGCCAAGTCCTCATCCACCTCCCCTAGCGCCCCATCACGTCCAAGGCCTCGCTTGGCCATTCGTGGATCCGGATGTCCAAGCACAGCCACCACATTGTGCCCAGACCGCCTTACAATAAAGTCCAGCAACCACTGGACTCGACCGAGGTCTGGATCGGCAAGCCTTGCTTGAGGGTAGTTGGCGATCACGGCTTCTACAGCTACCATGCGGCGCATCGCCTCGGTTGCAGCAGTTTCCTTTGTCGCCCCTTCAGCCGCAGCACCATAGAACTGAACTATTCCAATGCGAGTTGGTGTGAAGATTCCAGCTGCCGAGTACACATAATCAACTCCGGCGTTGTACAGACCACGAACGGCCGCCCACTGTTTTCCAAGTACATCCGGGTCATCGCGAGTCTCAATTGGGAGATACGTTAACTCACGCAGCGCGACGCATCGGTGGGTTTCAGTGCCATTTGTGGCTATGCGCAACCACATATACTGCATGTGGTCTTCCTCGATCTCCAAACCGCTGTCGATGATGTGTAAATTTGTCACGGCCGCACTACCTTAAAGGACTTACAATCGGTCAAAACAGGCCCTCCCCGAGGAACAAGTGGGACTGATGAGCCACTCCTTTTCCGGTCTACCATTTGTGCCATCCTATTAGCCCCGAACACGCTATCCACATACAAGTGTTTGCCCTCCAAACCACACAAGTCAGAACTCCTCTTCTCGCCCCCTCGCGCGGATGGTGTGTATCAGTTCCGCTGGTGATGCTGGCGTCGGCGGATGCACCAGGACACCCTGGATGAGGAGCGCCAGATAGCCGAGTGGCATGATGATCCATAGGCCCCAGACTGCAATGACATTCAGGAAAGAACGCCCCTGGCTAACGATGGATGCAGCCTCGCCACTGGCAACCACGCTGGACCAAGTGTTGGAAGGCAGGCGGCTGGTATATGCCGCGTACGCAGCGAAGCCTAGTGCGGTTAGCGCGTATAGGGCCAATCCACCATTCACCCTCCACCGCAACGCCGTGGGGTTGAAGCGATCTAAGAACACTGCGACTGCTCCCGCCCAGGTCATGAGTGTGAGTATCAATGGAACAGGTGCAGGAACGATGAAAGTTGCCAGGATAACGATCGCACCCGTGACCAGAATCCAGACACGATGTTCAAGTTTCGCAGTAATGGCAAGCCAGGCCATCGGGGGGATGAGAAGCAGAATCAACACGTTGTCCAGCAGCGTGTAGAACACCGCCAGTAGACCATTGATAAACCAGATCAACACGATCAATGGTGAGTTCATTGCGAAATCGTTGCCTCGTAGAGCCAGACAAAGAACTCTCCGGCTTCCATATCAATGAATCGCGGTTCGGTAACGGGTGTCCCCGCCGTGCCTCCTTGAACAGACATGATGTAATTCCCTGGATCCTGGAATTGGATTGCCTCCTCCATGAACTCCCATACGTAGGTGCCATCGGCAAGCAGGCCTCCGACCAACGGTGGAGACCATTCCCAGTCCGGTTGGTAGAGCTTCGCACCAGGATATCGCTGCTGCAGTTCGCCTCGCTCGATCCAATCCCTCGAATCGGCAGAAAGGTTAGCAAATGCCTGGACCCAATTGAGCTGCTCTGGGTACACCTCAACGTGCTCGACGCACTCGATAATGGGTTCTTCAGTAACTTGCCATTCGGCATTCCCCACCATCGAGGAATTCCATGTAACTCCACCAGTTACACTGTCGTACTCCGTTCCAGGTCCAGGACATCCACCCCCGTTACCGTCGGGTGCAGGACTGCATGTTTTCTCAACGCCGGTGACTTTTACCTCGTACCAGGTGTAGACGACCGGTGGAATCTCAACTCGCCAAATCAGATCAGCGCCCCGCCTTGCCTGGTCCTGCCCCACCACAATGGGATACGGCGGATCGAGCAGACCACCTTCAACAAGGATGTCCTCCTGGAGTATGGTCGGATCATCACAGGTCGATCCCGGTGGTGGAGCTACAGGTGGTGTGGGTCCGGGAGTCCCCTCGGTTATCATGGCTGCGCAAGCAGGATCGGTGGGATCACATTCGTAAATGAAGATACCGCCGGCGAAGAATAGATTCCCTTGGTTGAAGGTGGGATCCCAAGGATTGAGCATCGCGTGCACCAAGTCACGCATTGCGTACGCATCCACTTCATGAGAATGCTCTAACCCCAGCAACACGTCATCCCCGCTTAGTCCCAACACAGTGTCCTCATAGGCTCCGCTCAACGCAGGTCCCCAGATCAGTGGATTTACAAAGGCCTCGCTGGGTGTTACATCAAAGGGATGTGTGTCTGTACTGGACAGCACAAATGCTGTGTAGCCGGAGGGTATCAACACATATTTCCCATCAGGTGCGACGTACTTACTGTATTTCATCGAGCCCAATTGAATATCTATACCTAAGCGATCAATTGTTAATGGCCAATAAAATCGTCCCTCGGGCGGAGGCACTTCAACAGTTCCTACCGGGATGAGTACGCTGAGATCCCAAGTAATTTGACCCTGATCGTTTACTGTAATGAATGTTGGTACTTCAGGGGGAATTTCGTCCTGTGCTTCTACGCTGATAGGCATCATCGCGACAACAATCACAACAGGAGTGATCAAGATTATGCAAAGTCGTCTCATTGTCTACCTCCTTCCTCTGTGCCTGAGTACTCGTCCTTGAATCCAATCAAGGGAAGAAATATGTAAGATTTAACTTCTATTCCAAATGCATCATCCAACATCCCTTGACTTAAGAACGTCTCAAAGCGCCAACCATCGTAAATGTCCTCCGGAGTAACGTCGATTTCTCGAACTAACATGATCAAATACTCTTCGCTGGTTGGTAACCCCGGCTCGATTGATGGTGCCTCGACATACACTTTCCTCACCTGGTATGGACCCAAGCTCGTTTCACCCGCAAGCACAAGACCTCGGTCTTCTACAGACACATCTGTCTCCACAATGACTGTCCTCTTCTCCTCCACTAATTTCCACAACTGCGGAAAAATCTCTTGTGTGATCAGCGAATACCCGGCGCTTGTGCTCATGGCATACATCCGCGCAAGCCAGGTCGTTTGATCGCGATAGTCAATGGTGTTGAAAGATGTGGTGAATAGTTCGGCCAGTGCTACGGAAAGCTCAATCCCAGGTTCCGGCGTGGGGAGTTGAACAGCAGGTAGCTTTTGCACAGGTTTAACTATTGCTCCGGTTGTAGGGACCGCTTTAAGCAACGCGACTTGATCCTCGGTGAGACTATTCTGAAGTTTCCATTTGCCACCATCGAGGAGAAGTTGCAGGTGAAGGGTACGTTCAGCGCTTTTCAATATTCTTGGTGGATCCTCAATGTGAACAGCTACCTTGCGAACCTGCCAACGGCTTCCATCAATCACTGGCCCCTGATCGACGGCTGTGACTTGTCCCGGTGTGATGATTACCTGATATTGCTCCAGGCGATCCCAAACCAGTCCAACGTAACTGGTCTTGAGCGAGTTGTATGCCTCCTCGGTTGTTAGTGGACGCAGCCGTGCAAGCCAACCTTTTGGATCGCGATAATCCACAATCTGCATGGCAAGGGCGATCTCCTCGGCGCGCGCCGCTACAGGGTCCCTGGTCTCATCTGGAGACGGTGTTGGATTCTCTGCAAGTTGTAATAAGGGAAAACAGGAGTCGCATTGTGCCAAGGCTACGACGACCACCACAATTCCAAACAACATGACTGCAATGGCAATCAACTGTTTAATGTTGATTTCAACCGTACGTTCTTTTGACAAGGTCCCCCTCCAGCGATTTAAATTAAATAGCGGCACATCTCTCTTTGAGATGTGCCGCGAAACGCCCGCTGCACAGAGGCTTCCGAAACCTGAAGCCTGGCTACCTAATCCCAGCCACAGAACCTAAATATGTAACCTGCTTACCAATACTATGTCAGCATAATAGACCAAATTCTATCGCTTTGTCAAGTTAAAATTCCCCGAGCATCTGATTTTCACCGACAGATGGTCTTAAGATAAGGCTAACGATTATAAGTTCTCACTCGAATCTGTAACTTCTTATTATCGTATAAAAACTAACGACCAATCATGTCGGGGGTCCACTCTGAGGGTTCAGATAAGCGACACTCATACTTATAGGCCCAATCTGGATGGCCATGAAGAGAGACATGCATTCCTTCACCATAATATCTCAAAGCTTCAGCAGGTATTGTGACCCAAATTATCTCCCCTCTATAAGCAGCATCAATAGCTTCAAGTGGCGCAACTATCAGACCAAGAAACACATCGCCTAGATAAATCACCTTACAATCCGCAGGCTGCTTTTCACTTGCCAGCTTGAGGTATACCAGCCCTGCTTCCCATCGTGTCATCTCGCCGACGCCGGTCTCCACCTTGCGAGTAAGCCAGATGCCTGCGATGACCACTATCAATAGCGCAATCACCAAGAAGATACGCAGAGCCAAGCCCAGAACTTTCCCGATTACAGTCGAACAGCCTGGACCTCGCTCTACGGATTTACCGGACATTCTGCTTGCCCCCTCGTTTCTGCCATATTGGTGTATCGTTTAAGCCTACTATCTGTTTATATCTTGTCAAGTGGTGTAAATTCTGTGTGTGGCTTTAACGCAATGATGTGATACAAATCGAGCTTCCGATTATCCTAATAATCGGAAGCTGCTAAGAATAGAATCACACGATCCGGGAAAGACATCAATTATTGATCAACAACAATAGTATTCGTTGGAATTCATAATTGGTCTCTAACTCCTCTAGGCCCCTGTTGTCATCTTGAGCTCTCGAAGGGAGCTAAGAATCTCGTTTATCGATTATGTGGACCAACGACTTAAACTGAGGCCTTGACTGAAAGCTGAATGCTGATCGCTGACCGTTGAAAGCTTCCTTACGCCCCTGCACCAACGCCCTGCGGTTAGAACCGCGGGCTATAAGTGAACTCCATTCACAAGAAGTAAGTCGGCCTTCGCCGACTCTTTATCCCACACTTCCAAGCGCCCTTGCACCCGTGCTCCCTTGTCACACGCTCCCATGCTCCCATACTCTCGCCTAATGTCATCCTGAGCTCCCAAAGGGAGCGAAGAATCTCGTTTTTCGATGATCTGGTCCGACGACTGAAACGGAGTTCTTTGCTGAAAGCTGATTTCTAATGGCTGATCACTGAAGGCTAATATCTGATTCCTGAAACCAACCCCTCCACTCGTCCGTCGCTTCGAACCGCGTTCAGTATTCATTGAGCCTTATTTCGTAAAATAAACATACACGATCTGGAATTTCGGGGGTCTGTACAACGGATCATTTGTTCACTACTTTAAATCCCTCACAATAACGATTAATCATTCCACACTAGATGCCATCGTCGGTCCTTGATGCAATCCTCCGCGCCAATCTCGCCAGAATGATCATGATCGATGATCTATTGGAGATCCCCGCGATCATCCAAAGCGCATGTGCCCTCACCTTTTCAAGATGCTTCTCTGGCCTCTCAACTCTGTAGTCTAGGTGCATCCTGCAAGGGATTGGGGCTTCGATGGGTTCAGAAGGTGGACGTAATCTCAACATTGAGCCGGACCTAAGTTTCCCACCCATGGCTCAGCTCTGATCTTGTTGTATAGGAATTTGCAGAATCACGACGGTGGAGGTCACCCCAGGACGATGTGGAATGCTCTGTAAGTACTCCGAGAGGGAGTCCAACCTGTTATGACCGGGCTTCTCAATCCCTCTCCTTGTCGTCCGCTCTTTACAAGAGTTTCCGATCGGGTGTGGTCGTCGTTTCGGGATCGATTCGATTAGCCAAGGAGGTGCGCGATGAAGAATGGAACAAATAATGAGTTGCGAGGCGGTGGAAGGACACAAAGCATACACAAACCGCCCCCTCGATCGGCAGAGAGATGCAGGATGGCGATCAAACCCATTTTGATCGTCGTGGTGTTGATCATGCTACTCGGACAGGCATCGTCATCCCTGGCGCATTCCGGAGATGTCCTCTCTGCGTGGGCGGTCATCACGCCAACAATAGACGGGACGCTCTCGCCGGGAGAGTGGGTGGATGCCGACAGCGCCGATTTCACCTTGTCCTACTGCTCCGAATCCCATGACGTCAGCTTGCATGTGAAGAACGACGGTGACTACCTCTATTTNNGGTCGTAGAAGACGAAGAGTACTCGGACCTATCGGAGATGTATCACGACTTCGCTAACTTCTATTTCGACAACGACAATGACGGAACGACGGATATCGGTGAAGACGGACTGGCCATCCGCTTCGACAACACCATCTTTAGAGACACCTTCAACCCCAACGGCGTGAACGGCTGGTCCTACAGCGACACTTCGGATGGGGGCAGCAACGATATCATCGGGGCGGTGACGCATACCAATCCTGTTCCCGATGGGGTGGGCGATTACACCTTCGAGTATCGTCACCCACTGAATTCAACCGATAACGCGCATGATTTCAGCCTGGCGGCCGGCGACACGGTGGGCTTCCGGTTCTCGTTCCCGGACGGTGAGACGACCTGCCAGCCGGTGGGCTACCATTGGCCATCCTCGAATCCTGCCAGTTACGGCGACATCGTCATCGCTTCCGAAACCAACATCAACCTGTTGTTCGTACCTCTCAATTGGACCGACACGCAGGCCGACTTCGAAGCAGATATCGATACCCAAATCGACTTCTTCCTCAACGCCATACCGCTGCGCGATTGCCCGGAGGAGATCTCGATGTCGATCTTGGATGTCGATACGCAGAACTACTCAACCTTTGCCTGCGGCACGGCCTCAATACGGAATTTTGTCACCGGGCTGGGCATCAACGCCGCCGATTTCGATATCATCGTCGGGCTTGTGGACACCTCACCATGTCCTCCGATCGCCGGCCAGAGCAACGGCAGCAACACCATCTGGGTGGAGACCGAGTGGGAATCGGTCGCCGCCCATGAACTTGGCCACATCTACGGGCTAGAGGACGAATACTGCAGCAACCCGGCTGGTTCGACAGACTGCCGCTGCAACGATGGCGACGACGGCGGCTGCGGGGACACGGGCAACGACGACGNNCGGACGGCACGGACGATTCCACCGGAGATCCCTGCTGCGACTTCACATACGCCGGCAACAACTACATCTGCGCCACTGCCAACTATGGCATCTGCTGCCTGGGGAACAAGAACACCTCCGGCGGCCGGGCGATCATGTCCTTCGCCGATGCTGAGGTCGTCTCGCCCGGCACGCGCGCGTTCGACGAGCACAGCGTCGCCCACTTCGCTACCCTACCCGATCTCCAATGCACACCAGCGATCATGCAGCTGCACAGCAGCATCCTCGAACTCATGCTGAGGATCCACCCCGATTTCTCCGTGGTCGAGGAATACATCATTCTGAGCTACGGCAAGCCGACGCGGTACTTCCGCTGGGATGGTGATTTCGAACTCGTGGTGTTCGGACAAAAGGAGAAGGTATTCTTCGAGCAGTCCTTCGGCGTGCACTTCGACTACAACGGCCCGGTTTACCTGGGGATGGATTATTCGGACGTAAAAGCCGAGAGCTTCTCCTTGAGCTACAGCATTCCGTATCAACCGGGCATGGAGAACCTGGTCCTGTATTATAAGGGTGAGGAGATCTTCTCCAAAACCTTGGACTTCTGCAACCAGGACGGGACCTGCGGCACTACTGAGACCTACCATACCTGCCCCAAGGACTGTCCATTAGAAAGCAAGGATAAGATCTGCATCGATCGGAATGAGGGCGTCTGCGACCCAGACTGCCTGGAGGGGGTGGATCCGGATTGCAAGGGCACGTGCGGCAACAACGTCTGCAACGTGGGCGAGGATTTCAGCAGCTGTGCCGAGGATTGCCGCTCCGGTGGTCGGGATGGGTTCTGTGATCAAGAGAAGGACGAACGCTGCGACCCGGATTGTGCGGAAGGCGATCCGGACTGTGAGAGCGCCTGTGGCGACGGCACATGCTTTACTTGCGAAAACGAGAGCGATGCGCTGGCCTGTGAAAATGCGCTCACGTGCAATCAGGACTGTCCCACAGGAGGAGAGGATTTCAT
>JABAOF010009711.1_pt1 | contig 10700 bp, 9 predicted proteins | sample 7062171 | NCBI WGS metagenome assembly JABAOF01 (sample SAMN14538628, study PRJNA623070) | marine sediment metagenome | biome: marine biome [ENVO:00000428]; feature: marine pelagic biome [ENVO:01000023]; material: deep marine sediment [ENVO:00002113] | place: India: Gulf of Khambhat ... | reverse complement strand
GAAGAGACCGAAGAAACGGAAGAGGCAGAAACAGAGACTGAATGACCCCCATCCCTTAAAACAGTCAACATCTTCTCCACATATTTTCAGTTAATCTATGTATTTGTGACTCTAGGTTAATTGCTGTTTATCAAAAAATAGATTCAAGAAGCCAACAAAAAAGTTGAGAATTGGGTGGCTTATTCACCCAGCTTATTGAAAAGTTTCGGTTGTATCTTCATTGCGTAATTGTGTTGATCGTTTCTTGAACCTTTATGTCTCTCTTAGTCAACTCGACTAGGAATGGTTCAGGTTTGATGCAAATTTCCGGCGGTACTGCTCCTTTAGTTTCGATTTCTCCTTTTGCCAACATCTGAGCGGCAATTGACGCGGGAACTCCAACTGCAACTTGACCAGCAGCGCCTTTCCACTTTTTGTTTGAGCGGAAAATTGAGTCCACCGTATAGGAGATTTTCTTTCCTTTTTTCTTTCCAATTGCTATGATTCTCGTTATTTCCCAGTCGTCTGGTGTTATGTCTTCAGGCCAGCCCATCATGTTTTGTTCGTTCAAGAGTTTTAGGAAAAATTGGCGTGGCGATATTTCAGTGCCCTTCACTTTTAATGGTTTTTCACTGGCAAGTCCCACATCCACTAATGTCTTAATGTCGAGGAAGCCGGGTCCTCCTTCCTTCCAATTCACGTTTTTTATTCCCTTGTTTTTGAAGGATGTTGGGAAGGTTGCGGGTTCTGAGTGGATTGTGCGGTATTGATCTTGTGTGCCGAAAGGTTCTGGAAACTTCATGGTTTCTTTGCCTGATAAGGGCGGAACCTCCTTGTATTGTCCGTTTTCGTATACCATGGCGGGTATGATCATTTCGTCGAAGAGTGTGGAAATTGACCATGTTACTACGAATGGGGGGCCTCCTTCTGTGAAGTCCATCCAGCTGTCTCTTATTAGAATTGTTTCAACTGAGTCAAGTCTGTCCACAGCATATTTTGCCATGACATTGGTTATTCCAGGGCATTCCCCAATGCCAAGTATGGCGGTTAATCCTGCTTTTTTGAATTTGTCACTGAGTTCCATTTGTTTTAAGGCTGTGTGAAATAGTCCTCCTACGTCGAGGTAATGTGTTCCTGCTTCGAGTGCAGCTTTCATTATGTTGATGTTGTAGTAGTATTGGACGCCGTTGACGGCAACGTCAGCGCCTTTTAGCGCTTTCACTATGGTGTCATGTTTTGTTGCATCGAATTGCACGATGGAAACTTTCTTGCTTTTGATTTTTTCAGCGAGTTTTTGTGCTTTCTTGAGGTTTCGACCAGCGATAACGACTTCGGAGACACCAGGGCTTTCAGCTAGGTCTCTTACAGCGCATCTAGCAGTTAGTCCGGTGCCGCCTAAAACCACAATTTTCATGTTTTTTCTCTCCTGTATTGAGATTGCAGAATATTCTTTTAAGCATCCATGTTGGTTTTAAGATTTTTGATTGCGCAGTTTTTTGTTTGTTGCGACTCTTTTCAACATCACTTATCTGAGAAAGTTGGTGAATACGTTTATATAAAACTCATCGATTACTTTTTCTCTTCAACAGAAACATTAAAAAATTGTTTCCGCTAACATCTGAGGCAACAAAGAGGATGACTATAAATGTTTGGTTACGCTGGCAAAGTTCTTTACGTTGACTTAACTCACAAAAAAACCAAAACCAGCTCCATACGACCTGAATTTTGTAAGAGATACATTGGAGGAAACGGTTTCGCCATACGTCTACTCTACGACAACACTAAACCTAAGATAGATCCGTTTAGCCCGGAAAACGCGTTGGTGTTCGCTGTCGGTCCATTTGCAGGAACCATAGTTCCCACAAGCGGCAAGTACATAATTCAAGCGAAGTCTCCCCTCACAAACTTCATGGGAGAATCCGTGTCTTCTGGTGTTTGGGGGCAAGCGTTCAAACGAGCTGGCTATGACGCAATGGTAATAAAAGGAAGGGCAGAAAAGCCCACTTACCTGTTTGTAGACGACGACATCATACGGTTCAAAGACGCAAAAAACCTGTGGGGAAAAGATTCCTTGGAAACCATCGATTTGATAGTAGAAGAAATAGGCGACGAAAACGTTTGTCCAGCAACAATAGGTCCAGCCGGCGAAAACCTCGTTAGAATTGCCAACATTACAAATGATAGGTATAGGCAGGCTGGCAGAACCGGAATGGGCGCAGTTATGGGTTCAAAAAACCTGAAAGCAGTTGCGGTTAGGGGTACAAAAAAAGTTGAGGTAAGCAACCTTGAAAAACTCATGGAAGTCTGCCTCGGTCTCTATAAAGAATGTCAAGAAGCGGGCACAAAGGGCTATAGAGTCTACGGCACGCCGCAAAGCGTCTTAATCCATAATCACCTGGCTGCTCTTCCAACCAGAAACTGGCAACAATCGACATTTGAACTTGCAGAGAACATCAGCGGAGAGCACATAAGAGAACATTATCTACTAAACACCCTCGCATGCGCAGGTTGCCCCATAGCATGCGACCACCTGACTGCCATCGAAGATGGCCCCTACAAAGGAACAACCTCAAGTGTTGAGTTTGAAACCATCTACGCTTTAGGCTCCAATTGTGGCATAGGCGACTTCCCAGCTATAGCAAAGGCTTCAGACCTCTGCGACCGACTTGGCATAGATACCATTAGTGCTGGTGTGACAATCGGTTGGGCCATGGAATGTTTTGAAAAGGGCATACTAACCAAAAAAGACACTGACGGAATCGAGTTGACTTTTGGAAACCATGAGGCCGTAATTGAAGTCATTAAAAAGATGGCTTATCGTGAAGGCATCGGAGACCTGTTGGCTGATGGAGTGAAGAGGGCATCTGAGAAAGTGGGCAAAGGGTCAGAACACTTCGCCATGCACAACAAGGGACTTGAATTCCCAGGCTACGACCTCCGAGGTTTGAAAGCCAGCGCCTTAGGATTTAACACTTCCACCAGAGGAGGATGCCACCTAAGATCAAGCATGTACGACTTTGACATAAAAGGTAAAGTTGACAGATTCAAAGCGGACAAAACTCTTGGAAAGATGGTGATGGACAGAGAAGACCTGTGGGCAATAATGGACTCTTTAATCCTCTGCAAGTTCATACGAGGCGTGTTAAACACCCCTGACAGGCTTGCAGAATTATACACGTTGGTCACAGGGATCAAAATGACTGGAGCCCAACTGCAAAAAGCTGGTGAACGCATATATAACTTGGAAAAAGCTTACAACGTTCGTGAAGGATGGACCAAAAAAGACGATTATCCTCCTCCCCGAGTGATGAAGGACCCCATACCTGACGGCGTTGCCAAGGGCTCTCTTGTACCGAAAAAAGAGTTTGACCTTATGCTTGGCGCTTACTTTGAGGCTCGAGGCTGGAGCAGCGATGGCATACCTACAAAACAAAAACTGACTGAGTTGGAACTGAGTAAAATAGCTAAGGATGTAGGCGCTGCATAAGGGCTACAATAAACGTTACGCTTCGGTTAGGTTAAGCGTTTTTCCACCGTTACTTTTTCGTATATTGGAATAGTTCTTTGACGTATTCTAGATAGGAATAATTCAGAGTCTAACACTTCTGGCGGGTATACTCCTCTCTTTTTTATTCCACCGTCAGCCAGCATCTCTGCCCCTACAGCAGCGGGTATGCCTGTTAAATACGCTGTCGCAGTTACTCCAAATTTTTTGAAGGCTTCTTGATGGCTCATAAACGTATAGATAACGTGACGTATCTTCTCGTCGCTCTTCTCTCCCTTCACATCAGCCAATATACATGCGTAACCTTTCACTTTACCGCCTATCTCCACTGGAGTGGGAATAAGAGAAATGAAAACATCAAGAGGCGCAACCTTAACGCTCTTAACATTCACAGTCTCTTGCCCCATCAAGCCGAGGTCATATAATGTCTTCAGAAGTGCCACAGATTCAGGTGAAAAAGCGAGCTTAAAGTCTGCATATTTCACGCCTTTTTTGATGAACCTTGGGAGAGTTTCTGGTTCTTCATGATCTGTACAGTAAACATGTAATGGACCCACTGGCTCTGGAAAGTTGTAAACTTCTTCGCCACTGAATTGAGGCAACTTCTTGAATTCGCCATTCTCAAAGATAAGTGGTTCGTTAAAGATTTCGCCTCCGAGGAAGACTTCTGGCGAAAACGTTGCCATGAACTTGTAATCTTTACTTTCACATGTTTCGCCGTCTCTTATGCGAATTTCATCCACACGATCCATTCTATCAGCAGCATATCGTGCAAAAATGTTTGCTAGTCCCGGGTCTTCACCAAGGTTTAGTAAGCCTGTCAAACCAGCGTCTTTGAATGCGTCGTCAAACTTAAGCTTCTCATCTACAACCGTGTACACGGCATTATCTATGTAATGTGCTCCTTTTTTGAGGGCTGCTTTCATTACTGCCACGTTATATTTGGGTATCGCCGAGCTAATTACTATGTCAACTCCCTCTAGAGCCTTCATCAGTTCATCGGAGTTACTTGCGTCCACTTTTTTGGGCGTCACCTTGTCGCTTTTCAGTTTTTGAGCTAGTTGCTTAGCTTTATCTAAGTTTCTTCCTGCACAGATAACTTCAGATATGGGCGGCGATTTGGCAAGGTCTCCGCAAATTGCTGTACCAACTGCTCCGTAGCCTCCTAACACCAGTACTTTCATAAACCATCACGGATTAGCTTTTTTACAACGATTAACGTTTTAAACTTTTGGGATTAATATTACCGACTAATTCCCTCCTTGGAAATGAACGGTATCGCTTCCGCTATTTGATGAAAACGAATTTTGGCGGGTTATTCTTTGAAACCGCTAAACTTGTTTGAAGCAGTCAACTATAGTGTCTATTACCTTGTCTATTTGCTCGTTGGATATGACTAGTGGAGGCTGGATTCTAAGGGTACATCGTTTAACTCCGCCACTGCCAATTATCACGCCTTTTTGCAAGCATAAATCTCTTATTTTCGTCGTTTCTTTAGCAGCCGGAGTCTTCTTTTTCCGATCTTTCACAAGCTCGATTCCGATCATTAGACCTTTTCCTCTGACATCCCCAATTATCTTGTAGTCTTCTTTGAGTTCGTTAAATCTCTTCATTATGTAAGCGCCTTTCTTTGCGGCTTTTTCAGAAAGCTTTTCCTTCAACAAATAGTCGATGTTTGCAAGTGCTGCCGCGGCAGAAACAGGGTTTCCACCAAAGGTTGAGAGATGGTCCCCAGGCTCAAACGAATCACCAATGTCTGATCGCGTTGTGCATGCACTTATTGGAAAACCGTCTGCGATTCCTTTCGCCATAGTCATTATGTCTGGGTCTACACCATAGTGTTCAATTGCGAAAAACTTTCCTGTTCTGCCAAACCCGCTTTGAACTTCGTCCGCTATGAATAGAATGTCATGTTCATCCAGTATTTCTTTTACAACCTTGAAGTATTCTGGTGGCGGTGGTATAATGCCTCCTTCGCCCATAACGGGTTCAGCTATAAACGCCGCGACTCCATTGCTGGTACAATAGTCTATAACATCACGAACAGATCTTGCGCAAAGCAAACCGCAGGCAGGATATTCCTTTTCGAACGGGCAACGATAGCAGTATGGTGGGTATGCGTAGGATATTCCTGAAAGATACGGACCCATATCGTATTTTCTTCGTCCAGCCTGTCCTGTTATGCTTAAAGTGCCAATCGTTCTTCCATGAAATGAAGCCATTAAAGACATTACCTCTGGTTTCTTGGTAAACTTTCGCGCAAGCTTTATAGCACACTCGAGGGCTTCAGCTCCGCTGTTGCCGAAGAACGTTTTTTGCAGTGGTGCCGGTGTAATTTCCGCTAATTTCTCAGCTAGCTCTACGGCTTTAGGTACATAATACACGTAGGTGCATGCGTGCACAAGCTTTTTCGCTTGTTCAATAGCGGCGTTTACAATATCTGGTTGACAGTGACCTGCATTTATCACAGCGATTCCTGCAAAGCAATCTATGTACTCTTTCCCTGTAACGTCTTTAACAGTGGACCCTTTTGCTTCAGCGATTGCTACGGGCTGCATTTTTGTTAACATGCTTGTTATCAAATGTTTGTTGGCTTTGTCTACAATTTCTTTATATGATCCCATTTTCAACCACCTTGTCCTTAACTTGAGACCTCTATTTATCCAGCTATGTGTTTTTTAAAATTTTGGTACTCCTGCATGGTTTATACATTATCGACTCAAGAGAAAAAACGGATTAAAAAACAAAAGAGGATATGAGAGAGTTTTGGCACTTCACTAGTGGTTTCACGGCTACACCGCTGCCTTATCGATAAGCGATTTCAGTGTTTGCTTACGTTCGGCTTTTTTTGTGACTAGTCTTTCGAATGCTTGGGGAACATCAGCGAGTAAACCTTTTGAACACTTGGCTGCGTCAACGCAAAACCTGTAGATACTCTCCTCTATCTTCATGGCAACTTTCAGGGCGTCAGAGTAGCTTGCATCTTCAGGCAATTCCGTGCTAAACGTGTAATCGCTTTCGTTTAACTTGGTGAAAGCGAAGCATGCTTCCATGGCGTCGGTGATTACTTGACGGTAAGCCGTTAGCACCATTGATCCATGCTTTTTGCTTTCTTTGGCGAAAGCTAAGAATGTCTCTTTGCCTTCTACGTATTTTTCGTTACGCGCTAGTGTTTCATAGAATTTAGCGGCTTGCTCTTCAAGTCTGTTGTAAAAGCTTATGGCCGCGCTAGCCGTGATCAGTGCCAATTTACCACCATCTTACAATTACAACTTTCCTTTCTGTGAAGAACTCGATTGCATCTCTGCCTTGGCCGTGTCGGTCTCCGAAGAAGGAATCGTTCATTCCGCTGAAGGGGAAGAATGCCATGGGAGCAACTATTCCAATGTTGATGCCTACATTACCTGTTTGAACTTCATATTGGAACTTTCGAGCTGCTTTGCCGCTTGATGTGTAGATGCTTGATGCGTTACCGAAGGAACTGGTGTGAATCATATCTATTGCGTCATCGAGGTTCTTGGCTCTCATAAGGGTCATTACGGGTCCAAAGATTTCTTCCTTTGCAATCACCATGTCACAGGTGACATCCTCGAAGATTGTTGGATTGAGGAAGCATGTGCCTGGATAGTCTCCGATAATTGTCGGTTTTCTGCCGTCCAGTACAAGTTTTGCTCCTTCCTTCAAACCCCTTTCAATGTATCCAACGATGCGTTTCTTCTTGTCAGCCGAGCGTACGGGACCTATCTGAACAGTTTCGTCAAGTCCATATCCAACTCTGAGTTTGGAAGTGATCTCCACAATTTTCTTTTTAAGTCGATTGTAAAACGCGTCGTCTTCACCGACAACAACAACATTTGATCCTGACAAACATCGTTGTCCTGTGTTGCCGTAAACCGAAGTCATTAAAGATGCTACGGTTCGATCGAGAACAGCGTCTGGCATGATCACCAAAAAGTTCTTCGCTCCACACTGAGCTTGAACTTTCTTGCCATGTGCAGCACTTTCTTTGTAGATTACATCTCTACCCACAGGTGTTGAGCCTACAAAAGATATTCCTTTGATACCTGGATGTTTTATAAATGCGCTCACAACGTCTCTGCCTCCGTGAACCATGTTGAGTACGCCTGGTGGGAAACCGGCTTCGTCTATTAGCTCAAAGAGTTTAGTTTGACTGAAAGGCACTTCGCTTGACGGTTTTACGATGTATGTGTTTCCGGTAGCAACGGCGTATGGTAGGAACCATAGGGGAACCATGAAGGGAAAGTTGAAAGGTGCGACACAAGCGAAAACGCCGTAGGGTTGTCTAATGACATATTCGTCTATGCCTCTTGCGATGTCTTCTAGATTGTATCCCATCATTAATGAAGGGATTCCTGTGGCTACTTCCACGTTTTCGATTCCGCGTCTAGTTTCTCCACGGGATTCGTCGATTGTCTTTCCATGCTCCATGGTGCCGACTCTACTTATTTCCTCAAAGTTTTCTTCCAACAGATTTCTTAACCTGAAAAGATATCTTACTCTAGCGAGTGGAGTTGTTTTTCTCCATTCTCGAAAGGCTTCTTTGGCTGCTTTTACAGCGTCATCTACTTCCTCAGGAGTTGAAATAGGAACTTTGCCTATGACTTTGTAGGTAGCTGGGTTGACGACGTCTAAGATTCTGTCTGAGCTGGATTCAACCCACTCTCCATTGATGTAGTTCTTGACTTTTTCAACTTTTTTTATCGGTTCTTCTAAAACCGCCATCTCAATATCACCCCTCATTGTTAGATTGTCTCTTAATTGGAAGTCACATTTTTAAGTTTAACTGATTAGGGTGCGTAGATAGATTCTCTACTATTTTTTTAACATAGGTTTGGCGTTGACGGTAGGTGTTGTTTTAGATTTTCTAGTAATCTATTGTGCCGTGTTGGCACTTGATTCTTAACAAACTGTAACCGCTTCATAGCCTATTATTTCATTTCAAGTTGCATTAATAATTTAGGGAAAAATGTTCTACTATATGTCGAGATTGGTTTTATGAGCGAATGCAAAATTTGTAGAGGTCAGGGGTCTTTTCAGTGTTCCTACTGTAAAGCATATTTCTGCAATGAACATCTACCTCCACACAAACACTACTGCACACACATATCTCAAGAAGATATTATATCCGAAATTGTTGATAAAGCGACTCTATCAGATGTATCTGCATATATCGCAAGAATTGCCATTTACACGAGTATTATGATTGGAGCTGTTGTAGCTGTCGATGTTGTTATACTTTTGTTGCTTACCCTTCTAACGGATGTAGACATGTGGCTCCCGTGGCTCACACTTCTCTTTATTGAGAGTTTCTTTATGATGTTTTTTGGTTGGGCTGAATATGCGAGCGGAGCTGCTAATGTAACTTGGGATGATTCCAGTGTCGTAATATGGATTCCCCCAAAATATCGAGTAAGGTATCGGTACTCTTGGTTGTGGTTTTCATTAGGATTGGCGGGTCTTGCACTGGTGGTCTTAGCCACATACCTATTTTTGCATGTGAAGGCTTAATGAACCACACCCAAAATTGATGTTTCTTCCAAAAATTCATCGTCTGACAATACCACCTATAAATAAACATAACCCAACATTCTAACTCCGCCAGAAAACCAGCAGGAAGAAGGTTTATATTCATAGTGTCATTAACTGATTCTTTCAAGTCGTAGGAGTTGGATAACATGGATTTTTCTAATTCCATGAAGCTTCATGAAGAAGCGAAAAAATATGTGCCAGCAGGCGCGTCATCAAACATTCGTGTCACTGCTGAACACGCTCCGTTTCCAATATTATTCAGAAAAGGTAAAGGTTCCAAAGTCTGGGATGTAGATGGAAACGAGTACATTGACTACTTGCTAGGCTACGGCACGTTGATACTAGGACATTGCCATCCAAAAATTGTAGAAGCCATCAAAAATCAACTCAATGAAGGAATGATGCTAGGCACAACGATGGAACTTGAAATCGCAGTTGCAAAGAAAGTTTGTGAAATGGCACCCTGCGCAGACATGGTGAAGTTCTGCGCCACTGGAACAGAAGCCACGATGAACGCTATCAGAATCGCAAGAGCTTATACATACAGAGACAAAATTGTGAAGTTTGAGGGACACTATCATGGCCATAATGATTACGTCCTATACAATGTTGTTTCAGATTCTTTCCTTGGAGGCCCAGAATTTTCTCCAAACAAGATTCCGTTTTACGCGGGAATCCCAAAAGAAGTTGCGGAGTCAATGATTATAACTACTTGGAACAACCTGTCATACGTTGAGAAAATCCTAAAGAAAGACGCTGACAACATAGCTGGAGTAATAATGGAGCCAATCATGGTTGACAACGGCGTAATTTTGCCGGAAGAAGGATATTTGAAGGGGGTCAGAGAACTAACCAAAAAATACGATGTTCCACTAATCTTCGACGAAATCTTCACAGGTTTCAGAGTCGCGCCAGGTGGAGCCCAAGAACTTTATGGCGTCACACCCGACTTAGCATGTTTCGGCAAAGCCTTAGGAGGCGGTGTTCCAATAGCCGCTGTGGCAGGCAGAAAAGACATCATGGAAAAAGTTGTGCCAGGAAAAATAGGGTTTGCCGGCACATATAATGCCCACCCGCTTTCTCTAGCAGCCACTTTAGCTACGCTAAAAGAACTTTCAGCAAATGACGGAGCAACTATTAGAAACATGAACTCGTTGGGAATGAAACTAACCGATGGTTTGCAACAAATTCTCAACGCAACTGGACATGATGCTGTTGTGCAAAGCGTTGGAGCCATGTTTACAGTATTTTTCACAGAGCTAGAGAAAGTAAATCAGTATAGACAATGGACTGAATGTAACCTAGAAAAATTCAAGAAATTCCGTGACGCTTTGATGCAAAAGGGCGTGTACCTCCACCCAGACGGCATGGAAAGAACATTGCTCTCAGCAGTCCACACCAAAGAGGACATCGACAAAACCTTAGCAGTAGCAGAAGACGCTCTGAAAAAGCTTCCCAAATAAATTCACGCCTCAACAACTCCATTACTGAAAGGTTTAATAGCGTCAATGTTTCATTTTAAAAAGATACGTTAGATGAACGAAGATGTGTAAAAAGGTTCGCTATAAAATGAACCTTTTCCAATTTAATGAAATACCAACCTAAATAGGAGATTAGTAATGTCAGAGAAGTTTGTTGTTTGCAACTCAAACAAATGTTTAGGCTG
>JABAOF010004429.1_pt1 | contig 10704 bp, 8 predicted proteins | sample 7062171 | NCBI WGS metagenome assembly JABAOF01 (sample SAMN14538628, study PRJNA623070) | marine sediment metagenome | biome: marine biome [ENVO:00000428]; feature: marine pelagic biome [ENVO:01000023]; material: deep marine sediment [ENVO:00002113] | place: India: Gulf of Khambhat ... | reverse complement strand
AGCACGCCCGGCAGGACTCGAACCTGCAACCTGCGGATTAGAAGTCCGCTGCTCTATCCGATTGAGCTACGGGCGCGTGCTGGCCAACCCAACCCCCGGATCCGGTCATCGTATCCCAAACCTTGTCGGTCGGCCAAGCTGGTCAGGAAATCAAGTTTTTCCCCCCTTTGTTCGCTCAACGACCCTCCACCGGCTGAAAAAGTGCCGGAACCGCTGCTGCCAGCCCGAAACCGGCACGCGGAAACCGATGATCGAGAATCAGCGCGAACAATCCGTGGCGACCGGACCACGGATCGACACTTAAGGAAATTGAAATTTACGGCCAGGACACCCGCCCAAACGGCCGTGCCGGGGGTGGTCACGGCAACCGGCTATCCCCCTACAGCAGGGCGACGGGGATGCAGCCTCATCCAAACCGGACCGTTCGGTACCCCAGCACCGCGGGCCAAGAGGACGCCAATCGAATGAGCATTGGGGTGCCAGCTGCATTCAGTGGCATGATAGCGCTGATGGCGAAGACTTCGTGTTTACCAACGATTCGCAGTGACGGTTACCCTTTGGGGGAAAACACCCTGGTGCCAGGCCATGCAACACGCTATGGTTCGCAGCCTGCTTTTTCTCGAAGACAAGCGAGAGGATTTTCCAGATGTCTCGATTTTGGATGCTGGCCAGCGCGTTTCTTCTGTTGGGCGCGACCATTGTCGGCTGTGGTCAACGGGGCGGGTATTGCAAGCGGGGTGGAATCATTGTTCCCTGTGCCTGCGGTTACACCTATCCACACTTTGCCGCTCCCTCGTTCGGCCCGCCGGGACCGTACGGCGGCGCTCCAGATCCGTACTACTCCGGCCAGCCGCAGATGCAGGGTGGCCCGGCACGCACAGCCCCGGCCGGATCCTCCGCCGGGCCCGGCCTGACACCCGTACCCGCCCCGGCCCCCAACCTCAACGGAACGCCCCCGGTCGGCACCGGGGCACGATAAACGCCGCTGCCGGCGTCGGTGAGCCGGATTTCACTTGCTTCAGTGGGCATTTCCGTGAAGATGCCGGCGTGGTTGCTTGCCTTGGGGTCCGGGCGGCGGCAGACTTGGCCGCTTGGGGGGGGATAGCCAAGCGACGCTGTGAACGGAAGAGGCGTATCGGCCCAGAAAAAAACCCCGCTCGACTCGAAAGTCCAGCGGGGCTTGGTACGTTTGGCAGTCGCAGAAAAGGTCACGCCGCTTCGGCTTGATCATCCTCGTCATCGATCTCCTGAAAACCTTCCAGTTCGTCCTCGAGGTCCGCATCCTCTTCATCTTCCTCGTCGTACTCGTCCGCCACTTCGGACGTCTCCTCTTCTTCCTCGTAGACCAGGGCAAAGATGCCGTTGTAGGCCTCCTCAAGGTGCTCGTGAACCGTCTCGCTTTCCACGTTCTGCATCAGGTCCGACAACGTCTCCAGGACGCGGTCGACTTCCTCGGTCGAGATTTCTTCCTCAATTTCGTCGTGTTCAGCATCTTCGGCGTCATAATCATTTAAGTAGTCGTCAGACATTGTGACCTCCTGGTTCGTCTTCCGATTCCCAGCGGACCAAATCGCAGTTTTGGAAACGTTGCCGTGGGACTGGCCCAATTCCGGCGGCAACACTGATACCATAGGCTGGCGACAAATACCATATCGGCTGTGGGACGCGCAAGCTTTGGTGTTAAGTGCCGGCTCCCGCCAGGGGTGGCTCTGCCGGCTTTTTCGTACGGCGGGCCGGCAAATTGTGGGGCTGCCAGCACCCGTCCCGCGGGGGTTGGCGGGTGTGGCCCGGGGGTGGCTTGGCCCAGTTCCCCCGGCGGTTCGCTGCGGCGGGTCCCGCTGTGATCTTTTCTGCCGCCCCGACGCTGGCGAGGGCGGCTGGCTGATGGGGGCGGATCGTCCGCGGCGCCCGCCGGCCGCAAACCGCATTTCAGGCCGATCGCCGTGGTTGCTGCAGATCGCTGCGCCGCCCGCTGCGGCCTTTGTCGGGCAAGCGATGCGGCCCGGACTGCGGCAGGGTCGCCGTGTCACCGAAGTAGTATTTGCGGGCCTCCGGGTTGCTGAGCACTTCCGAGGGGGTGCCGTGGCACAGCACCTCACCATCTCGAATCACGTAACTGCGATCCGTGATCGCCAGCGTTTCCTGTTCGCGATGGTCGGTAATCAAGATCGCAATCCCGCTATCCCGCAGCCCCCGGATGATTTCCTGAATACTGTTGATGGTCACCGGGTCAATCCCCGTAAATGGCTCGTCCAACAGAATGATTTTGGGGTTGGAGACCAGGCAACGAGCGATTTCCAGGCGGCGTTTTTCGCCGCCGGAGATATATTGAGCCTTCGATTTGCGGATCTTGGTGATATCGAATCGTTCCAGCAGTTCGGCGGTGCGGCGCCGGCGTGTTTTGCGGTCAACACCCAGCATCTCCAGCACGGCCGCGATGTTGTCTTCCACGGACAATTTGCGAAAGACGCTCTGTTCCTGAGCCAGATAGCCCATGCCGCCATCCCGCGCTCGCCGGTACATCGGCCAGGCTGTCACGTCGGTATCGGCCAGCAGGACACGGCCCGCATCGGGTTCCACCATGCCGCAAGTCATGCGAAAGCTGGTGGTCTTGCCGGCACCATTGGGGCCCAGCAAACCTACGATTTCGCCTTGATCGACCAAGAAATTGACGCCATCCACGACGCGCCGGCGACCATAGATTTTCACCAAGCCTTCGACTTTCAGCAGCGGCATGTCCGTCCTCCATGACTTGTCCGTCTGACACGATTAGCGGACAAACTGCACGTGCGTCAGCGGCCAGTAAATCGCCAACGCCTTACCCACCAACAACCGTCGCTCAACAAAGTGTTCTGTCTCAATCACTTCTGCCGTAGCGGGATTCCTGATCCGAAACGACCAGAGTCGACTGTCCTTGCTTTGGGGGCTGTTATCCCCCAGGGCCAGAAACTGGTCGGCCCGCGGATTGTGGGGAAACTCCGCCAGCGGAAAGACGGACGATGCCATCTCGCCAAAGGCTTCCGGCCACTGTTCGGGTGTGGAAAGCAGCTGCAAGCGTCGTTCCTGCAGAGGCAGATTCCAGTCGGCCCGGGTACGAGTACGATGATCGCTCAACAGACCAGACAGGTAATCGGGCCCGGTGTGATTCGTATCCGCAGCGATGTAATAAATGTCGCGCAGCACGCGCAAGTTGTCGACACGCAGGCTGGCGCCCAGCGAGCCGATGCCTACCGGGGCCAGGTCGCCACGCTGCTGCTGCGCGTCCCACTGGGGGACCCCATTGTTCAGCGGTCGGTAGGTGGTTGGCCGATCAAAAACCAATTGCGCGTCGTCGATCCACACGACCAGCTGGTCGTCGACGTTGGCCATGGCGACTCGATAGGTTCCTGGCCGCCCTAGTAAAGTCGAGGCTTGAGGCAGTGCCTCATCGACCGGCTGCCCTTCGTCCCCGAATGCCTTTCCGCTGCCGTCCACAGCCACGGTTGCCAGTCCACTGGTCAGGTCGATCCGCAGTTGAAATACGTGCCCACCCTCAACCAGCTCGACAATTGCCTGACCTTGACTGCTGTGGACCTGCAACTGGCATTCGACCACCAGGTCGCCCACCCAATGCATGCCAAAGGGGGATATGTGGTCGGCAGACATGCCCCCCCCCAGCAGCCAGACCAGCTGTCCCCACTCGTTTCTCCGAAAAGGAAACCCGACGCTGCTATTGTAGGGGTAGCCGTCGGTGATCAATTGCGGTCGGGGGTCCGCCTGGTCGTAATCCGGAAACCAATCGGGGTGAATGACTCGCTCCCAATCCTGGATCGAGGGCACCGTGTGCTGATAGCGGATCCAGGTCTCCTGCGGGGCCGATCCGTCGGTGGTAAAGCTGCGGTGGTCTTCGCTGGCCGTCCAATCGCCAGCGCCATGTGCGGCGTCGGGTGGCCAGACCAACCAACGCGGCGGCCAGCCCGCCGCGATCAAATCGGCAGCCTGGTAATTGTTGTCGTGCACGATTTGCATCATCGCGCGGATTTTGTGCGGCGGCTTGCGCTGGATCTCGTACTGCAACGGCAGGCCCGGTTCGTCGCCCGCCCGCGGATCATAATCGGCCGTAAAGATATCGCCGCGATGGATTTTCAGGGTTTCGTTGGGCAAACCAACCAGCCGCTTGATGTAGTTTCGCGAACTCTGCCCCGGATAGCGAAACACAAACACGTCCCACCGTTCAGGCTCCTGAAATTCATACGCAAACTTGTTGACCAAAATCCGATCGCCACTCTTTGATTTCGAATCGGCACCCCGGGCGACAGCATTCGTGTTGAAGGGAACGTTAAATTCTTCCCGCTGCATTAACTGGCGACCCAGCGCCAGGTTGGTGCACGTCGTGTAACCACAGTTCGGACATGTCCCCACCGCCACGTCGCGCGTCTTCAATTCGGTTCCCTGGTCAATCTCCTGGCTGGCGCTGATCCGATACGCGTAGCCGCACATCGGACACGTCACTTCCTGATGACGACCTTGCAACGTGGCGGCCATCGATCCGGTGGGGATCACGAAAGCCTCGGCCTCGAACGTGCGAAACAGGAAAGCCAGCGCAAAGGCGATCACCACCGATTCGATCGTCTCTCGGACCGCTTTGGAGGTCAAAAGAGCAAGGATGTCGCGGCGGACCACGGAACCCGCGGGTTGAGGCTGGCGAGCACGTGGACCGGATGGCTGACGAATGCGTCTGGCAGAGTAAGGTGACATTGACCTCAATGCGCGAATTGGTGACCGAGCAAGAACAGGCAGTTTACGCAAAACCAGGAATATAGCGGATCGGCGGGCTGGCGAGAACATGAAAAATGGTCTCGCGACGACACCGCAGATCGATTCTCAAGGACGGATCAAGGGCCGTCCCAGGAGCCAATCCGCAGGCACCAGCGACCCTTTTCCCACCTGGCGGCTGTCCAACGAAACGGGGCTGTTGTCGCCCAGGACAAAATATTCGTCGTCGCCCAGCTGGACCGCTTTCACCCGGTCACGACCGGCGGCCGTGCGCAGTTTAGTGTAATATACGTCCCGATAGACCTGAAGGTTCGCCGTCTCGACCTCGACATTCACCGCGCCGATCCCCAGAGGCCACAGCGAGCTGACCGCCACAGGTTCGGCCGTTTTTCCGGTAGCAACCGCGGTGGTTCCCCTCCGCCGCGCATCCCCAGCCCGCTCAGCCGGCGTATACCCCAGGAGGAGGCGGCCGTCCACGACCAGCCGACAGGTACCATCGATGGTGGTCCACTCCAAAAGTTGCGGCCCGCCCAGAAACGGTTCGCGGTCTACCAGCTGATCCACCAGGTTCCCGTCGGCATAAAGCTGTCCGCTGCCGGCCGCCGGCTGCAAGCGGGCCTCGAACAGCCGGTCGGCTGTGGCAGCACGCAGATACAGCTCACCTGCTCCGGACACCTTGACGCGACAGACCAGCAGAAGGTCATTCACTTCCTGCAGCGGTCGCGACAGGGATTGGTTGTAGCCGTAATCATCGCTGACCAAAATCGGTCCGGCATCTGGCGGCTTGGCCGGGGAGCCGCTCCGGTACTGGAACTCCAACCATTCCACCTGCCGCGTTTTTTCCGGCGTTTGCCTCGATGCGTCCGGCACGTACCGGAATCCTGCGCCTGTCGACCGCCAGCCGGTCTCGCCGGTGGCCTGCCAGGGCCACGGTCGCTGGCGCTGGGCACCGTGACGAAACCGCGTGTCATGCACCAGGATCGCCATTTTCCGGAACTGACTCAGGGACTTCCGCACGCGGCGGCCGTTCACCAGGACCTCTCCTTTGACGATCTGCACGGTTTCGCCGGGCAAGCCAACAATCCGCTTGATGCAGTATTGGCTCGCCCGTCGCGGACAGCGAAACACGACCACTTCCCAGCGCCGCGGGGGTCGAAGTGCGAGTGTCAACTTGTCGATCAGCAATCGGTCTCCAGGGCGAACCTCCAAAGGGCCCACGTCGGGAATCAAGAACCGGCAGTTTGGACAGCGCGCCGACCGGTCTTCGCGCAACTGATTTGCCCCAACCGCGAAATCAAAACCGCAGTCGCTGCAGCGGATGCGGCAGTGCGGTCCCTTCAAGGTTTCGGCCATGGATGGACCTGCCACGCGGATCGGTGTCACCAGGCCTTCCAAGAGCCAGGTCCGCAGGACCAGCAGCATCGCGAACGCGAACAGGCCGATTTCGGTGCAGCGCCGCGCGACGGCAACCGTCCGCGGGCCCGCCCGGGTGGGGGTCGAACGGCCGGGGGGGGGCACCCCGGCGGTGGTGGTCCGCACCGACGGACTGCCCGCGCTGAAACGAATATGGGCCATGGGCGGATCCGCCGGGGTGCGGGGGGCGGCCCCGGCAGGCAATACGCGTTCCGCGGGCCGCGCGCCGAGCCCGGCCGCAGGCGGACGACTGTTGGCAAACGCTAGGCGGGCAAATGGTCCCAGGGCGGTCGCCAAATCCGGGTCCGGCAGAACAGAGCCTGGGCCGCGGTCGCAGCCAGCGCGGTCGAAGGCGACAAGCGGCCCGTTGCCAGCGCCGTTGCCGCATCGAGATAGCCTAGCAAAAGGGCCGTCCAGGTCGTCGAGTCGCAAGCCACATAACTGCGTCCCATTTTACCCTTCACCATTCTTGCCCCCGCGACATCAAGCGTCAAATGCCACTTTTGGCCATCAACCAGCATCCCCAATTCCAAGGGCAGTTCCAGGGGCGAATCGTGCGATCGGTCGCTCCAGGCGACCGATAAGCGGGCCACCAATTCCGCCGGTTGCAAGATTTTCACGAAGGTCGTACCACCTCGCGTGGATCGACAGACGTGGTAGCCGCCGTCCGCGTCCTGGATGAAAGCGTGCAACGGATGGTCGGCCGGCCCGTGCAGACGAATCGTATGCTGGTCCCGTTCGATGGCGTCCGCGCACAAGCGCGTCAGCAGCCCCACCGCCGCCGTAGGATGTCCCGGCTCAGTAAACAACTCCAAAATATGGTGATCTTTGACAACCGCATAACCCACGATGCGACTGGCCCTTTCGTCCAGCGCCAGCCGGTCGCGACCTTCGATGGCCACCGAGATGTAATCAAACGCGCGGCGGCCGATTAACCACCGCCAGTAATCCTCGCTGCGGTCCAGCGCCCCGTGGCAGCCGTCCAGGTTGGCACGGTAAATTCTCATCACCGCCGGCAGCTCGACATGTCGCCAGTGACGGACGCTGAAACGCTTGGAACGGCGGCGCACGGCGGCCAGCACCTCGGACCCGGACTGCTCGCGACAACGAGCAAGTTGCGACAAAATGTCGCGCGGGCTGGCCTCGGAAAACACGCTGCCGCTGCAGGGGCTCCATCCAGCCCGCAACGCCAAGTCGCGATCGGCCAGTTGCAACTCTGCCGTCAGCGCCCCGCCAGCCACCAGCCGCTGTTCACTAAACCGCAAGAGCCTGTCGGCAACCCCGCGGGAGCGGAATTCGGGCAGCACCGCCAGGTAGCTCAACCGCCCAAACGGCCATTGGGCGGCCCCAAATCGCATGGTCCGCCAGGTGTGCCGCAGATGACCCACCAGCTGGTTACGGTCCTTCACGATCGAACGATCGGCCGGTTCGTAAAAAGGGTCGTCCAGCTGAGCCTGGAATTCCTGAGGCGAGGGCTGGTGCAAAACAGCCGCCAGGAGGTCTTCAATCTCCGCGTGATGACCCACCGTGGCAGAGAAAGGTGAAGACCGTAAAGCGACATACGGCCTGGTCAAAGCCGCCGCCGCCGCGCGAGACCCGGTCCGCATGGCAAAGAATCCTTTCCGCAACGGGCCTTGCTCAAGGCCCTCCGCAACCCCTGAGGTGCTCCCGTTTGGCAATCGTCCGTTTCCGCCAGACTTTCCATCGCGGGAGTTGCTTGTGCGTGTCCGCCAAAAATCGGTCCAGCCGCGGCTCCTGTTGAGCAAATCCGTCGCGACAGAATCAATGCAAAGAACGAACACATCTCCTTATGGCTTTTAACTTACAGCCGCTGGGGCAGAATGTCCAGCAGGTAGTCCTGTAAAATCGCGGCAGGAAAGAAACAAAATGGATATTCCCGCGAAGACAAGATCGACTCACCCCGCAACGCCACCCGCGTCTCCTGCAACTCGTCTTGCAAACGCCGTACCACATCCGATACCCAACCGCGGAGTGCCTCGTTGCTGCGGCGGATCTCCAAGTAACGCCGACGCGCGTTTTCGGCGGTTTGGGGGGTCATCACCCACCGACGCTTGTGGGCCACCCAGCCGTCAGGCCGCTCGACACCCGACCCCACCCCCGCGGGAAGAAATCGCTCAGGGTGATATTTCAAGCGGCGAAACTGCTGTTTGAGCTCGTGTAACTGATCAACGGTTGTCCGCGCGTGGAGGATTGGCAGCCGCAGTGTCCCGGAGAGCGTGAGGAAATGGGGCGGCGAAAATCCAAAAAAACGCTCGATCAGCAAGTCGGTCAACTGGTCATATTTCGCTCCTCCTATTCCATGGATGAACAGGTCGCCCAGCAGGAGTCGAGCGAACATGGTGGTGACCAGGGCCCGGGGACGCAGCTTGACGCCCGCCTGCTCCATTTCCATCAACCGCGCGACCGCCGCCTCAGCCTCCTGATCCGCGGCCAGCGGCAACGAGAGGGTGACCTGGCTGCGATCGGACAGCAGCAACATGTCTTGCTGCTGCTGGACAAACAAGCGGCGCCGCACAGGGTGCTCGGCCGTCCAGATCCAAAAGGGCGCCTCCAACCATCGCTGGTCCATCGCCAGGTCCGGCACCGGATGCGCCGCACTGCGAATGCGATGCGCCCGCCGGTAGTCGGCCAGCGAGGTGTTGTAGATCTCGACCAGTCGGGGCAGTTGGGCAAGCAGGTGGCAGGTAAACCAACGAAAAGCGGCCAGCCCACACATGTGGCTCTGCGGGACCTCCAGCGACACCAGGCCCCAGTCGGCCTCCAATTGATGTCTCGCCTGGGCCAGGCACAGACCCAACCGATCGGTCTTTTGGCGTCGGGCCACCACATGGGGCCAGAAATCCGCCAGCAGCGGTTCCGCGACCAGCGGCTGGAGGAGCTCAACAGCGCGGTGGCCAAACGTGTCAAACGTTTCGGTGTCCCTAATCGCCAGCTCCTCATAAGGGATCGACAACCCCTCATCCTGCCGCAGGGCCTTATCCAGAGGCAGCGCGCGGACGAAGGGCCTGGCAACCGTTCCGCCGGGGACCCGGACCGCGCGGCCCTTGCAGACGTCCGAATCAATGATCAGGTGGATCGCCACGCCGCCGTACCGCGCGGCAAGGCCGGCCGCGGCGAAATTCTTGCACCACACCCCCGGATGAAACAACTGCGGCTGGTGCCCGGTCAGAATCAGGGGCACCGTCGGATCCGTCGCCGTATGGACCAGCGACGAGTCGGCGTACGACGACGTGTAGTCCGTTGCCGCTTTTAAAAATTCCCGCCGAGCTTGATCGGCCAGGTCTTTCAGGCTGCGGCCTTGACTATCGTACCGGTCGTAAGCCTCCGCAATCGGGGAACTGGGGTCGGTCCGACGCCGCAAGTTCTCCAGCAACCGGTCTTCGATGGCACCCGGCGGCGGATCCCAGAAAACGCCTCTGTCTTCCTGGGGTGCTCGTAAACGGCGGTAATGCAGAACTTCGTCTGTCACACTCATCCGGCGCTCTCTTCACACATCACGCCGCATGCCAGCTGGTCGGTCGACCGCCCTAGTTCGACCAGGCTACGCTTAATGACCTGCTGGTAGTAGGCCATTCGCCGGCTGCCTTCGTCCAAGGCCCCTCCGAACGAGCGTTTTTCGTCCAGATAGACCAGCGGGATCGCCAGTTCTACGATCCGCAATCCCGAGTGTACGGCGCGGACCCAAAGCTCCAAGGGCATGCCATAACCTTCCTCCTTGGTCAACAACTGCGGCAGGGAGGCGACCTGGTACGCTTTGAAGCCACAAAAGGCATCGGTCAGCCGCAGGCCGAACATGCGATTCAGCTGAGCCGTAATCTGCACGTTGATCGCTCGTCGCTCTTCCGGGGGAGGACCGTCTCCGACAAAGGATTTCAGATAGCGGCTGCCGGAAACAATGTCCACCGGCGGCCGATCCCCCCCGCTGCGACAAGCGCGGACAAAGTCCGGAATCCGCTGCGGCTGGTGCTGGCCGTCGCAATCAATGGTTACCAGGATCTCGTAGTTTTGGTCCAAGGCGTACTGAAAGGCCGTCCGCAAAGCCGCTCCATAGCCGCGGTTGGAAGGATGCCTCACGACGGCGATCTCTTTACGCTCAGCCAGCAGTCGGGACGTGCCATCCAGCGAACCATCGTCCACGACCAGCACATCCCGGCTGTAGCGCAATACCTGATCCAACACGCCCGCCACGTGTTGCACTTCGTTGTAGACCGGCAGAGCTGTCAGGACGCGTTGCGACATCAAAGGTTCCTCACCTGGCAGTGACCGCCCAAACGTTTTATTGTAGACCATCCGCCGGGCGAGGTTAAGTTGCGGCCTGCGGAGATTCGCCCTCCACAACAATCCGCCGCCCGATTCCCCGGGGCAACCGCATCCACAAGCGGATCCCGTAGCGACCGGGGCAATCCTGCACTGCAAACCATCAAAGTCCGCGCAAGGTGCGCGCATTTGTTTAAAATCGAGACGACCGAGTGAACAGAGCATGGTCATGCCCTCCGTTGACTCTGTTTGCTCCTG
>JABAOF010003933.1_pt6 | contig 10707 bp, 13 predicted proteins | sample 7062171 | NCBI WGS metagenome assembly JABAOF01 (sample SAMN14538628, study PRJNA623070) | marine sediment metagenome | biome: marine biome [ENVO:00000428]; feature: marine pelagic biome [ENVO:01000023]; material: deep marine sediment [ENVO:00002113] | place: India: Gulf of Khambhat ... | reverse complement strand
TATATTAAATGAGGCTAGATCTAAGGTAGAAAAGATCATTGCCCGTGCAAATATGCAGTCTGAGAGGAAAAAGGCAGATATTGTTGAGAAAGGCGAAAGAGAATCATTTCTCGAAAAACAGAGGATTATAGCAGATGCTAGGATAAAGGCAAGGAAGATGAAGTGGGATGCTGGAGAAGAGGTGGTTAATAAAGCCTTTAAAATTTCAAGAGACAAAATCAATGAAATTAGATCTGAAGGAAAGTACGGTGGAGAAGATTACTCAGAGGTTTTAAAGAGACTCATAAAAGAGGCAGGATTAAACATCGGCGGAGGAGATCTCATTGTTATCGCTACAAAGGAGGATGCTAATTTCATCGAAAAAGGATCATTAGACGATATAGCANNAAAGACGACTATAAACCTCTCCAAAGAGAATATTTCCGGTCTTGGCGGAGTCATCGTAAGGACCAAAGACGGGAAAATGGAGGTAGATAACACATATGAAGAGAGGATTAGGAGGCAAAGCGAGGCACTAAGGGCAAAGATATACAAAATCTTGTTTGGATAGGAGGCACATATTTGGTAGTAGATCTCGGCGGAATAGGAAGTTTAGCTGAAAAATTAGGCTTTGGTAATTATCCAGAGGTTTTTATAGGGTTGATTATCGTAGCCGCAATAATCGCATTCATAGGAATTATAACTCCAATCTTAAAACTTGTTATAGATATATCGCCGTTTGCATATTCTAATGCTAGAATCAGAGGAATGGAGACTAGGCTACTATCTGCCTCTAAATTTAACGAAATAATAGAATCAGCCTCTTTTCAAGAAACTCTCAGTAATTTGGATGGTACAGAATATGGTGAATACGTAGCGGTAGTAGTTGCCGAGGGAAAAGGAAGTGAGGATGCAGATAAGATGTTAGATCAGTGTTTATGCGATACCTATGAGACTGTTGTAAGATTTTCTCCGGAGAGTGTGAAAAAAATTTTTGCTACTTGGAAAAAAAGGTGGGAAATAAAGAACATCAAGAAGGTAATTAGGGCGGTACATGCAGGAAAATCTCTAGATATTGACTCCATGATCCCGATAGGAGATATAGACATGAGTCCATTAGAATCTCTGGCTGATTCTAGGAGTATGGAAGAATTAATCGCAAAACTCGAGGGCACAGAGTTTGGAGAAGTTTTAAACGGGCAACTCTCAGCATACCAAGAATCGAGATCTTTACTTCTTTTAGAATCTGCTTTGGACAAACATTATTATTCGCTCATTTGGAAGAGCGTCTTTATTGTGTCGGATGAGAATATTCGTCCTCTTGCCTTATTTTTTGGATCTGAAATAGATGTTGCCAATATAAAGTTGTTATTAAGGGCAAAGGCAGAGAATATTTTACCAGATGAGATAAAAAAACTGTTAATCCCTAATGGATATGACTTACATCAATTTCTTTTAGAAAGTTTATCTGAGACAGAATCAGTGTTTACCTTAGTTAATTCACTGGAAGGAACAAAATACGGTAGGATTTTATTGGATGAACTAGTATCTTACGAAGAGGATGGTTCCTTAACGCCATTAGAAAGGGCTTTGGACAAAAGTTTAGTTGTTCTAGGAAAGGACCTTTCCAGGAGACAACCATTTGGAATCAGTCCTTTATTAACATATCTGATGTTACGAGAAAACGACATCAACAATCTAAAGATCGTATTAAGATGTAAGGAGGAGATGTTTCCTGCTGAAAAAATAAGAAAACATATGTTGTGGGTGTGATTGAATGGAAGTGGTAGTTATCGGCGATATGGATACAGTAACTGGTTTCAGACTTTCAGGCATAAAAGAAACGTATGAGGGCGAACAACCCGAGGAGACAGCAAATATCTTGAGAGATTTGATGAAAAGAGAAGATATAAGTATAGTTATTATTGCCGAAAGGGTGGCAGAAAGCATCCGTTCTGTAATAGACGAACTTGAAGAGAGAAAAATTTCGCCGATTCCAATTATCGTAGAGATCCCGGATAAAAAAGGTCCTATAGAAAGAGAGATTAGTCCCATACGCGAACTTATTAGAAAAGCAGTTGGAGTAGATATTACCGGATAGGAGGGATATAATGAAATTTGAAAAAGGCATCATTATAAAAGTTGCAGGTCCGGTTGTTACTGCGAAAGGAATGAGAGGATCCCAGATGTACGAGGTCGCAAGAGTAGGAGATGAAGGATTATTGGGAGAAATCATTAAATTAGAAGGAGATACAGCAACGATTCAGGTATATGAAGAGACAGGAGGAATTGGACCTGGAGATATAGTCGAAAGAACAGGGATGGGTTTGGCAGTAGAACTTGGTCCAGGATTGCTGAGAAACATTTTTGATGGGATCGAGAGACCTCTTGAGGACATTAGAGGAGAGGTAGGAGATTTCATAAAAAGAGGAATTGAAGTGTCTGCCTTGGATAGAAGCAAGAAGTGGGACTATGTTCCAATAATAAAGCCTGGAACAGAGGTAGTAGGCGGGGATATCCTAGGAACGGTTCAAGAAACAAAAGTAGTTGAACAGAGAATTTTGGTACACCCTCATTTGAAGGGAAAAATCATTGAAAACAATGAAGGAAAGTTTACAATAGATGATGTAATCGGGATTTTGGAGACAGATGGAAAGAAGTTAGATTTAACCCTCACTCAAAGATGGCCTGTCAGGATTGGAAGACCTTATAAGGAAAAGTTAGATCCTGTAGTGCCCCTTTTAACAGGACAGAGAATATACGATACCTTTTTCCCAGTAGCAAAAGGCGGTACCGGCGCTATACCTGGTCCCTTTGGATCTGGAAAGACTGTAACCCAGCAACAACTTGCTAAATGGGCTGATGCGGAAGTAGTTGTTTATGTTGGATGTGGAGAAAGAGGAAATGAAATGGCTGAGGTTTTAAAAGACTTTCCAGAACTAGATGACCCCAAAACTGGAGAAAAATTAATGGAAAGAACAATTATCTGTGCAAACACTTCTAATATGCCTGTCGCCGCTAGAGAGGCCTCTGTTTATACTGGAATTACATTGGCAGAATACTACAGGGACATGGGTTATTCAGTTGCCCTGATGGCAGATTCCACATCTAGATGGGCGGAGGCTATGAGAGAAATATCTGGTAGACTTGAAGAGATGCCAGGTGAAGAGGGTTATCCAGCCTATCTTGCATCCAGACTCGCGGACTTCTATGAGAGAGCAGGAAGAGTTATTACAATCGGCACAGAGGAGCGAACTGGCTCAGTAACTGTTGTAGGTGCTGTTTCACCTCCAGGAGGAGATTTCTCAGAACCTGTAACTCAGAATACTCTGCGAATAACAAAAGTGTTCTGGGCTCTGGACGCGCCTCTGGCATACAGAAGACATTTCCCGGCAATAAATTGGCTTACGAGTTACTCTCTTTACCTTGATAGAGTAAAAGAGTGGTTTGATAATGAAGTCTCTCCTGAATTCAGGCTTAGTAGAGATGAAGCAATGGTAATTCTCCAAAAAGAATCGGAGTTGCAGGAAATTGTCCAGTTGGTTGGTCCGGATGCATTACCAGAGAGAGAAAGAGTTATATTAGAAGTCGCGAGGATGTTGAGAGAAGATTTCTTACAACAAAGTGCTTTGCATGAGGTAGATACTTACTGCCACATTACGAAGCAATTCAAGATGCTCAGTATAATACTGGACTTCCACCACAGGGCAATCAGTTCGGTGGAGAGAGGCATACCCGCGAGTAATATAGGAGAAATGAAGATAAAAGATGATATTGCAAGATTAAAAGAAGTGCCGCAAGATAAAGTCGATGAGACATTTAACGATGTAATCGAGAGGATGCACAAAGAGTTTGAGGAATTGGCGGCATGAGGTGAAAGAATATGAAAGTTGACACGAAGGTTAGGGAATATACAACAGTGACTGAGGTTGCAGGACCGCTAATGATAGTCGAAGGAGTCGAAGGAGTAGTTTTCGGAGAGGTTGTGGAAATAGAGACCTCTACTGGAGAAGAGAGAATGGGACAAGTTCTCGAGGCGAGAACTGGAGTTGCAGTAGTACAGGTTTTCGAAGGAACAAGAGGCTTGGATACGGCTGGGACTAAGGTGAGATTTACTGGACAGGTAATGCAACTATCTGTGTCCGGAGAGATGTTGGGTAGAATCTTTGATGGACTCGGGAGACCTATTGATGCGGGTCCACCTGTCATTCCTGAAGGCAAATCTGACATAACAGGAGCGCCAATTAACCCAATAGCGAGAGAATATCCACAAGAATTTATTCAAACAGGTATTTCGTGCATTGACGGTATGAACACATTGGTTAGAGGGCAGAAACTCCCTCTCTTCTCGGGTGCGGGGTTACCTCATAACGAATTGGCTGCTCAAATAGCGAGACAAGCCAGAGTTTTGGGAGAAGAGGAGGAATTCGCCATAGTTTTCGCAGCCATGGGAATCACACATGAAGAAGCATCATTTTTCATGAGAGATTTCGAAAGAAGCGGTGCTCTAGAACGAATAGTCATGTTTATCAATTTAGCAGACGATCCTGCTATTGAAAGGATAATTACTCCCAGGATGGCTTTAACCGCTGCTGAGTACCTTGCTTACGAGTACAACATGCAGATGTTGGTCATATTAACAGATATGACTAATTACTGTGAGGCTTTAAGGGAGATTGCAGCTGCGAGAGAAGAAGTTCCCGGAAGAAGAGGGTATCCAGGTTACATGTATACAGATCTGGCAACCAATTACGAGAGAGCAGGCAGGGTTAAAGGAAGAAAGGGTACAGTGACACAAATTCCCATCCTAACAATGCCAGACGACGATATCACCCACCCAATTCCAGACCTTACCGGATATATCACTGAAGGACAGATAGTTTTGAGTAGGGAGTTACACAGAAAAGGAATATATCCACCGGTAGACGTGTTACCTTCGTTATCCAGACTTATGAAAGAAGGCATAGGTCCCGGAAGAACTAGGGAAGACCATTACGGTGTTTCAAACCAGTTATACGCGAGTTATGCAGAGGGAAGAGACCTAAGAGATCTTGTAGCAGTAGTAGGTGAAGAGGCTCTTACAAAAAGAGATAGAGCATACTTACATTTCGCAGATAGATATGAAAGAGAGTTTGTTCAACAAGGAAAAGACGAGAACAGAAGTATCGACGAGACATTGGATCTTGGATGGGAACTTTTAACTGATATAGCAGAGGGCGAACTAAAAAGAATTAGTATAGAGCACATAAAGAAATACCATCCAAAATATAAAGAGAAAACTAGTTAGCTCCCCTAACTTTTTGGAGGTAACTTATGGCAGGCATGATAGAAGGAGTTAAACCAACCCGAATGGAACTCCTTAAACTAAAACGTAGAGTAGTACTGGCTAAGAAGGGTCATAAACTATTAAAAGAGAAGAGAGACGCTTTGATAATGGAATTTTTCGCCTTGATTGATAAGGTTAGGGATGCTAGGACAGAAGCCGAGAATAAACTGGAAACCGCCTTTGAAAAATTAATCGTTTCGCAAGCTCTCATGGGAGTAATTGATGTAAAAGAAGCAGCATTAGCAAGTGGTAGAGATTTGAATATTGATGTATCTACGAGAAACATAATGGGCGTCATCGTACCCGTTCTTTCAGTCGGAGAAATTAAACGAAAGGTGACCGAAAGGGGATATTCTTTAATTGATACCTCCGTGGCACTAGATGAAGCTGCGAAAGCCTTTGAAGAGGCTTTAGAATCCGTTATAAGTCTTGCAGAGATAGAAGAATCCGTAAAATTACTTGCATTAGAGGTGGAAAAGACAAAAAGAAGGGTTAACGCATTAGAATATGTAATGATACCCAGACTTGAAAGAACGGCTAGATACATAGATATGAGACTGGAGGAAATGGAAAGAGATAATTTCATTAGATTGAAGAAAATTAAGGCTGGCCTTCAGGTAAGGAAGTTAGTTTCTGAGGCATAAAAAATGACAAGGGTAAAAAGAGGAGTTCGAGGAATTAGAAAAGAAATTGAGGATCGACTACTCGAACCCTTTGATTTCTTTGCTGGACCTCTAGCGGGACAATTTATTACGATAGTTTCGGATGAAGAAATGGAATTTAAGGGTGGAGAGGCAAAAATGATCAAGATAAAGGGGATAAACATACCTGCAAATTCGATGGTTTTTGTCTCTCCATATGAATACACCAAGATCGGACATATTGTATCTGTGGGTGAAGATTTGGCAAGACCTTCAGAACTCACTCGAGGGGCAGATCGGGCATTATTCTTGGCTGGATTGGACGGTACAATCAAAAAAGGAGAATTGCTTGGCGAAATTTTGGCTATCCAGTTTCGGAGGAGGAGATAAGCATTTTCAGAGATTTTGATAGAGATCTAAACCTAATCGCAAAGCAGGTTAAGGCATTGAATATACATCTTCCCTTAGCGAGAAAAACCCTTGAAACCTTGCTTAAAGAAGAGAAACCTAGTGTGGTAGGTAGAGATGGTTCTATTCATGTTTTTAAAAATGAAGAACTTGAATTACTCGCGAGGATAATTCCAAAGCGCCTACACTCTCAACTCAAACTCCCAATATACATAGAATTTGGATCTGGCGATTGGGGGAGCGGTGTCGCTCGAATAAGAGACAAGGTAAACCTCATGATTGTTGAGAAACTCATAGACATAAAAGTAAAGGAAGATTCTAATGAAATTTTTTTATATCGTCCGGATATAATTGAATTAAGGAAGGTTCTTCCGACAACAACTCAATACGCTTTTTTGATGTCGATATGAGTGATATAGACAAAATTTTAAAAGACCCGGAATTCAGGGTAAAGTTGTATTGGTTGTACGTGGTAGCCAGCATTTGTGCAATCGCGGGAATGGTTTTAGGTATATTTATCTTTATTCTCAAAGCCTTGGGATATTTTTAGTGTTATTAATACCCTAAAAACAGTCTCTCGTATAACATACTTGGAAGACCTAACATTTTCATTTTTTTAACTGTTTCTTCGATTTCATAATGAATTCTTCTTATCTTTACAGTACTTTTCTCAGTATCGATTATGGCATAACTTGCATTAGGATTTCCGTCTCTAGGTTGGCCTACTGAGCCAGGATTTGTGATATATCGACCCTCTTTTAGGGATATTTCGCCACCGAATGTCAGGTATTTTTGGGTTATTTTTCCCCCTGAATAGATAAACACCTGAGCAACATGGGTATGGCCGACAAAGAAAATATTTTTATTTGTTTTTGAAAAAGCAATTACGGCGTCTTGTATTGATAGTAAATAATCCTCTATATAGTGATTTGTACCAAAAGATCCTAGAGGAACAGGACTTCCATGGACAAAAAAATAATCACCCTTTTCACTCATCATATCGAGATCTCTGAGAAAATTTTTTGAATCTTCACTCAGTTCATTCTTTGTCCAAAGGATTGCCTCTTTTGCAACAGGATTAAACCACTCAATGTTCATATTACCCAGAGAAGCCGCGTCATGGTTTCCCAAAAGCGAGGTAATATCATGGTCTTTTAAGACATCTATGCACTCATTTGGGTTAGGACCATAGCCGACTATGTCTCCAAGTGAAATCATCTTGTCAGTTTTTATGTCCCTGAGCACAGCATTCAATGCCTCTAAGTTTCCGTGGATATCTGAGATTAGACCTATCTTCATTTGTATGACCTAGTCGGTAATGGAGTGATACCAATCAAATAAGTACTCAGGCATAAGGTACCCTAACTCTCCCATCTTCCTGCAAAGATGAACTGGAGCAGGGCTTAGGACATATGCTGCTCTTTCATAAAAAGTGGTCGGATCTCTTCTTAATATCGGAGATCCGCCAGTTATTCCGCCAGCATCGTCGAGTAAGAATTTACAATCACTCATTTTTGCTAAACCAGAATCTTTGTGTCCCACAAAAGCAATTATTTTCGCTCCAAGTCTTTTAAAACTCTTAGCCCAGTCTAATAATATTTCTGTATTTCCCGAACGTGAAATGAAAATACCTGCATCACCAACTCGTGGCTGAGGAGTCGTTTCACCTCTCGATACGAACACTTCATCTCCTAATATTCTCTTAACATGCATAAATCTTATAGCGACCATGGATGCTACTAGAGAACTAGTACCTATACCGCCAAGGGTAATGCTATGGGGCTGGAACAATGCGTTTATAAGTTTTGAGTAAGGTTCTGAAGTTACTATTTCATCCACGAGCTTTCCTATATTTGCGAACTCTTTCTCTGCTAGTTCAAAAACTCTGTATGCGTCCCACCCTCTGTACATCACCTCAACGATCCTTTGTATAAGAGAGAGGAGGGCTAATTCAAATTGATCTCCCATGATTCCTAATCCAACCATCCTATCATAAGTACTGTATCTCTTATCAGACTTTGTTCTTCCCTTAAGTTCTAGTACGGTTCCGAAGTCTCTAACTAGTTCTCCCATGGGAGAATTTGGATTGGAAGTGATGAGAACAACATTGGTTCGATCTGAACCCGTACAATCTATATGGAGTTTTAAATCTAAAAGAGCTCGATGCGGCGTTGGAGAACTTCCTGAGCCAGAAGCAAGTAAAAAGGTGGTATTACCGAACCATTCTTCCAACTTATCGATTCCAGGAAAACCAGGGTCTTCTGGAGTGATCACTACTTTGTCTCTTACCATCTGGCTTGTACCTATCTTGAGAGAAGAATAAGTCCTACCAGATCCGTAAGGAACTATGCAGCGAGAATTGCTGATTAATTGATAAACTTCCTCCAATTGTTTAGGCTTTATCGCGAAGAAATTATCTTTAATTTTATTAAGGTATTCTACTTCTTTGCTTATTTTTGTGTTAACTTTAGAACCCATATATTTCACCGATCATTCAGTGAGTTTCATAATAGCCTCAGCAAGATTTCCATCCGCTTCTTCCAGGGTCTTCTTTGCAACCTCTTCTGAAACGCCTGTACTTTCGCATATGAGTTTTATATCTTCTTCCGAAATTTCAGTTACTTCTTTTATTTCTTTTTCAATTACATCTCCGGAAATTTGATAACTTTTTTGTCCCATACCTTCGGTTAAAATTATTTGAGGGTTTTTGATTATCACTTCTTTGTCTTTTAATCTTATTATTGCTTCTTCAGCTTGAATCTCCTTCATCTCTAAACCCATCTTTTTCATCATCTTTTTCATCTTACCTAACTGTCTAGGATCGATGTTGAGCATGCTAACCCTCCACTTATACAATATACCGGGGTATTTAAATATATGTGACAAAATTTAAAGTCCTTCAAAACTTAGTTTTCCAATCGCTCATTAAATATTCATCATAAACTTCTCTATAGGCCTTTTCAGTTATTTTTGCAATATTTATCCAGTTGTAAATCTCTTTTAATTTTTCTCTCGAATTTTTTACCAATTTTTCGGCGTGAGAAGGATTCTTGAGAACGTGAAGTATGCCCCAAGCAAGGGAGTCTGAGTTATCTGCCCACACCTTAACACCGTTGACGTCGTGTTCAACTATTTCTGCTAATCCACCTGTATCTGTGACGACAACCGGGACACCTCGACTCATTGCTTCCAGAGCAACGATGCCAAAAGGTTCATAAATGGAGGGAAATGCTGCTACATCAGCACATTGGTAGAGCGCATCAAGAGTAGAGTCATCCACGTAACCCGTAAAGTAGCATCTATCGTAAATTCCGAAGTCCCAGGCTATCCTGTGCAGTTCGTCTCTCATAAATCCTTCTCCAACGATTATAAACTTAACATTAGGCATTACGGACAAAACCTTAGGAGCTGCACCTATCAAAACATTGGCGCCTTTTTCTGGAACCAATCTACCTACGTTCAAAACTATCTTTTCATAAGGCGTAGCAAATCTGTCTCTTATTTCTTTAGGGCATTTTTTAGTTTTTATACCTATTTTATCCTCTTCTACTCCGTTTGGTATCACATGCACCTTATCCCAAGTTAGGCCTAATACTGAGCATACCTCGTGTTTCATAGAAGAACTACAGCAAATAACTTTCCAAGCCTCATAAGTGATCCACCATTCTATCTGATGGATTGAATTTTGATAGTCTGAGTGTATACCCCGTCTTCTCCCATATTCGGTTGAATGCACTGTTGCAATTAAGGGTTTCCTGAATCCGTGTTTACATGCAATCGCAGCGGGACCTACTATCCAATCATGTGCGTGCACAATATCAATGTCCTCTCTCGCTAAAATCTTCGCGGCTTCTTTTTCCATGTAGTAGTTCATTTCCATCGCCCATGTAACAAAATCGGGAGTATTTATCTCGTATGCNNATTAACACCCTCTACAATCTCGTTGTTCTTTGCACCGGGAAAATCGCAGGTAATCACATGTACTTCATTCCCTAATTGAACTAGGGCCTTTGATAGACCTTCCACATGGGGTGCTATTCCTCCAACTTTTCTCGGAGGAAACTCCCAACTAAACATTAGAATGCCTAAACTTTCCATTTGTTACCTCTTCGTAAATGTTTATAAATTCATCAAAATTTTCGTTTAAAGAGATAAGTTTTATTTTTGACTCGGGAACTGAATGTATGTCTATTAATCCCTGATAGGTTCTTTTATCATGAACAATTATCTTCTCCGCCTCATAAATTCCTTCCCATTCTATGTCCTTTATATTTTGGCTATAAGGAGTAAAAAATCGACTTGTTCTATGGTCTTCTAAACTATATAAACTCAAGACGTAAGGTATCGCAAATG
>JABAOF010065041.1_pt1 | contig 10708 bp, 10 predicted proteins | sample 7062171 | NCBI WGS metagenome assembly JABAOF01 (sample SAMN14538628, study PRJNA623070) | marine sediment metagenome | biome: marine biome [ENVO:00000428]; feature: marine pelagic biome [ENVO:01000023]; material: deep marine sediment [ENVO:00002113] | place: India: Gulf of Khambhat ... | reverse complement strand
GTTGAAGTTCTCAGCCAAGGTGAAGAAAAACATAATATACCTCAAACGTCTATTTCCGGAACTCACCCCTCTCGTTAAACCTATCGATCAAGTACACGAGGATCGCAGCCTCATCATCGAATGTTACATCTTAGACTACCTGTCGGGAGAAGATTTTGATAGATGTATGCAGTTGGAGAAAGAGGCAAATAAACTTGCTTTGAAAAGACAGACCTCTATTCTTTAAGACAGATATACTAAAAACAAAGTGAGACTCTAGTCCAACAAAACGACATAAAATCCTCTAACAAGCCTTCTTTTTGGAAAATTATTGCTAAAACGATGAGAAATGTTGAGGTACGGTAAACTCAAGGCCAAGAAGATACCGACATTTGAGGAATGGCTTAAAAGAAAATATTCCAAAAAGAACTGCAACTCAAAATCTAGAAAGTCAAAGACAAAGTCTGATCAACCCGACGAGCTAAAAAAATGACCCACTGTTCGATGTGTGTCTTCCACCAAACCTGCATACACGCTGGATCCAACCCCCCTAAATGTATATACTACACCAAGAACTACCTGGCTGAAATCAAGACAAAGAAGGTCAACAACGGCCAAAGATCTAAAAAAGACATCTTTAGCACACCGCAAACAGAAGATTTATAGAATCGAATACAGATAATAATATCTAGGTGTTATCTATGGGAGGCCAGAAGAGACAGACCATCAGCGCAATGAAGAAGAAGGCACAGAGGGAGAGGAAACAAGGAGAAGACAAGAAAGTCACGCGAGTAAAATTACCCTACCTCAGTGGCAAGGAGTTAGAGAAGAAGGCCTTCGACGTTGTAAAAAGTGCGAAGTATGTAACCCCATATCTACTCTCATCTAAAGTAGAAACAAAGCTAAGCAGAAGCAAGGAGATTCTTCGGAAACTCTCTTCGCAAGGCAGCATTGAACTGGTAGAAAAGAACGGGGACGTAGAGATATACGCGCTCGCCTAGGCATACTTACTCTGACATTTGTTATCCCAACCCCTTCTTAGAGGATACGGCACCTTAATGGATAAATTCTTCAGGAAGGCTTAAATCCACTTTTTTTCAATCCTCTTACGATGAGAGTTGTCTGTTCTAAGCATAGAGAAGTTAAGTGAGTACTTGTCATCTCTCTACGGATCTAGAGTCAGGGTTGAGCGTGTAGGCGAGTTAGGACAAGAGGCAGTGGAGACAAGGGAGGAGTTGAAGGGATTCGGTTACGGGAGGCCCTACCTGATCGAGTATAAGGTGGAAGAAAGAGTTATGGAAGCAGTTTTAGAGACGATGCGGCCCGAAGGCTTTGGCCACGAACACTTCTCAGATCGGGCAGGGATACTCCTCTGGCAGAACTCCTGCTTCAGCAAACTGCCGAGACACGCTCGATCCATCGACGTGGGCGCCTTCACAGAGGCGGGAGACCTCAAGTCACTCGGTGACTGTGGTGAGTTCTTCATCATCATGGAGAAGGTGGAGGGAGAACTCTACCATCGGGACCTCGACACGATCGCTGAGACAGATAGACTAAATGAGATTGACAGGGAGAGATGTAGGGCTCTATCCAACTATCTAGCAGAGATCCACTCGTGCAAGAGAGAAGCGCCCGGCCTCTACGTGAGGCGTGTGAGGGAGTTGGTGGGAGACGGCGAGTGCATCATGGGCCTGATCGATAGCTATCCCTGCGGCCTAAGCTACATCGATGAAGAAACCCTCCTAGAAGTTGAGAAGAAGTGTGTAGAATGGAGATATAGGCTGAAGCCAAGAAGCCCTAGGCTCTGCCAAGTGCACGGAGACTTTCACCCATGGAACATCCTGTTCCGCAGCGGCAACGACTTCTCTGTCCTAGACAGAAGCCGAGGGGAGTGGGGAGAGCCGGCTGATGACCTCGTCGCAATGACCATCAACTACATCTTCTACTCACTCCAGGTTCATGGAAGGCTTGAGGGAGCGTTTGAAGAGTTGTTTCAGATCTTCTGGCAGAGCTACCTTGAGAGAACAGGGGACGATGAAATGTTGGAGGTGGTCCAGCCCTTCTACGCGTGGAGGGGCCTGGTCATCGCCTCGCCTCTGTGGTACCCCAACCTAGAACTCGATGTCCGCCTCAAACTCCTAGGCTTCGTCAAAGATGTTCTCGATGTGGAACGCTTCGACCTAGAGGAGATCAACTCCTACCTGCAGGCAGAGAGATAGATCGATGCCAGAGACGAAAGATCCTGGAGAGGGGTGGTGTATCTGGATCACGGGGCTGCCGGGAAGCGGCAAATCCGTTGTTGCACACACCCTTAGAAAGAGGCTCCTCCAGAGAGGCGTGCAGGCTCAGATCCTCTCGACCGATGATCTCAGAGGAATAGTTACGCCGACGCCGACATATACAGAGGAGGAGAGAGACATAGTCTACGGAACCATTGTATACATCGCCAAGCTCTTGACCAGGAACGGTATTAACGTGATCATCGACGCAACTGCAAACAGAAGGAGGTATAGAGATAAAGCCAGGGCTGAGATGGATAGATACGCCGAGGTCTACCTCCGTTGTCCCCTCGAGATCTGCATGGAAAGGGAGGGACGGAGAAGAGACACGTTGCTGGCCCCTAGGGACATCTATGAGATGGGCCTCAGAGGAGAGAGTAAGACGGTTCCCGGTTTAGGAGTTCCCTATGAAGAGCCTTTGAGACCTGAGCTACAACTAGATACCGATAGACTTAGTCCAGAGGAGTGCGCCGAGAAGATCAGTCGAACCGTAGTAAAAAATCTCTGAGATTCTCCCAGGTATCCCTCAATTGATTATAGAGTTTAAACTTTTAGGTGGATATAATGAATTTTCTCGATCAGAGTCAGAGGCGATCTTTCGCCCTCTTCAGGTTCCTCAACTTCTCAATGGTTATCTCATAGGTCTCGGCTGAGTTCGTACCAAGACCCCTGAAGCCGCAGTCAGGCTTGAAGAAGAGTATGTTCTCTTCTCCGAAGGTTCTCAATCCAACCCTCATAAAGGCCTCAACCTCTTCCTCAGGCTCAACCCTTTTTTGCTTCGATGAGAGAGAGCCGAACGAGATCTTTTTGTCGTGTCGCTCTAGATCCCTCTTGGTGAAGATATTCAGGTTTCTTCTGCAGTCGTAGAACTCGTGGTCCAAGACATCAATCTCGCTTTGGCAGAGTATATTCATCAGATTGGTAGATAGGGTTCCACAGACATGGATGCCAGTAGGCGTTTTAACCCTTCCAATAGAGGTGTCGAGTATCTTGATAACCAGGTCCTCAGTATACTCATCGAAGAGGAACTTCCTTCCCACGACCAGAGACAGAATGGGCTCATCGATGTTGATGAAGGTTGAGCCCTCCTCGCCGTAGAAGTAGGCAACCCTGGACACAACCTCCGCCATCTGTTCAACCAGTCCGATGTCTTGTATGATAGAGCCTTTGAAGAAACGACCCGTCAGCCCCTCCTTTTCAACCTGGGATGAGAGAGTGAAGGGCCCTGTGACGCAGGCCCTGGCTCCCCTTACAACATCCCTCAATTTCCTCTTCTCTATGAACTCTAAGAGCTTCTTGAGAGGCTCTATGACGACGGGCCTCTCAGGTCTCTTTAGATCCTCGATGTGGAGGTATCGGTTGTCTCTCTTTTCCAGGCCCAGGTTGAGATCAGAGAGGGGGTCGAGGAAGCTCTGGTTCATGTCCTCGAGTTGGATGTAATTTGGGTAGTCTATGGGTATTGAGAGGACATCCTCTAAGCATCTAGACATGTTCTCCTCGGTGTTCTCCAGAGGGAAGCTTCCGATGTATGTCAGGTGTTGCTCCTCGCTCAACCTTACAACCAGCCCACGATGATTTAGCCCCTGCCTGTGTTTCGAGGTGAGGCTTAGGCTCCTCCGGCTCTTATCTCTTGTTTGATAAATACTGTATATGATAGGGCGAAGCATATGAGGGTCAGGATGACAAGGCCCGTTAGATGTGGCCACACGATGATTAGGCTCTGGTCTACAGGCAGAGGGGTTGGTAGGAGTCTGCTTATATCCTGAGTGAGAACCGGCCCTATGCTTCTCACCGTCGGGGTGAGTATGGTGACAGTGACCTCTTGGAAGAGGGTGGTCGGAGATATCCTCATAACCATCTGCTGGACCTCACTGTAACGAAGGATCAGCTCTGGCTCATTCAGTTCGTATGGCTGCTGGAGAGGAACTATGAAGCTGGCGACGACGCCGGCGATCATATATATGAAGAAACTGAGGAACATCCACACTGCGATGGAGGCTAAGGCGGATGTGGTCACCCTTCTGAACAGAATGGAGAAGAGTATTCCTAGACTCATCCAGAGAGCCACGTAGATGATACTTGTGAAGAGGAAGACAACCAGCCTCAGACCCTCATCAATATTGGGCGGGATACCTATGAGACGGAGGCCCAGCCCTGAGACGATCAGAATTATGCTCCCCATCATCACGCCCACGGTTACCACGCCCGCCAGAAACTTTCCGTTGATGACGGCGTCTCTGTGAAGGGGTTGAGACAGGACCCTGCTCAAGGTGCCGCTGTTCTGCTCCCTGTTTATGGCGTCGAAGCCGAAGGCCACGCCGATGATCGGCCCGAAGAAGCTGACGAAGAAGAGGAAGGGAGGTGTGACGCCTCCGGACGCCGTGAAGAGTCTGAGGAAGACGAATTTGGATCCTACGGCCCTGGTCAGCTCCTGACTGATGTATTGGGCGGCTACGTAGGTGGTGGACAGCCCTGCCAGGAAGACGAGCAGGAAGAGGATGATGAACCTTCTACTGCTGAAGTGGTCGGTCAACTCCTTTCTGAATACCGTTGTCAGCCCAGGCATCGCCCTACGCCTCGCGGAAGTACCTCATGTAGATCTCTTCCAGAGCATATTCAGGCATCCTCAGGTGGATTAATGTGCCGCCGCTCTCGTGGACGGTCCTCGATATCTCTTGCCTCACATCCCTCTCGCAGCCTACGAGGAGTAGATCTCCAGACCTCTCTACATCTGTCACTCCCTCGATCTTCTTTATGGAGTTTAGTAGTTTCTTGCTGTACTTCGAAGCCTGGACTTCGATGGTTAACTCTTTCTGTCCCAGGACTTCTCTGCCGAGGCGTTCTATGGATCCTTCGGCCACCATCCTTCCTTGGAACAGTATCCCCACTCTGTCGCATATCCTCTGAACCTGGTATAGAAGATGCGACGATAAGAAGATGGTGATCTTCTGCTCTCGGCTCATCCCTACTATGATGTCGAGAATGCGTTTCACACCCTCGGGGTCGATGCCCATGGTGGGCTCATCGAGGAAGACCAGTCTCGGCTCCTTGATCAACACGTCGGCGATCCCGAGCCTCTGCTTCATTCCCCTGGAGAACTCTCCCACCCTTTGATAGGTGGCGTCTGACAGACCTACCTTGGAGAGAAGCTCCTCGATTCTCCTCGACGAATCTTGATCCGGTATTCCGTTCAGACGTGCTGTGTATCTGAGGGTCTGATCAGCGGTCAGGTCCTCGTAGAAGCCTACGTTCTCCGGTAGATAACCCGCCAGGCGTTTCACTTTGAGCGTCTCTCGAGTGGCGTTGAAGCCACACACCTTGGCGATGCCTGAGCTGGGCTCAGTGAGTCCCATCAACATGAGAATAGTGGTCGTCTTTCCTGATCCGTTAGGCCCGAGGAACCCGAATATCTCGCCCTCATCTACCCTTAGGTTCAGTGAGTTGACCGCCACGATGTCACCATAGATCTTGGTGAGGTCCGAGGTCTCCACGACAGCCAAAATCAACGCCTTCCGAACCTGAGGAATATGAAGAGGAGGAAGAGCAGCACCACGATCACGATGCCTAGGCCTATCCAGCCCCAGACCGTGGGTGTCGACACCGTCACCCTGATCGATATGCTATCGGAGTCCTCGTCACCGCTACCCCACAGGGTCAGCGAGTAGTCACCGGGGATGGCGTCGCTGGGAGGCTGAATCGTCACGTAAACCTCCCGCGAAGTCATAGCCGATAGAGACTCTAGATCCAGTGGCTCGAAGGTGACAGTCCAACCCTCTGGTTTACTCGAGGAGAAGGCGATGTTTTCTATCGCCGCCGAGCCTCTGTTTATGGCCAGGATGGAGAGGTATGATTCTTCACCGGCTGTAGCTCCGATGTTCAAGAGTCCTGGTGGAGGCGTTTCAATGTCAAGGTCATAGGTACCTGTTATCGTGATTTGTAGTTCAATGGTACCTGTTATTACGCCGACACCGGCTTGCACCACCACTGTGTAGTTTCCCGGCGCGGCCGCCATTGGCGAGTTGACTTCAACTTGAACCCCCCGGTTCTCCCCAGCCGGTATACTGATGGATGATATCTGTTTCTCTTCATAGGATGGACTGAAGGATATCCCCCATCCAGTTGGCACTCCAGCCAGTAGGCCGAAGGTTCGTTCCTCTTCCCCCTCGTTCTTTATTTGAACCATGAACTCAAAGTTTGCCCCTGATGGTCCGCGGAGCTTGGGATAAGATGTCGTGAGCTTCACCCCGCCCCCTTCAACCTCTTCTCTGAGTAGATTAACAGTGAGTTCGAGGGATGACTGAACGGCCCCATCCGTTGTAGCAGCCACCAACACGAAGTTATAGATGCCTTCCGGGGCTGCGGAGGGTGGCTGTGCTTCGAAGTTCACTAGGGTGCTAGACCTTCGATCTAGGTATAAACTGTGTATGCGGTATCCCCTTGATCTATAGCTGGGATTCCAGTCTAGATGTTCGGTGATTATCTCCATATCGATGTTCTCGCTTCGAAGACCTGTGTTTGTGATGTTGATGGTCAAGACGACTTTCTTCTCCTCACCGATGGATATGTTGGTGAAATAGGTGGATATCTCCAAGCCCCTTGCCTGACCACCTACTAATTGAATTCCAAGACTTCCGATGATCGCGAGGGCTAGGACAAGTGACAGAACTGTCTTGACTCTTCTCATTGGCGACTCCTCTAAAAACTCTTAGTTATTGTTGACTGACTCATAAGTATTTCTAAGCTGAGTACCCATAAACTCTATATTCATATTTTATATCCCATTCATTGATATTTTACTATGGATTGTGATGTTTACAATGGACCCCATTGCCTGGAAAACCTCGATAGGTGGACTGTGTCTCATCGACTTCACCCTCCTCGATGGGCTTAGAATCGTTTGAATGGAGTTTCTAGGCTGTGGGCTTCACACTCGGCTTCTCTTCACCCATGAGAGGGAGGTGCCATTGGTGGTTGATCTGATCGACCCTCAAACGATCGCCGTAGTGATCTTCTTAGTCACCTACTTCCTCATCGCAACTGGCTGGAGAGAGAAGGCCGCCACCGCCATGGCCGGCGCCGCGGTTCTGTGGGGCTTGGGGGTTCTCAGCGGGGAAGAATTGATTGGATTTATAGATTTGGATACGTTGGTCCTTCTCTTCGGCTTGATGATTGTGACAGGTTGTCTGACAGCATCGGGATTTTTTCGTTGGATCGGCATAGGTCTCGCAAACTTTTGTAAGTGCAGACCTGTTCGGATGCTCTTAATGTTTACTCTGATAACAGCTGTCTTCTCCGCTTTCCTCCCCAACATCGCTACGATACTGTTCATGGTCGCCGTCATAATAGATATCATGGAAACCCTGAAAGTCGAACCTATGCCCTATGTCTTCGCCGTAATACTGGCTTCAAACATCGGCGGCACAGCCACCTTGATCGGAGACCCTCCAAACATGATGATAGCGACGGCGAGCGGGATGACCTTCATGGACTTCATCCTTGACGTAGCGCCTATCGTTGCCACTTCTCTCGCACTGGTCATCGTCTTTCTATACTTCCACAACAAGCAAGCTATGATCAACATGGAAAGCAGAATAGAATATTCGAAAATTCCGTTGGAGGCCAAAGATGTTATCAGGGATCAACGACTGTTCACACTTGGTTCGTTGGTACTCTCTGCTTCAATCGCGTTGTTCTTTCTCCACGACTTATTCCAGATATCACCGTCGACCGTGGCTGTTGTGAGCGCGGTTGTCATCCTCTTCGTGGGCGGGCCGAGGATGCCCGACGTATTCAAAGAAATTGAGTGGGATACCCTCATCTTCCTAGCTGGAATATTCGTTATCATAGGTGGCTTGGAGAAGACCGGATTTATTCATGAGATCTCTATGCGGCTATTTCCCATCCTAGGTGGCAACCAACTCCTAGCGGTCTCCACGGTACTTTGGATCTCTACCTTCGCCTCCGCATTCATAGATAACATACCGTTCACAGCAACCTTCATTCCTTTGCTGCAAGAGCTTGGACTAGGCATAGAGAGAGAGATACTCCCGCTCTGGTGGGGCTTGTCACTAGGAGCGGGTCTCGGAGGCAACGGAACACTCATAGGTTCGGTTGTAAACATCGTCGCGGTGGGGGCAGCATCGAAGAGAGGATACACAATAACCTTCAAGGATTTTATGAAGATAGGCATGCTGACCCTTCTCATCACCACAGCTACGGCGAATGCGCTGCTAATTCTCAAAATATCATAGAAGAAGCAGCTCGAAATATCTCAGAGGCTTCATTTACAAGGGACTTATCTCACCTTTTAGATACGTGGTCTCAGCTTCTACGACCTTTAAACGAATGAATTTCCCCAAGAGCTCTTGATCGGTGTCTACCACGACAGGCCTGTAGGCGAAGTTCCTACCTACGTATCCGCCTCTCGGTCCCACCTCATCAACTAAGACCATGCCTTCCCATCCCTTCCATGACTGATTCTTCTCCAATGCTATTCTCTTCACCTCTTCTGTCAACCTACGGCTCCTCTCTTTGACGGTCTTTGTGTCCACGCGTTTCATAGCAGAGGCCTCTGTTCCGGGTCTGGAAGCATACTTGGAGATGTTAACTATATCGGGTCTCACCTCTCTAACCAGTTTCAAGGTCTCTTCAAAGTCCTCTTGAGTCTCACCCGGAAAGCCGACGATCACGTCGGTGGAAAGCGTCAGCCATGGGAACACCTTTCTAAACTCCCGCACGATTCGATAGAAGTCCGCGGCAAGGTAGCCCCGCCTCATGGAGCTTAAGACGGCGTCTGAACCCGACTGCACGGGAAGGTGGAGGAACTTGTAGATCTTCTCTGATCGATAGGCGCGCACTAGATCCCTTCGTATTTCGATAACCCTAGTCGGGTTCATCATCCCCACCCTAATCCAGAATGTCTCAGGTACGCCTGAGACTGCGTCTATCAAATGTGAGAGATCACAGCCCAGGTCTCTGCCATATGAAGCTGTGTCCTGAGTCGTCAGCCAGATCTCTTTCGATCCTTCTCCGACCGCCTTCCTCACTTGACTCACAATGTCTTCAACAGGGTGGCTCCTCAGCTCCCCTCTTGCAAGCTTTACGGCGCAGTAGCTACAGCTGTTGAGACAGCCGTAGCTGATGGGTATGATTTCGACGACTCTGTTTCTCTTCAGCTTAGGTAGGTCGCAGCGAGGAAGGGGAGCCATATTCAGTTCCTCAAAGGTTTCGCCTTCCACAACTCTCTCCAAAAATTCGAGTATCCTTTCGCCAGGGGTTGGCCCCACCATGGCGTCATAGCTTATCTCCCTCCTCACCCTTTCGGGGTTGATCAGGGGCAGACAGCCTGCTACGATCAGCTTCTTTCCTGGATGAGTCCTACCCATGAGATTGATGACTCTGTTCTCGGTGGGCTCCTTTACGGCGCAGGTCAGATAGACCAGTATCTCCGCATCTCGTGGTTGATCAACCAACTCGTGGCCTGCCTGGTCGAGACATCCGCTCACCACCTCTCCGTCAGCCATGTTAAGGGAGCAGCCGAAGGAGCACACATAGATCCTCTGTTTAGGAATCCTCCTGACCATGTCATGCCTTCTTCTATTCCCCATGAGACGGAATCCCCATCTATCTAGGATTGTGTTTCAAGCTATCCTCTAACATATTTTTCATTTACTTCTTTGATATTTTTGTATATGTAGTGGTGGTCTTGAGGTAGGGTGAACGAACGAATTCGAACACCTATAATGGAAACCATGTTTCCTAACTGATTTTTTTCCTCTTGGTGCATGCTGTTCAAATCTATAGAATTATAAGGTCTTTTTCACTTTTTCTTTTTAGAGCTTCATATAAGTAAGTGGAAGATAGCTGCTATACTTTCTCTCGATTGGGAAATCAACTATAAGCGACTCCTTTGCAGAAAGTCTAATTGTGTGTATACTAGCAAACCAAATCATATTTATAATGCACAAGTATTGCATGCGCATAATACGCCCTCATGAACCTTCACATCGTATCAAAATAATTTGAAAAAACAAAACCGGCAATGTCTTTGCATTATATTATAATATGTTATACTATGTTATACTGTAATACGTGTGTGTGGGGACTAATTTAGGAATGAAAGAGTATGTAGGACCTCAAATCTATCTACATCTCAAAAAAAGATTTCTCTTAATTTTCGTCCAGTGGAAAGTTTTAATTTTTTTTCTTAAGTTTAGTTTATAATGCAATAACTGTTAATAGTTAACACGTCTAAGTGTTAGTTATGGGATATGTAAGAGGGAGGCCTAGTCCCATCTATAGACCCGTAATGGTTTTTAAAACATTGTAATTCTCTTAAGATCCACCTAACTATGTGTAATTCAGTACTATAGATAAAATTCCATAAGTTCTTATTAAAAAGAATATAACAATACCGTGCGTGGAGAGTTTAAGCCGAGAACAAAGGAAGG
>JABAOF010004091.1_pt1 | contig 10708 bp, 9 predicted proteins | sample 7062171 | NCBI WGS metagenome assembly JABAOF01 (sample SAMN14538628, study PRJNA623070) | marine sediment metagenome | biome: marine biome [ENVO:00000428]; feature: marine pelagic biome [ENVO:01000023]; material: deep marine sediment [ENVO:00002113] | place: India: Gulf of Khambhat ... | reverse complement strand
TAGTCACGATCACTCAAGTTTTCTTTCCATTCTACCCAATGTTTTCGCGCCTCTTCGGTCAAGAGATTCTCTGCTTTAAAACCGTGCATTTTAGCAAACTTCAATGCTCCCTTACCGACGAGCAATAAGTGATCTGTTCTTTCCATAACAAGGCGGGCAACAGAGCAGGGCGTCTTGATTTTTTCTAGCGCAGCCACTGCACCTGCGTTGTTATTATCTGGGCCGGACATGACAGAAGCATCTAGTTGGAGAAAACCTTCTTCATTCGGGTCTCCACCATATCCAACACTGGAATCTCTCGGGTCAAGCTCTGAAACATTTGTAGCTTTTTCTGCCGCATCTAAGGGGCCTCCTCCTTTCTGTAAAACGTCCCAGGCTGTTTTTGTTATTTTTTCTCTAACAAAGCGGTTTGTTTTGCTTGTCACAATAAGCGGCCTGTTAACTTTTCCTTTTGTTTCTCCCATTTTTTCAAAATCTGAGCTTCTTATTTTCTTCGCAAGCGGAGACCCTAATCCAATTCCAGCCATGGCCGTGATGAAGTTCCTCCTGTTTATTTCTTTAAAAATCATATCTCCTCCTTCACTTCTTGTATTTTAAATTCACCTGACAAAAGCTAATTAAATATGAAAATTGCTTTAAAAATAATAAATGTTAGCTTTTTAATCAAGCATAAACAAAACAATGTACAGAAACTCTGATAGAATCCAGGATTCTATTGACTTAGATTGAATACCTATTTAGTTCTGGTCAGATTCAGACATAAGCGGCTCGAGATTGGACATATAGTGTTGAATTAAAGATGAACATCCTCAAAAGGATTCATTGGCGTATTTTTTGCTTTTATGATTAGTGATTATACATTATATTATTGTTGATTCTTATTATGTGGAGAATAATCGTGAAAATAGTCGCGAATACAGGCCTTGTTCTTTTATTAGCGTTTGTCATGATTGGTGTCATAACGGATTGCTCCCGGAATGGAACCGACCAAGCCGCAAGCAAAATCGAAGCCGAGAATCCATATCTTGGCCAGACGCCCCCTGACGATGAGCCCGTTATATTCGCGCCGGGAATCATCTCAACTCCGGACCTCATTGAGATGGGGATTACCTTCTCTCCCGATGGAAGGGAGATCTACTTTTCCCGTTCCGCAGGGCCGGAGATTAGCAGCAACTTTTCCATCTGGGTCTGCCGAGAAGGAAAGGACGGCTGGGACACACCGCGGGTTGCGAGCTTTTCCACCCACCGAGACTTTGCCCCTTTCATGATGCCAGGCGGAAGGAAGTTCCTGTTTTATAGTCATGACCCCTCGAACCCCGAATACAAAGTCGGCACCTATGTTACAGAGAGGGATGGAGATTCATGGAGTCAACCGGTTTTTTACAATGAAGCCTACTGCATCACCTCCTCAACGGAAGGTAGTCTGTTCTTTTCGGGAGGAGACAAGAAGAACAGGAATATTCTGACCTTCAGAGAAACAGATGTCGGATTCACCGAACCTAGGGATTTGGTCGGTGGCGTCAATACCGAAGCCTTCGAAGCCCATTCCTGTGTCTCGCCTGATGGGAGCTTCATCCTTTTCGATTCCTTGAGACCCGGAGAGTTCAAGCATGGGGAAATTTATGTGAGCTTTCGAAACAAAGACGGCACCTGGAGCGAAGCCTCAAGTCTGGGAGCAAAGGTCAATGCGACACACAGCCATATCGCCTCACTGTCCCCGGATGGGAAATACATATTCTTCAGCCGCGAAAATGATATCTGGTGGGTAAGAGCAAGGATTATTCACGAGCTGAGAGACAAGCTTCTCAATAATTAGTCCTTATTGACTCGCGCCTATCCACAATTAAATGTCTTCCTATCAAATTCAAAATACATGATTTGTTTCTAACTATAATTTCTATATGAGTCTGTAAAAGGCTTTAGTACATTATTGATAGCTTATTATATTTTTTTATTTTTTACACATTCTGATGTAAAGAGTAAAATGGATAGGGTAAAGAAAAGACACGGAGAATAAGTAGGGAAGGAAAATCAGCAAAGTGTTCAAAAAGGCTATATTATATGCGATATTTCTATTTTTTCCTCTTATTCTATCGGCGCAGGATGTAATCGAAAAGATTGAGATAGTCGGGAATACCAGAGTACCTCAGGATACAATACGTTATTATCTTTTTATGAGGGAAGGGGGCTCCTTTAACAAGGACATGCTGAGAAAGGACTTTAGAGTTTTATGGGAAACGGGATTTTTTTCGAACATCAAAATAGAAGAAGAGCAGGGAACAAAGGGAAAGATTGTTAAAATTACAGTCGAGGAGAATCCCGTTGTAAGGAGTATCACGTATAAGACAGGCAGAAAGCTCAAGGAAGATGAGATTGTCAAAAAACTAAAGGAGAAGGAAGAGTATATCCTCCCGTATTCCTTTTACAGCGCCTATAAAATCCAGATGATCAAGACTACAATACTGGAGCTGCTGGAAGAGAAAGGACTTTATTCTGGAGAGGTTAAGGTTGCTTTGAACGAAGAAAACAATAGGGTAGATATAGTCTTTGAAATCAAAGAGGGAAAAAAGATTAGGATCGGTGAGATCGTGTTTGAAGGAGAGACGAAGTTGCCTCCGAGTGTCCTCAGAAAGGCAATGCTGGAGAACAAAAAGCATGGAATTATATCCTGGATAAATGGGAAGGACGTATTCCGGCCAGACAAACTTGATGAGGATTTAGCCGGCATAAAGCATAAGCTCCAGGAATATGGGTACATGAAGGCAACAGTCGGTGAACTGAGGATTCAGGAAATCACAAAAGGATCTATTTTATTGAAAAAGCAGAAGATGAAGAAAATCATTATTCCTGTTGATGCTGGTCCCCGCTATACAGTAGGGGAGGTTAAGATTGAAGGAAACAAGGTTTTTTCGACAGAGGACGTAAGGAAATTCATTAAATTCAAGAAAAGAGACATTTACAGCGCGAAGATTAGAGAGGAAAGTGTCGAAGATATAGGGGAGAATTATCGAAACCAAGGCTATCTTTATTCCCGAATAATTCCGGTAGAGAGTCTCGATGATGAGAAGAAAATCGTTGATGTGACATTTAATATTGACGAGGGCGAACTGACCTATCTGCACAGGCTTGATTTCAGAGGCAATACACTCACCAAAGACAAGGTTATCAGGCGAGAGATTTTAATCAGAGAAGGGGATAGGTTTGATTTTTCATTGTTTCAAGATAGTCTTCTAATGATCGGAAAACTTGGCATCGCTGGGTTGGAAAGGGAGCCTGAGATAAGACGAAATCCTGATAAACCTTCTCAAGTTGATGTCACAATCCATCTTAAGGAGCTTCAAAAAAGCTATTATCTGTTTTCGGGCGGATATAATGGTTATGAAGGAATTTTCACAGCTTTTAATTACTCCCACGCAAATTTCCTGGGCACTGGCAAGATTGTAGAGCTCACCCTAGACCACGGACAAAGGATTAAGAATTACAGGCTTGGGTTTTCTGAGCCTTATTTTCTTGATTGTCCGATAAATGTTGGATTTAACGCTTATTACCACGATATTAAATTTCCTGATCTTTACGACCGCAGGGGAAAAGGAGCGGATTTTACAGTGGGCACCAGGTACAAGAGGTATTGGAGAGCAGAACTTACGTATAGCTATGAAAACGTGAATGTCGAACTCCCTGAAGAAGGTGGTGACGGAGTAGTGGACCCAGTCTATTCCGACATGTTTGGGCTGGGTGAACATAATGTAAGCAGTCTGATCCCAGCGTTTTCCCGCTCAACTCTTGACAATCCTCTCTTCCCCACAAGGGGGACTCTGTATTCAGCATCATTCAAGCTGTCGGGTTCATTCTTGGGAGGAGATATTAATTTGATAAAGCCAAAGTTCGAGGGAAGCTTTTTCCATCCGCTGGTTGCCGACTCCTTTGTTGGATTTCATATAGAATACCGGTTTATTGAGGCTATAGGAGATTCTCAGGTTCCATTCTGGGAAAGGTTTTATCTTGGGGGAGAGAGGTCCATCAGAGGATATAGTATTTATAGCATCGGACCTCGAAGCGAGCAGGGGACAAATATTGGCGGGGAAAAATCTATCTTATTAAATGCCGAATACGTTATTCCTGTTGGCGGACCCTTGTACGCTGTTTTATTCTATGATGTAGGAAATGCCTATTCTTCTGACCAAAAAATTAGCTTAGACAATTTGTATTCTTCAACCGGATTGGAGATGAGGATATATTTTTCTACCTTGCCCATTCCCCTAAGACTCATTTTCGCCTACAATAACCGCAAAATAGATATTGAAGATTCAAACTTCGCTTTTCGTTTCGCATTAGGGACGACTTTTTAAGCTTGGAAGTATGATTTATAGTCTTCAAGGAGGTAACAATGATAATAGATTCCCACTTTCATGTCGCTGGGAACGGGAATGATTTAAATAACGTTGATAATGATATTTACTTCAAAGCGGACGACAATAATCATTGGTTTACAAGGATCCTCCACAGCTTGCTCGAAGAGGGCCTTGAGGATCAAGGTGCAGATTTTAACCGTGATGGAAAAATCTCGACTGAAGAATACTTTAAGTTTATTTATAAGATAGTCAGCACATCTGAGAAGATTGACGGGGTAGTCCTTCTTGCCCTAGATGCGCTTTACTCTCCTGATACAGGTGAGCTGGACGAGATAAAAACTGATCTCTACATTACAAACAAGTTCCTGAATAATAAAATTATCGAATTGAATGAGCGTCTACAGGAGGAATCAGAACTACAGGAAGAATCAGAGCCCCAGAAAAAAAATAAAAAATTCTTTCTTGGTGCCTCAATAAGCCCTAACAGAAGAGATTGGGAATCAGAACTTGACTATGTTTTAAATGAGACAGATGCAGTTCTTATCAAGTGGATACCCTCTACCCAGCATATCCATGTTGACGATGAGAAACATAAAGAATTTTATCAGGCTCTCTCATCGAATAATATGCCCCTTCTCAGTCATGTCGGGCCAGAATATACTTTTCCTGAAGGAATACGAAAGAGAGAGCTGGATGATTTCCGATTCCTTGAGAAGCCTCTAAAGCATGGAGTGACAGTTATTGCAGCTCACTGTGCCACACCTGTTTTTCCTATTATCGATAAAAATGTGGTCAGAAAATTCTATGATTTTATGGAAGAAGCCAATAAGGATGGGAAGGTGCGGCTGTGGGCAGATACCTCAGCCCTATCTTTATCAACAAGAATCTATCTGATACCTGAAATTGTAAAGACTTTTCCTTCCGACTGGCTGATTCATGGCTCCGATTTTCCTATCCCCATTGACGGCTGGCCTCATCTTCCTTGGGTAACACATGATATGGCTCCAGAGGAATATATTAAGATAATCAAGGAGAAAAATCCTCTAGATAGGGATGTTAGGATAAAACAAGCCCATGGATTTTCAGACGCTATACTTGAGAACGCAGAGAAAGTTTTGCGCCTTCCTACAATTCAGGGTTTATGATCTCTGAGATGCGCTTTATGTAATCAGGATCTGTGCCACAGCAGCCACCGATGACATTAACTCCTTTTTCTATCATTTGGGGAATATACTGAACATAATCTTCTATATCCTGTGCGTAGGTAACTTTTCCATCAGAGGAGAGTGAGGGCTGTCCAGCATTGGCTTGAGCGATTAGGGGTAGGGGAGTAGCATCTCTCATGATTCTTACAAGGTCGAGCATATCAGCGCTGTCCAGAGTGCAGTTTGTTCCTATGACCGGTACTTTCTGAGCTTCTAGCTCTTCTACGCATTGAGCGACACTGTTTCCCATGATGGTAAAAAAGCCCTTGGGATTGCGGTTGAAGGTCATGGTTACAAATACGGGCAGAGCGGAAGATTTTCTTGCCCCCCTCAAGGCACAAAGAGCCTCTTTTAAGTCGTATTGAGTTTCTATCAACAGGAAATCAACCCCTCCCTCAGTTAAACCTTTGGCCTGGACCGCGTAAGCTTCTTCAAACTCTTCCTCAGTATGTTCTCCATGAGGTTTTAGGAATTTTCCTGTCGGTCCCATGCTCCCTGCTACAAATTTCTCTTCGGGTTTTACTTCGCTAGCAAGCTGGGCTGCTGCATAATTCAGTTCATGGCACTTATCTTCTAGTCCGTGAGAGGCTAGCTTAATCTTGCTCCCTCCAAAGCTGTTGGTCAGGACGACGTCAGAGCCTGCATCGAAATAGCTTTTGTGGATTTTCTTTACTATTTCTGGGTTTTCCACATTCCAGGATTCAGGACATTCCCCCTGAGGAAAGCCATTCTTTATGAGTTCTGTTCCCATTCCTCCATCAAGAAGGACCACTCTTTCGTTAACTAGGTCGAGAATTGTTCTTGTCACTGAACTTCTCCTTTGGCTTGGACTAGTTTTACATAATAGCGTTTTTTGCCTTCTTTTTCCAATAAAGGAAGGCTGGGATACCTATGCCGAGCATGATTAATCCAATCGTTGATTTCAAAGGTTGGTCTATTACAGTGTTGAAAAAAACTGCCAGGTTGATGATTACAAAAAAGATAGGAACGACAGGATAGCCCCAGGATTTATACGGCCTTTTTCTGTCGGGCAGTTTAACGCGCAAGATGATAACAGCCAAACCTGTCAGGGCAAAAAAGATGACCAGTGCAAATACGACATACTCATAAAGATCCTTGTATGTCCCGGATAGACAGAGAAGGGAAGACCATATCGCCTGGCCGACCAAGGCTTTGGATGGGACTCGGTACCGCGGGTGCATGTAAGCCATGCTCTGGAAGAACGATCTATCTTTGGCCATTGCATAATAAACCCTTGGCCCGTAGATGATGGTTGCGCTTAAACATCCAAAAATAGAGACCATGATTGCTGCAGAGAAAAAATGAGTGACAGTGGGTCCAAAGAGATAGCTTGAAGCTAACTCTCCTATTTTGGTAACTCCTTTCATCTTATTGATAGGTAGAGCCATTATGTAAACAAGATTCATCAGCAGATAGACAAGAGTTATGCTTAGAGTACCCAGGATTAAGCCTAAAGGAATATTTCTCTCAGGTTTTCTGATTTCTTCTGCTGTACAGTTTGCTGAATACCAGCCGTCATAGGTCCAGAAAACGGCAATAAGAGCAAGTCCAAATAGCGATAATGTTTCTAGGCCTAATCCTGTTTCTACTGCAAAGATTTGCTTAAAGTTCGTAATTCCAGCTTTTTTTCCGAGTGTTAATCCGAAAATAACAAATGCAGCAACAGAACCTATCCTTAAGAAAGTAAATATATTCTGAACTATAATTCCAGTTTTTATGCCGAAGTAATTGACAGCTGAGAGTATCAATATAGAGGCCACCGCCACAAGCTGGCCAGCAGAGAGTGAATATGGTAAGCCAAATACATTTAACTTAATAAGATAAGCTTCGGTCGATAGAGGTGGTATGAAGTATCCTACAAACTCAGCAAAGGCTACAGCCAGGGTGGCTAGTCCTCCGCACATAATGAACCAAAAAAATCCCCATCCGAAAAAGAAGCCTGCCCATGGACCATATGCTTCCCGAATATATATGTATTGCCCTCCTGCTCTTGGAAACATTGCTCCCAGCTCAGCGAATGAAAGCGCTCCGCTTATGGTTATTAGACCTCCTACAAGCCAGACAATCAGAATGAGCCCTGGAGAAGGTATATATTCAGCGATGTCACCTGCTGTCATGAATATGCCTGAGCCTATAACCCCGCCAATAACAAGAAATGTCGAGTCTAGTAGGTTTAATTTTCTTAAAAATTGAGGTTTTGTATTTTTTTCTTGCTTATTCATTATAAGAAGCTAATTCTGATCAAAACTTTTTCTTATTTATTTACACCATTACTTTTCAATTTTTTGTTCTTTTTATATTCTTCATAATTTTTTTTCATAATCAACACAAATTTCATGGGATCTAATACAAATATTCCTATTCAAAAAATTTTTTTATTTATCTTTTGACATTCTTAACTTAATTAGTATATATAAATATTGGCCTTAGCATCATCTAAGATTTTTGTGGGCTATAACAGAATTATTTATAGGCTTTTTTTATGCACATGCTTATAAATATAAGAACAGAAGGCAAGGCTATCTTATTTATTATCAATAACTTGCAACATATAGTCGGCATGCCGACATTCATAATTAATGCTTATATTTTATATTCAGCTCGTATACATGGAGGTATTGTTTGATACTTGCTATTGCTAATCAAAAGGGAGGGGTAGGGAAGACAACCACGGCTTTTAATCTTTCTTCGGCTCTTGCATTAATGGGAAAAAATACATTATTGATTGATATAGATCCTCAAGCGCATAGCACGGTTTCGATTGTAAATAATTCTGGAAAGTATGATAAATCTATTTATGATGTTCTGGTAGATTCTGATGTAAAAATAAGAGACATCATTATAGAAACTACAATACCTGGATTGGAAATGGCAATTTCAAAAATTGCCATGGCAAAACTAGAGCCTATATTATTGGGGGAGATTGATGGACATTTCAGATTAAGGGATGTTATAGAGCCAATAAGAAAGAGATATGAATTTATAATAATAGACACTCCTCCAACACTTGGCTTAATAACTATTAATGCGCTTGTTGCAGCTACTCATATTTTAATTCCGATTCAATCTTCCTATCTTAGCTTAGAAGGAACGGATGATCTACTTGAGACGGTTATAAAAATAAGAAAAAATGTAAATCCAAATTTACAGGTATTGGGGGTATTGATAACCCTTCACGATAAAAGAACGAATATATCAAAGGATGCGGTAGAAAGGATAAGAAGAGTTTTTGGAAGAAAAGTCTTTAGGACAATGATATCAAAGAGCGTAAAGCTTGAAGAGAGTCCTGCGTATAGAGAATCTATTTTTACATATGCGCCGGATTCAGTAGGTGCAATACAGTATAAAAAACTTGCTAAGGAGGTTATAAAGCGTGCAAAAAGCTAAAAAGACAGGTTTGCCTGAAGAAATAACAATGAGGCATGAGGATCACTACGTAGACCTTATTGAGGAAAAACTATACGGGCCAAGAATTAGAATGATTTCTACAGATAAAATAGATCCAAGCCCTCATCAAGCAAGGACTGAATTGGGTGATATTGAAGAATTAATGGCATCAATTAAGGAAAAAGGGATACTTCAACCGATAATTATAAGGAAAAAAGATGATAGGTATGAAATTATTGCAGGAGAAAGAAGGTATTTCGCTGCAAAAAATGTAGGATTAAAGGATGTTCCGTGTATAGAGATGAATGTTTCAGACAACGAAGCGATGGAACTAGCGCTTATTGAAAATTTGCAGAGAAAAGATTTGGGTGTTTTTGAAGAAGCAGATGGGTTAAGTGCATTAGCTGATATGTATGGGTATAGCCATAAACAAATTTCGGAAAGAATAGGTAAAGCAAGATCTACTATAACAGAAATAATTAGCATCAGCAAAATACCAAAAGAAATTAGGGATATGTGTGATGATTTCAATATAAAAAGTAGAGGCACGATAATTGAAATTGCCAAACAAGATGGTAAAGATAATATGTATAAGCTTATTACAGAAATAAAAAAGAGGGATTTAAAAAGAGAAGATACGAGAGATCTATCGAAAAAGATAAAAGGAAAAGAAAAAAAGACTGATAGATATGTATATAATTACCAAGAGAAAGATAAAGGTTTTAAGCTAAAGATAGAGTTTAAAAAACAAAGGGTAACAAAAGATGAAATAGTTGAAATATTAGAGCAATTGATAAAGAAGTTAAAGGTTAGATATTTCTAATTTAAAATATATATTAGTTGACATAATGTCCCTTATGCGACACAATATATATCCATATCATAACTTATTGATAATAAACAAATTATAAACTAGCCACACTTATGGATATAACATTAAGGTATATTTTAGTCAATTTAGGAAAATATACTCGTTTATAATCGCAAGAATTGATAGGTTTTCGCCTGTCCATATAAAATCATAAATAAAAAGGGCTTTGTCATGCCTATTCTCGGTTGCTTGGCAGCGACGATCATTCTGGCTCCTCTATCGTGGCGGAAGGGGTGGAAATGGAAATCTTTATGGCCGGCTATTTGTCTATTTGTCATAGCGGCGATAGATGCTGTACTTAGATATAAGTTGAGGGATATTTCGGGATTCGATGTAATCGTCGGGATTATCTTTGTCGTTTGGAGCGTCTACATGGTATTGAAACCGTCGAAAGCAGCTAAGCTGAAAAAATAAGGCGGAAAAAACAAAAATTCCCTTTTGTATGATGAGAATATTATAAAAATAGGGTATAATTTATTTAATTACAGCAACTTAAATAGACTTTGTTATATTTAGACAGTATATTCTGTTAGATTTTGTTCCTTTTTCCCCTAAAATCCTATTTTTCTGCCCACTTACGCAGTTCTCGCTTTATCTTCTCCTCAACCTTTCTCCCAATTTCTTCCCATTCCTTTTTTTTCTCTTCAGACTCCTCCACTCCTTCCTCTTCAGGTTCATCCACCCAATCTCTTATGCCTTTCCTGACTTTCTCCTCCACTTTAGTGCAGATTTCTTCCCACTCTTTCTGTTTGTCGCTCTTTTTTCTCCTCTTCTTGCAAACTCCTCCGCCACCGCCTCCTAAGGCGATCATAGCACCTAGTAAAAAGCCAAAATTATACCAACCACCTGAGTTATTCACCTCATACATCTGT